>JAEEGG010025377.1_pt1 | contig 11413 bp, 8 predicted proteins | sample 9134161 | NCBI WGS metagenome assembly JAEEGG01 (sample SAMN16246543, study PRJNA631951) | gut metagenome | biome: gut microbiome; feature: rumen; material: CR-attached | host: Bos | place: Iran: Karaj | collected 2018-10 | reverse complement strand
TTCCCGCGCCGCGACAGTCAGATCCAAAATGCCGTCCCGCCCCTCCTCGGTAACGGGAAGCGCCGCCCCCGGCGCTTCGATGGGCCCGTCCGCATCCGCAGCCAGCGTCAATCTGTCCCCGGAAAAGGACACCATCAGAAGAGAAGCAGGGCCGATCAACTGTTCCGCCAGTGCTTCAAAGCCGTCATACAGCGCGAGCAGGGCAGCTGCGGGCAAGGTGTCTTCTTCGCTTTTGGCCGCCGGAGCAGCGCAGAAGCCGCTCTCGTCCACAGAGGTCCGGAGCCCGGCATAAGTCAGATACCGGGCGGATTCGGAGACCGCCAGCAGCAGCTCCTGAAGCCGGATATTCTCCTCCTCGGAAGCCATCAGGAGGAGATTGGTCTTTCGCTTCACATAAGCGTTGAGTACGGAGACCCCGGCGATCTGCCTCCGGAAGCCCTCCTCTCCCGGCCGGGCTGCGTTCAGCAGTTCCTCGATCCGCTTCTGATAAGGGTACATCTGCGCCGCGATCTCGTGATAGATATGGTGGCGGGAACGGAGGTAAGCGTTCTGCTCCTTCTGCCGGTTTTCATATTCGATCAGCGTATTTTCGCTTTCCAGCAGTTCATTTGCCTCCGCGAGCTTCTCATTGGCCTTGCGGACCTCGCTTTCGTCTTCGATCCAGAAGGCATAGCCGCCCCGGAGCTGCCTGCCGGAGAGCTTTTGATCGCTTTGCGGATAGACGGGCGCGGACAACGCTTCGGAGAGCCGGTCCCGGTCCGCCTCGATCCCGCTGGAAGAACGGTACACCGGGCGGAAGTCCCGGTCCGTGATCATCACCGGCATGGGGAGATTGGCAAAGAATCCGGCATAGTTTTCATTGTGGGGGATCAGCCGCTCCCGGATGCAAATCTCAAAAATCGCCAAAAGGCAGAAGATGTGAATCTCCGGCGACTCATAGGGAGGAATGAATTCCACGATGGCTTTGAGCCTGTGCAGCCCGTTCAGGAAGAACCACAGCAGGATGACGGCGGCGATCTTTAGAAGCGGTCTGCTGTTTTTCCCGCGCCCGCAGGCTCTGACCAGAAGGGTCATGCCGGCGGCGATGGCAAGCACCATCCACCCATAGGTCAGATAAAAGGGCAGGCGGTAGGTATAGGTCCCCATCCGGCCCAGGAAGTCTTCAATTCCAGGCTTGGGGAGAAATACCAGATGATGCAGGTCGTTCGTGAGGATGATCGCGCTCAGGAGCCCTGCGGGGATCAGCGTCAGGCGTTCATCCCACAGCCCAGGCTCCTCTCCTCTTCCGATTCGGATACAGACCATCAGGAACAGCGCCGGAATGAATGTCAGGGGCAGGTAAAAGGCATACCAGGTGAAGCGAATGAGCGCCGTGTCCGCAGCGATGCGGTATTTGAATGCGCGCAGAACGAGGTAGAGCAGCATGAAGATCGCCGTGGCGATCAGGCGGGTCCTGGCCTTCGACGGCAGCAGTCTGGCGTGGACCGTCTGGATCCAGAGAATCAGGAGCGCGGAATAGATCAAGAAAACCAGGCAGAAAAGCATCGTCACCACGGAATAATCTGGTGAGGGTACGTTGTGAAAGAAGTCCTCAGCCACGTGGAGCGCACCGGCAAGCAGAAGGGCTCCGATGAAATACCGTGCGATTCTTTTCCTGCCTGTAATCTCCATTTTCGTCCCCCTCTCCGACGCGGAAAGCAGGTTTTCGCTTTTCCGAACGCCCCATTGTCATGTGAGGATTATAACAGCCCGCCATAACCGCTGCAAGCCCGACCACGAAATGTGGACAGGCCCCGGCGGTGAGCACGCGCAATCAAAACCGTAGCCCAGCGCAAGCGGATTAAGTGAGCGTTTAAATCTTCGATTTGGAAACGCGAACTTATTGACGGTGCGCGGTTGTACGTGGATGGCATTCTTCGGCTCGTATCCAGGTCCGATGAGGAGTGGGCTGAACTTTTCTCACCCTGGTATACTGTTGATAAATTAACGCATTTTGCGTGGCCGGGAGAAGAATCGGAAACCAGACGGCTGTTCTATTTGAAGAAACGCAGGGCAAGCGTTCGAGTCTAAAAAAGAACTATAGGGAGACTGCTTATAAAAGGCAGCGGGCTATATATCTTACGGCCGGTCACAGAACTCATGAAGCCTCACACGGCAAAAGCCGCGCGAGGCTTCACTGTATATGCCCCCTTCTGAACCGGATCCCGGCTGCTGTCAATACCCCACTGCCAAACCGAACAACAGGATCGCAGATGTGAGCACGATATTCGCGAGCTGGAACCTGATTGACCACCGGGCCCATTGGGTGTAGCTGATGTCCGCCAGGCCGAGCGATATCAGGAGCCCGGGGTTGGTCGGGTAAAAGACGTTGGAGAATCCATCGCCGAATGCGAATGCGACGATGCATAACTGCGGCGAAATATGGAAAATCTGCGCAAGCGGAACGATTAGCGGGATCAACATGAACGCTTTGGCGGAACCTGACGCGATGAAGAAGTTCATGACCAGTACAATCAGATAAATGAACAGGATCACGGACCAGGTCGGAAGGCTGCCCGCTATGCCGACAGCGCCGTGGAGTATGGTGTCCAGGATCTTGGCCTCTTCCAGGGTGTACTTTATAGACGAAGCCATCAGGATCATGATTACAGCAGGCAGAATGCTGACGACTCCGCTCAGAAACGTCTTTCCGAGCTGCCGCCCCCTGAACCCGGTTATGACCGGAGAAACGATCCCTGCAAAGAGGAACATCAGCGCGATCGCGATCATCGTGTAATCCTGAAGCGCCTTGACGATCGTTGAAACAAACACGAACAGGATCCCCAGGCCCACGATGAGGACAAAGGCCTTGAGCGCTTTGTCCATGGAGACATCCCGGCGGTCTCCGGGACCCTCCCCGTCAGCGGCCGTGTCTTTTCCGCCTTCCGCATTCCGGCCCTCTGTACTCTCTACCGGCCTTTCAACGCTCTTCGCATGTCTTCTGATAAAGACGAGAAGAAGCGTGAAGATGAGTACAAAACTGACGAACCGCAGCCAAATACCCGAGAACATAGGCAAGCCCGCAAGGCTCTGCGCAACGCCGACGGTAAACGGATTCATAATCCCCGCAGCGAACCCGCAGCCTACCGCGAGAAGGCTCATCGCCAGTCCGGTGAGGGAGTCCCAGCCCAGCCGGATCGCAAGAGCAACGACGATTGGGACGAGCGGGATCACTTCTTCAAAGGAGCCGACGAGAGCGCCCATCGCCATGAAGAAGAAAACGACTGCCGTGAGAAGCTTATATCTGCTGTCTCCAAATCTTTCTGTGATCCGATTCAGAAGATGGTTGAGTATGCCGCTTTTTTCCAGGCAGTTGAACGCGCCTCCGAGGACAAGCAGGAAGATAATAACTGCGATCAGCGTTCCGTTTCCGGCGCCTGTCAGAACCAGAACCGGCGAGGCGATCCATTTCCAGAACGGGATGCCTCCGTCCACGTTTCGGAATCCCGCGGCTGTATCTACCACGGTCTGGCCCGCCTCGTTCACGGTCCGCGCATACTCGCCCGACGGGATCAAAAAGGTAAGCGCATAGGAAAAGGCCATCAGGATAAAGATAACGACGATCGCCGTGATAAACGAGCGGGCGCTGATATTGAGTCCTTTTGGTTCTTTATTCATAATGATGTCCCCGGAAAATGTTGAATAACGTATTTATAGAATTCGACCGCAGGTGCCAAAGCGTCGATATCGACGTTTTCATTGACGCCGTGTATGGACGAAAGCTGCTCATCCGTTATGTGGAACGGCGCGAAACGGATGCAGTGATCGCTCAGGACGCCCATGAACCTCGCGTCGCTCGCACCCGTCATGATGTAGGGCGAAGATACCACACCTTTGAACACATTGGCTACTGCCTCTTCCACAAGGAGGAACGGTCTGCCCGTCCAGTCCGAGACAGAGGACTCGATCCCCGGATCCAGTATTTCCGTCTCCAGGTCATAACGGGCTGCTGCTTTTCTGATGGTTTCAAAGCTGGCTTCCCGCCCCTGATGATGGGAATAACGCATGTTTCCGATCACATACGCCTCATCGGGGATCACATTGTTGCCGGCAGACCCCTTAGCCCTGGTGAAAGCGATCGTCGTCTTAAGCACCGCTGCTGCCGTTCCTCTGGACTTTCCCATCACTGCCTTTATGACCGGCGCGTATTTCTCCGGATTGGCCATCACTCTGGCTGTGGGTCCTTCCATACAGGGGGCGATCCTTTTCAGCATCTCACAGGTAACCTTTGACAGCTTAACCGAAAAGAGCTCGTTTCTGTCCACATAAGACATGAACTTTCCGAGCCTGACCAGCGGGGTATTCTTCGGCGGCGCGGAGGCATGGCCTCCCTTCGATCTCGCCGTGAACTTCAGATCGGCGCAGCCTTTTTCCCCGACGCCGATCATGGCGAAAGTCCCTTTAGCTCCCGCGATCGGCTCCGTCAGCATCATGCCGCCCTCATCCAGGATCATCTCAAAGCGGTATCCCTTTTTGAAAAGGTCTCCGGCGATCTCTTCCGCACCGGAACCTGCGATCTCCTCCGTGCAGGCAGATTCGAAAAACACGTCGCGCTCGGGAACATAGCCGTCCGTGATCAGTTCCTCCGCCGCTTGGAGCATGGCCCAAAGAGGCCCCTTGTCGTCGAGCGTACCTCTGCCCCAGACCTTTCCTTCCGCTATCTCTCCGGAAAAAGGCGGATGCTTCCACTCGCCCCCCGCGCTGACGACGTCGTGGTGGTTCATCAGCATAAGGCCCTGTCCGGAAGGGTCCGGCTTGGTTTTTCCCGGCCACCGCAAAAGGAGGCTGCCGTTATAGTCTTTGAACTCGCAGACCCTGAAGACCGACGGGAACAATTCCCGAAGCAGCCCGTGGAACCTTCGGAACTTACTCACATCCGCCTGTCCCGTTTCGGATACCGTTTCCGCTTGGATCATCCGGGACAAGGTCTCTGCATATTTTGCTGCCGAATTACTCACCCTTCAGCCCCCCTTGGCAGACGGTTTAGTGCATAGCCGCGGTATTCCGCAGGCGACCTAAACCGTGATTTCGCCCCCGCCGGTATCAGTCTGTACACTATGCTTCTCTCTTTTCGCTGCCGCAAGCCACAGAACGACGGACGCAATCAGCCAGACAGCCCGGTAGACGTTCGTTGATATATTCCCCGGAAAGCCGTCGAACAACGCATTCCAGTCATAAACCGCACCAATCGCGTCGATGAACGTATGATACAGGGCGCAGGCGATCACGCTCTTTGTCGCTTTGTAAATGGCCGCCAGAGCAAACGCCCAGATAAAAATCGTGATCCCGAATCCGATGACGCTGTCTCCGTAATGATTCGACGTGGGATCAATGAAAACCGGGAAATGCCAGACAAACCATATGGCAGCGGTCAAAAGCACAGAAAACGGATATGCCATTCTTTTGTCCAACTCCGGCTGCAATAACCCGCGCCAGCCGGTTTCTTCTGCGATGCCGACAAACGGGATCATGATCAGGAAGCCGAGGGGGAACATATACCAGGGAGAACCGTTCGATTTTCCGAAGAGAATCGCGTAGACAAGCGCAAACAGGCAAAATGCGCCTGTGATCAGGATCGTCTTCAGCTTGTTTTCCGTGCGGAAAATGCTGCGGAACAGCTGTTTTACGCCGGTTTTCTCTATGAAAAGAGAGATTATCAGGACCGCAACAAAGGGCGTCGGCGTTGAGAACAGCAGTCCTATCGCGGCAAACAGAAAATAGCCCCCAGTCATTCTTCCCGTTTCTTTGTACGCGATGGAATAGGGCAGCAGCCAGACGTCCAGTGTCACATAGCAAAACGCGGACAGCAAGACGACCAGGATCAGATACCACCACAATCTGTTCAAATGCGGCTTATGCCGGACTGCGGTCTTTTCGTCATTCATAAAACTTTCTCCACATCCCGATTCTTCGGTCCTATATCCCGTTTTCTGACAGGAGGAACTTGCCTCTGCCGCCCTTCATGGGTTCACCGAAAACCACTGCGAAACTGCTTCCCATGATCAGGACGGCGTCAAGGCACATGAGCGCTTGTTCTACTGCGTCTTTCAGTGGGAGAAACTGTTCGTCCATATAGAAATCCGGCGACAGCACAAGGCAGATCTCATCGTGCTGCCGGACGAATCGTTCAAACTCCGGGCGGCGGTTTATGTCCTCGCCCTCCATGACGATTCTGGACGGTTCAAGCAGTTCTTTGGCTTGGTGACAGAATCTGCTGACACCATCGTATCGTTTCTCCGGCGTCGTCAGTTCATAGAGGAGACGGTCACGGCGGTCCTTCCGAATAAACGTCTGCACAAAATGCTGCTCATTCAAATAGTCCATATTGACCTCAATAAGCTGGAAGTTGTCGAATTGGCTTCCTTCTTACCGTCACTCATGCATCTTTTTAGTTCTGTAATTGATATTATACGGCAATCCGCTTTCTCTTTCAATGAGCAAACGCTCCAGAGCGATTCTTACAGTTTGGTAACGCCCATTGACTTTACACGGAGAATCTGTTATCCTCCCCTGCACAGTCAAGTGACGGCTGGTGTGACGGGAACACCACCCTGAGCAGTATCAGTCACAACCTGGCTCCGCTCCATTCGCCTTGTCTTTACAGTACCCGATTGAGCCCGTAATTCAGCGATTAAGCCATTGCTTCGAAACAGGTCCCCGGGTATTGGTTCCCCGGCCCCTGCAGTAGATCGATGGCTTTCCTTGCATTTCGATAATACGCATACACCGACGACACTCTGACAGCTGTGGAGATCCACGGCTGTCTTTTTTCTCGCGAGTTGTTGCCGCACATTACGCTTCAGCGTCGGTTATGATATCAGTTCAAACGATTTCCAAGCCGTGTGCGGAGGGATATCAGACGATGCGCCACGCAACCTATCACCAGAACACAACCAAGCAAAACCAATTAAAGGAGACTTACGCAATTTCACCATGACAGCAATACTACACCTCGGAATACTCTTCCTCGCAAAGATCCTGGACAACGCACTCGGCACCTCAAAGACCATTCTGATCCAGCACGGGCGAAGCATCCTGGCCGGAGCTACCCTGGCTGTTTCCAACTATATCGGATATCGCATCACAAAGCAGATCGTTACGGCTGACAGCAGCATGGCCATGATTGCCGTCTCCGTCGCCAGCGGCTTCGGATGCTGCCTGGCAATGGCCATCAACAAGAAGCTTTCCAAGGACAGGCTCTATGTGAACATCCTGATGTCAGACAACAAGCAGGCAATGCAGGAGTTGAGAGATTATTTAGCCCAGCACCACATCACGAACGTTGCGGCCGACAGTTATACGCGAAACTGGGATACCAAGACGATCACTGTGACCGCCTACGCGCAGACCAGAGCTGAGAGCGAGCTCATCAACTCGTATATCAGCCAAAGCCAGCAGAAAATCAAGCGTGTCGTGCAGAAGTGAGCGTGCCACTTTTATGCAGGGTCAGGTTAAGGTGCTCCGATCATATCTCCCAGGATCGCTCCGTACATTTTTACTCCTCCTTGGTTCTCTTGATGGGTAGAGTATAGCCCGAACAAAAACCGAGGAGGTCGTCTGTCAAACGACATTTTGCAGGAAGATAATAATTCGTCGCCGCACCCGACTCTTCCCAAGAGGCCAGAGTCAGGAGCAGCGATTTTAGCTGGCTGAATGCAGAAATGTATTAAACAGTCGCAGCCTTGAAAAGCTACTTCAATTTATTGGGATTCTGGCCTCTCACTCATTGGGCCTCACTTCCTTTCTCGTAAAATAATAATACTATTTTCTTTACGAGAAGGGGTGCCTACGAACTACCCATTTGAGGTTAGAAGAGTAATCGTCTGCCGGTACTTCTCAATGGGCTTAAGGGTCTTTTCGTCCACCGTATCAAGACGCGACAGATCGCTGTTGTGCTTCAGATCCGCTGGCTTGACTGTCCTGGCGTTAGCGTTGCTTTTGATTTTTCCTCATCCTATACTGTCAAACGCAGGTAAGCGGCGCCTCACGTCAAATGAAAGGAATCGGCTGACCGAAAATGAAAAAGGAGACTGCGGCAGCCGGGCAAATTCGCCCGGAAGGCATCGCTGTCTCCTAAACTTCGGGTCATACCTGTTATGGAGTGTTTCCAACCGAAAAGGCGCAGCAAGTCCGCGGGATCAAGCCGCATGGTTCTCCCCGTCTTTCGGTTAAGCCCGGCTGCGGCTGTGCTCCGGATGCTGCCGGGCTTCAGCTTTGGTCCAATCCGCCGGAGTCGATATCCCGGAGCATCGTGACCGCCGCCTTATAGCAATTCTCCAGCCCTTCCGCATCCAGGTTATCGCTGGAGTCCTTGCGCGTATGGTAGTAGTCCTCCAGCTTGTGATTCAGGCCGGTCACCGCAACAGAACGGAAACCGCCTTGTGTAAAGGCTGCGCTGTCCGTGGCCCCGCCCATCAGCGGGACAAGGCCCTGTTTGCAGGGGACCTGCGCTTTTTGCGCAGCGCGAAGGAAAGCCTCACCCAAAGCTCTGTCCGCTTTCACGGTACCGTTGAGATCCCGGAAATTGACCATCAGTTGACGGGGATCGTGGATCGTATCGAAGCTGACAATGTATGTCGGTACGTCGGAATAGTCCCCCGTGTGCGCTTTGCACCAGGCTTTTGCGCCGCGGATCCCCGCCTCCTCCGCGCCGGTGAGGATCACGCCCACTTCCGTGTTTTCCAGCTGCACGCCCAGCCGCTCCATTTCCCGCAGGACGGCGATGCCCATAAAGCAGGCGCTCAGATTATCATTCGCCCCGTCCACCGTGCGCCTGGGGTCGTAGGTGAAGGCAAGGAGGATAAAAAAGGGAAGGAACAGCAGCCCCAACTTTGCCGCCAAGTCTGTCCAGGTCCCGGCGCCAAAGAGAGCGCAGACGGCAAGGGCCATATAAAACAGCACGCCGACGAGGGCCATCACGCCCGGTATTTCGAAAACGACCCCGCCGAAGCGGTAATTCAGCGGGAATTCCCAGGCAGCGTCCGTGTGCCCGTTCAGGAAGATCCGCCGCCGGACCGTGCCGCTGCAGGGCCGGATCGCGGTGACATTGACGCTTTCCTTCTCCGGGAACAGGGGATCCAGTATCTGCCTGTAGAAAACGAAATGGAACAGGAACAGCTGGAGCGCGATACCGCCGAAAACCAGGCTGAGCCAGGGTCGTACAAAGAACATCAGCACGCACAGACTGTCGAAAACGGCAGAAAACCAGAAGTAGCCATAGAATGCGGCGGGATGCACACGGAAAGCTTCCGTCAGTACGTCTTTGCAGCCGCACTCTCTGCGCAGGATGCCCGCCATATACCGGGCGGCCTCCCTTTCGCCTTCGCTTCCGGGCGCGCGCTTCGCCATATCCCGGCAGATATGGGTGATCCCGCCGGTCATGTATGCGACAGCGTGTCCGCTGTTCTCCAAAAGGCTCGTCATAAAACACCTCTGCACCCGATGCCGACGCACGCGCCCGCCGGGGTCCTGCCCGCGGCGGATACACGGTTCCCGCATCTCCGCTCTATTCCACCCGGATGCTGTATTCCTTCATCATCCCGGGGCGCCGAAACGCTCCCTGTTGTATCTCTCGATCTCCTCATGGATCACGGGCAGGACATGGGGGAAAATGGTGCCGGGGCCGCCGTAGGTGTAGCTGGGGATAAAATTGGGCAGCTCTCCATAGCTGTCCAGCACCCGGCGCATCTCCCGGCGGATCTCCTCCTCCGTGGAGTCCTCCCGGTCGATCACGGAGCTGACGCCGCCCATCAGGGCCATACGCCCGTCCAGGCGGCGGCTCAGGCCCACGATGTCGTTGGTGGGAAGCACCCCCTGCCAGATATCGATGCCGATCTCCGCCATATCCTCCGCGATCGGCTCACAGAAGGAGTCCGCATGGTGCATCACCAGCACGCCCTGACTGTGAAGGTAAGCGTAGAGCTTGCGGAAGGGCTCCTTGAAGAACGCGCGCCAGGTATCCGGATGCATGAACATGGCATGTTCGCTGCCCCAATCGTCATGGGAACAGATGATATCCGGATGCAGATTCTCCACGATGAGCTTCATGTACTCCAGGCGAAACTCCGTGACTGCCTCGATGATCTCATGCATCTCCTCCGGATACAGCAGGAGATTCATCAGGGTATCCTCAAAGGTCATGAGCATATGCAGCTGCTCAAAGATCCCGGTGCCCATGACGGTCATGGACAGGAACCCATCCGGGATCGCCTTTTTGTTTTCCAGGGCGATCTCCCAACCCTGGGAACAGTTGGCCCGCAGATCGGGCACCGTCACATACTGCCGCCATTCCTCGATATTCCGGATCACCTGGTTTTCCGGCGTGACGATGGGGATGGCGGCCGGCTGATCCTCGGGAAAGGAAATGTAGGTCCCCCAGCGGTCATAGGAGTTGGTGCCGCGCACCCGGTTTCCCCGGACGAACTGGAAAACGGGATCGCCGCCGATGGGGCGAAAGGGGGTAAAACAGACAGGCAGCCGCTCCGGATGCCCGCCCTTGCGGATGGTTTCCAACAGATTGTCTTTCGGACTGAGCATAAACCTCCACCTCGCTTTGTTGATCTCTTATTTCTGCTCCTCGGCCTCTTCAACGCTGAGTGACCGGGAGACGACTGCGATTCTTTCCGCTATCCGGATGAATGCTTCCGTATCCTCCGCGCCCAGTGCTTCGATAACGGCGGAGGCCCGCTTGTGCGCGTGGGCATAAACCGCATCCAGATACTCTTCCCCTGCTTCCGTCAGGCGGACGATAATCTTTCTTCGGTCGGTCAGGTCCATGCTGCGCCGGATCAGGCCCCGTTCCTCCAATGCATTCAGCAGGCGGGTGATCCGAGCGGTGCTGACGGACATCGCTTCGCTAAGCTCGCTGGGCAAGACCGGGTCGCTGCGGCGCTTCAAATACATCAGGAGGCACAGTTCCCCCCGTGACGCCGCCATGCAGCTGCGGCTTTCTTCACAGCCCACCAGCTGACGCAGGGACGCTAAAAGACGTTCTTCCCTCTGTGTCTGATCCATGGTTCCTCCGTTGGGCGGGTGGAAACCTGCCCTGTCCTGAAGCCGTTTCATGCCTGAAGTTTTGAATAGCCGGTTATTTCTAACACAGGTTAATAATATCCCGTACGGCGATGCCTGTCAACCCGGAATGACCCGGCAGTAAGGATATGGTACGTCCCATCCCGCAATACATACACGGCATTTCTGCGCAGACAGCCGCGCAAAAGGCGATCCGCAGACTTTCTGATCATGTTCTGTGGGTTTGTCAATGATGTGTTACACGATTCAGGAATAGGGAGGAGCCGAAGGCGACGAACCTATTCCTGAATCGGTGGCCGCGTGAGGAGCAGCGGCGAAGTCAGAAAGGGCCTGCTTAGGAGAG
>JAEEGG010025376.1_pt1 | contig 11413 bp, 9 predicted proteins | sample 9134161 | NCBI WGS metagenome assembly JAEEGG01 (sample SAMN16246543, study PRJNA631951) | gut metagenome | biome: gut microbiome; feature: rumen; material: CR-attached | host: Bos | place: Iran: Karaj | collected 2018-10 | reverse complement strand
TGAAAATCGTAAAATTGTAAAATATAAATTAGTCAGATGAAAAAGCTTTTATTGGGAGACGAGGCTATTGCTCAGGGCGCTATCGATGCTGGTCTGAGCGGTGTATATGCCTATCCCGGCACTCCATCAACGGAGATTACTGAGTATATCCAGGAGTCGGCCATTGCCAAAGAGCGCAACATCCACCGCCGTTGGAGCACTAACGAGAAGACGGCAATGGAGGCTGCACTTGGTATGTCGTATATGGGCAAGAGGGCGCTGGTGTGTATGAAACATGTAGGTTTGAACGTTTGTGCCGATCCGTTTGTTAACTCGGCTATGACGGGTACCAACGGTGGTGTTGTGGTTCTGGTAGCCGACGACCCATCGATGCACTCATCGCAGGACGAGCAGGACTCACGTTTCTACGCTAAGTTTGCCATGATTCCCACCTTGGAGCCCAGCTCGCAGCAGGAGGCCTACGATATGATGCAGGAGGCTTTCGATATGTCGGAGAATCTGCACCTGCCCATCCTGATGCGTGTTACCACCCGTATGGCTCACAGTCGTGCCGTAGTTGAGGTGAAAGACGAGGCCCGCCCACAGAACGAGCTTAACTATAATGCCCAGGCCAGTAACTGGGTACTTTTGCCCGCCTTTGCCCGCAAGCGTAATGTAGTAGTAACCGGTCAGCAACCTTTGCTCGAGCAGATGGCTGTTGAGAGCAAATATAACAAGTATATCGATGGCGCTGACCACAAGTTGGGTGTCATCGCCAGCGGTATTGCCTACAACTACCTGATGGAGTGCTATCCCGAGGGTTGTCCTTTCCCCGTACTCAAGATTTCGCAGTATCCTATCCCCAAGAAGCTCATCCGACGTATGACCGACGATTGCGAGCAGGTGCTGATAGCCGAAGAGGGTCAGCCATTCATCGAGGATCAGGTTCGTGGTGTGATGCCCGGCAACGCTGTCATCAAGGGTCGCTTAACAGGCGAGCTGCCTCGTACAGGCGAGTTGAATCCCGACTTCCTGAAGAAGGCACTGGGTCTTGAGAGCAGCGAGAGCTATGCACCTTGCGAGGATGTAACTCCACGTCCACCTGCACTGTGTCAGGGTTGCGGTCACCGCGATGTTTACACCGCCCTGAACGAAGTGCTGAAGGAGTATCCCAACGCCCGCGTGTTTGGTGATATCGGTTGCTACACACTCGGATTCCTGCCTCCTTACAAAGCCATCCACAGCTGCGTAGATATGGGTGCATCTATCACAATGGCCAAGGGTGCCAGCGACGCTGGTCAGTGGCCTGCTGTAGCCATCATCGGCGACTCAACCTTTACCCACAGCGGTATGACTGGTTTGCTGGATGCTATCAACGAGAATGCCGACATCACTGTGATTATCAGCGACAACCTGACCACCGCTATGACAGGCGGACAGGATTCGGCTGGTACCAATAAGTTCGAGGCTATCTGTAAGGGTCTGGGCCTCTCAGAGGATCACCTCAAGGTGGTTAACCCCATCCCCAAGAACATGCCCGAGATTACAGCAGCCATCCGCGAGGAGATCAACTATCACGGTGTGAGTGTGATTATTCCTCGTCGTGAGTGCATGCAAACGCTGCAGCGCCACCTCAAGCAAAAGAAAGCCAATAAATAATAATAGCAACGGACAACAGGACTAAAAGGGCAGATTAATCCTAAAGTCGTGTAGTCCGTTGCAAAAATAAAAAATAAAACGATGAAAACAGATATAATACTTTGTGGAGTAGGCGGTCAGGGTATCCTCTCGATTGCTACCATCATAGGCGAGGCTGCCATGAAGGAGAACCTCTATATCAAGCAGGCCGAGGTACACGGTATGAGTCAGCGTGGTGGCGACGTACAGTCGAATCTGCGCATCTCGAGCAACCCCATCAGCAGCGATCTGATTCCGCTGGGTGGTGCCGATGTGATTATCTCGATGGAGCCCATGGAGGCTCTGCGTTATCTGCCATTCTTGGCTAAGGATGGTTGGATTATCACTTCGAGTGCTCCTTTCGTAAATATTCCCAACTATCCTGATATCGAGAAGATTAAGCAGGATTTGGAGAGTATAAAGAATGTAATTGTGCTGGATATCGAGCAGGCTGCTAAGGATAATGGTGTGCCCCGTTCGGCCAACGTGATTCTGCTGGGTGCAGCCCAGAAGGCCTTGGGTATCGAGTACGATAAGTTAGAGGATGCCATCCGTCGTGTCTTCGCCCGCAAAGGCGATGCCATCGTAGAGGCTAACATCAAAGCCCTCGCCATCGGCCGTGCCGCCCAGAAATAATTTATTGGCACGGATTACGCGGATTAACACGGATTATTTTTAATTATTACGAAATAAAATCAGTGTAATCCGTGTAATCCGTGCCTAAATAAAATAAAAACAATGGAAACTCCAATTAAAAGAGAAATAGTTGACTCGCTGGTAGCGGAGCTTGGCATTGAGGATTTTGCCAAGGCTACCATCCGCGAGGTGAAGCAGGTAGCTGCTAAGGCCGAGAAAGCGAGTGGGGTAGAGTTCATCAAGATGGAGATGGGTATTCCTGGTTTGCCCGCCGCTCAGGTAGGCGTTGATGCCCAGATAAAAGCCCTCGAAGGTGGCATTGCCCATTCGTATCCCGACATCCAGGGTGCGCCCGTACTCAAGGAGGCTGCTTCGCAGTTTGTAAAAGCCTTTATCGGCGTAGATATCAAACCCGAAGGCTGCGTACCTGTAACAGGTTCGATGCAGGGCACTTTCGCCTCGTTCCTCACCTGCTCACAGTGCGACAAACAGAAGGATACCGTGCTGTTTATCGACCCAGGATTCCCAGTACAGAAGATGCAGCTGCAGGTGATGGGCGTGAAGTACGAGACTTTCGACGTGTATAACTATCGTGGCGACAAGCTGCGTGGCAAGCTCGAGAGCTACATGAGCAATGGTAACATCTGCGCTATCGTATATTCAAACCCCAACAACCCCTCGTGGATTTGTTTGCGCGAAGAGGAGTTGCAGATTATCGGCGAGCTGGCCACCAAGTACGATGCCATCGTGATGGAGGATCTGGCTTACTTTGCTATGGACTTCCGTAAGGATCTCTCTAAACCCTTCGAGGCCCCTTATCAGGCCACAGTAGCCCGTTATACCGATAATTATATGCTGCTCATCTCAGGTTCAAAGGCCTTCAGCTATGCTGGCGAGCGTATTGGTGTGGTTTGCATCAGCGATAAGCTGTTCCATCGCCATTTTGCCGATCTGGCTGCCCGTTATCAGGGCCTGCCCTTCGGTCCTGTATTCTCAACCCGTATGCTGTATGCGTTGAGTTCGGGTACCAGTCATAGTGCCCAGTATGCAATGGCTGCTATGCTCAAGGCCGCTTACGAGGGTAAGTACGATTTCCGCAAGGAGATTAGCGTATATGGCGAGCGTGCCAAGAAACTGAAGGAGATTTTCTGTCGCCACAATTTCTATGTGGTCTACGATAAGGATTTGGACGAACCCATTGCCGACGGATTCTACTTTACCATTGGTTATCCCGGCATGACATCTGGCCAGTTGGCTAAGGAGTTGATGTACTATGGTGTATCGGCTATCTGCTTGATAACCTGCGGTTCCGAACAGGAAGGCTTGCGTGTTTGTACCTCGTTTATCGAGGATCACCAATACGTGCAACTCGAGGAACGCATGAAGGTGTTCGAAATCAATAATCCCCGATAACAAAAAGGCCCCCGCAAATTTGCGAGGGCTTTTTTATTTAATCGTTACTCATATCTACGGCGGTGAACTTAAAGTCCGTTTCGGCTACGTTGCGCACATCGTAGGGTTTCTTGCTCTTAACCAGATATTTGTTCTTCATCTTGGTGTACTTCTTCTCAACCTTCTTGCGGTCAACGTTGGCCACTACCACACAAGTACGGTTGGGCAGGTTGCGCTGATTGGCAAAAAACTCGCGCAGCTGATAGCTGTAGTTATGTCTGCCAGCCAGCATCTGCTTTTTCTTGGTAACCCAAACGCTGTCAACCTTCTGGATATTAGTAAAATATACGGTAGAATCGTTGAACGAAGCAACGAATCCGAACATATACGCATGTGGAACCTTCACATTTTGTGCCTGCACGTTAGCGGTGCCGGCAGCCATCAGCACGATGGCAAGTGTAAGCTGTTTAAATAATCTCATTATCCTAAATATGTCTTTAAAAATTTATTCGCTTTGCTGTTTCTTAGCTTGCGGATAGCCTTTTCTTTTATCTGACGTACGCGTTCACGGGTTAATCCAAACTTGGTACCAATCTCCTCGAGTGTCAGCTCGGGCTGGTTAATGCCGTACGATGCCTCTACCACGTTGCGCTCGCGCTCGTTCAGGGCACTCAGGGCGTTTTGTATCTCCGATTTCAGCGACTCCTCAACCAACTGGTTATCGGCCAGTGGGGCATCGCTATTGGCCATCACGTCGAGCAGGCTGTTGTCTTCGCCCTCAACAAACGGCGCATCCACACTTATCTGGTGCCCGTTAATGGCCATCGCCTCGTCAATCTTTTCTTGTGGCAAATCCACTTTCTCGGCTATCTCATCTACCGATGGGCGGCGCTCGTTAAGCTGCTCAAATCGGTTTATCTCACGATTGATCTTGTTTACCGATCCCACCTGGTTCAGGGGCAGTCGTACGATACGACTCTGCTCTGAGATGGCCTGCAGAATGCTCTGACGTATCCACCATACGGCATACGAGATGAACTTGAAGCCGCGTGTCTCGTCGAAACGTTCGGCCGCTTTCAGCAATCCTAAATTGCCTTCGTTAATCAGATCGGGCAGCGACAATCCCTGATTCTGATATTGCTTAGCCACAGATACCACGAAACGAAGGTTAGCCTTCGTTAATCGCTCCAACGCTTTAGTGTCTCCTTTTTTTATGCGCTGTGCCAATTCAACCTCTTCCTCAGCCGAGATCATGGTCTCCTTACTAATCTCTTGTAGATACTTTTCCAGAGCCGCACTCTCACGGTTGGTTATAGATTTAGTGATCTTTAGTTGTCTCATCGTGGTAATAATATGTTTAAGTTGGCCGCAAAAGTAAGACTTTTTCCTGAAACAACCAAAAAAAAGCCACGAATTTTAATCATTCGTGGCTCTTTTTTATCTATTTGTGCTTATTCGTTCTGCAGATATACTACAAAACCACCCTTTTTACCTGTTGGGAAGATACCGCGGATAACCAGCATCTGATCCTTAGAGTTGTTGGCCTCCTTCACGGCATTCTGCAGGTCGTCGAAGGTATGCATTGGCTCATCGTTCACGCGCTGGATGATGAATCCCTTTGGTACGCCGGCATCCTTCATCTTTCCGCCGTTAACCTTTACTACCTCCAGACCATAGTTAATCTCCAACTGCTTCTTCTGGGCATCGGTAATGGGTCGGAAGTCGGCACCGAGCACGTCGGTATCAGCATTCTTCACCACCTTGGTGTTGCCCTGCTCGTTCTTCAGTGTCAGAGTAGCGTTGTGGCTCTTCTTGGCGCGCAGATAGGTGATAGCCACCTTGTCGCCTGGGCGCTTCTTGGCCAGCACACCCTGCAGCTCGCCGAACGATGTCACCTTCTTGCCGTCGATAGATGTAATCACGTCGCCTTCCTTCAGTCCGGCAGCCTCGGCAGCACCGTCTTCTACCACCTTAGCCACATAGATACCTTCCATAGTACCCAGGTCGATCTCCTTGCCGTTATCCTTCTGGTTGTCAACGTAGCTCTTCACGTCGCTACCCTGAATACCAATCATGGCGCGCTGTACGTTACCATACTGCTTCAGGTCGTCAACCACCTTGTTCATGATAGCTGTTGGGATGGCAAATCCGTAACCGATGTTAGAACCAGTAGGCGAGGCCAGCATGGCGTTGATACCAACCAGTTCGCCACGGGTATTTACCAGCGCACCACCAGAGTTACCCTGGTTGATGGCAGCATCGGTCTGTATAAAGCTCTCTACGCCGTTGGCACCCAGTGTACGGGCCTTGGCCGAGATGATACCTGCAGTTACAGTGTTGTTAAGTCCGAGTGGGTTACCTACGGCCAGAACCCATTCGCCTACCTTTACATCGTCGCTGTTAGCGATAGCGATAGCAGGCAGATTCTTACCGTCGATCTTAATCAGCGCCAGGTCGGTGGTCTTGTCGGCACCAATCACGCGAGCCGAATACTCCTTCGAACCCTCGTTCAAGCTAACGGTCAACTCGTCGGCACCATCCACCACGTGGTTGTTGGTTACGATATAACCATCGGCCGAGATGATCACACCCGAACCGGCAGCAGCGCGCTTAGGTGTCTGCACCTGACGCTGGCGACGGCCGTTGTTACCTTGTCCCTGACCAAAGAATCCACCAAATGGGTTAGAGAAGAACTCCTCAAAAGGATCGCTATATTCTACGGTCTGTACCTTTGAGTTCTGTACAGACTTGATGTAAACTACCGATGGCAGCGCTTTCTCGGCTGCATAGGTAAGGTCTACTGGCTGACCAGCTGGTGCTGCTGGAGCCGATGTAACGATAGGAGCTGGAGCAGTAGCTGCGTTAGAGTTAGCGAATGCTACTACTGAAAGAGTCAAAGCAACAGCGCATACGGCGGGAGTTGCTGCATTTACGATCTTTTTCATATTCTCATTCATTTTTTTAATGTTTTAAATTCTACATTCAGGTTTCCTTTCACGTTTTGATGGTGCAAAAATAAGTGCATTATTTTAAATACTGACAATTTGACGCAAAGATTTGTCCCAATTTAACAATTAGGCATAAAAGCTTAACGAGCATTTGCGATTAACACTTAAAATCTTAAATTACTGACAAATTTAAGTATTTATTATGTTTTTAGTTGCTTATTTTTAATTATGAGTATAATTTTGTGGATATTATTCGTGATTTATGAATTTTATTGCTAACTTTGCACGCAGAAAACGCACTGCAACGGTTTGTCGCTGGCGCTTCTGAAAGGTCGCGCGAGAGGAAAGTCCGGGCAGCATAAGGCGCTCCACTTCTGAAAGTAGAAGCTATTGGTGACAGTAGGTGCCGGCAGAAGAGAACGACCGCCTCAGTTTTTTGAGGTAAGGGTGAGAAGGTGGTGTAAGAGACCACCAGCCAGCGGGTGATCGTTGGGCTGTGTCGACTGGAGGCTGCAAGTTCATGTATACCATCGTCTGAGGGTTGCCTGCCCAACGACGCAAGTCACGATGGAGGGTAGAACGCTTGAGCCATGGGGTGACTCATGGACTAGATAAATGACAAACGCCATGCCTGCATGGTACAGAACCCGGCTTATAGGGGCAGTGCTTTTTTTTGATAATTATGACACTCAAAAAGATATACCGTACACTTGTTCTCACCATTCGTTTCTTCACTACGAAACGAGTGATGACGCAGGCGTCGGCTCTTACTTACAGCACCTTGCTGGCCATCGTACCCATCCTGGCGGTTATCTTTGCCATTGCCCGCGGCTTTGGTTATAATAAGTATATCGAGATATGGTTTCGCGATGCCTTATCGTCGCAGCCGCAGGTGGCCGATATCCTGACCGACTTTGTCAACAGTTACCTCATCCACACGCAGAGTGGTATCTTCCTGGGTGTGGGCTTGCTGTTTATGCTCTACACGGTACTGATGCTGGTAAACAATGTTGAGGAAACGTTTAACGAGATATGGCAGGTAAGCAATGCGCGCCCCATTATGCGATCGCTTACCAACTATATGGCCATGTTCTTTGTATTCCCCATCATCATTGTGGTGTCGATGGGTCTTTCCATCTTCATGGCCACTATCGCGCAGCATACCGATGGTGTGGTTATCTTGGGTCGCGCTGTACGCTATCTGCTCGATTTCTCACCTTATCTGCTGCTCTCGCTGCTGTTCGTAGGTCTTTACGTATATATGCCCAATACCGACGTAAAGATTAAGAGCGCCATTGTGCCAGGCATCCTGTCGGGTGTGGCCATGCAGCTGCTGCAGTTGTTCTACATCCACTCGCAGATTTGGGTGACGGGTTACAACGCCATCTACGGATCGTTTGCCGCCCTGCCATTGTTTATGTTGTGGCTGCAGATATCGTGGACCATCTGTTTGTTTGGTGCACAACTGACGTTCACCAACCAGAATCTGGATCGTATTGGTATCAACCTCGACGAGATTAACATGCATCCACTGGTTGATATGACCGATGACGAAACAGACGAAGCGGCCAGAGCATTATACTCCGACCGCCTCGATTCGTTATAATTTTTTTTGCAACGGACTACACGACTTTAGGATTTTTTTCTTAGGATAAATCCAACCTGTTAGTCCTGTTGTCCGTTGCTAAATTATTGATGCATGAGATAATCTTTGAAATCTGCAAAGTCCTTACTCATGGCTACGCTTTGCTTTTCGCCACGCATAAAGGCAGCCAAGCGCTCAGGTATTTCTACGTCGATGCCCAGAATCTCATCCACCTTCTCCTTAAACTTAGCAGGGTGGGCTGTTTCGCAGAACACACCAAACTCGCCTGCCTGCAGTCCGTCGGCCAAAGCCTGATAGCCGCAAGCACCGTGAGGATCCAGGATATAACCCGAAGCCTTGTAGCACTCGCGCATGGTTTCGCGAATCTGCTCGTCGCTATAGGTAGCACCGCTAATCAGCGCGCTAATCTTCTCGTGACTCTTATCGTACAGGTCGTAGATACGGGCAAAGTTCGAAGGATCGCCTACGTCCATCGCATTAGCCAGAGTCTGCTTCGATGGTTTGGGCTCGTATTTGCCAGTCTGCAGATACTTGTAGAAGATATCGTTGGCATTGTTGGCTGCGATGAATCGCTTGATGGGCAGTCCCATCTCATGGCCGAACAGCGCTGCACAGATATTTCCGAAGTTTCCTGATGGCACACACATCACTAGATTGTCAGCCTTACCCTGTTCCTTCATGCGGGCGTAGGCATTAAAGTAGTAGAACGCCTGGGGCAGAAAACGGGCCACGTTGATTGAGTTGGCCGAGGTCAGCTTCATGTGCTCGTTCAGCTCAGCATCCATAAAGGCATTCTTCACCAAAGCCTGACAATCGTCGAACACACCATCCACCTCGATAGCGGTGATGTTCTTACCCAGTGTGGTAAACTGGCACTCCTGGATAGGACTTACCTTGCCCTTGGGATACAGCACGTACACGTGGATACCCTCAACACCCAAGAATCCGTTGGCCACAGCCGAACCGGTATCGCCACTGGTAGCAACGAGTACGTTCACCTGCTTATGACCTGACTCTTGCTTGATGAAGTACTGCAGCAAGCGCGCCATAAAACGGGCACCCACATCCTTAAAGGCGAGGGTAGGACCGTGGAACAGCTCCAAGGTGTAAATATTGTCTTTTACGTTCACCACTGGGCAATCGAATGCCAGGGTGTCGTACACAATATCATGCAGGGCATCAGGATCTACATCCTCGCCAAAGAAAGCGCTGGCTACGGTGTAGGCAATCTCCTGAAAACTCATTTTCTCGATGTTGTCGAAAAACTCCTGGGGCAACTTGTTGATACGCTCGGGCATATACAGTCCGCGATCCTCAGCCAGTCCCTTAACTACTGCTTTGTGCAGGTCGGCAATAGGAGCCTTGCCGTTGGTACTGTAATATTTCATATTAATTGATAATTGACAATTGATAATTGATAATTATTTTTCGGCCATCAGTGCTTGCATGAACTCTTCGAGTTTCAACAGGCCGTAACCGCCTGATACGCAGCTTACTTCATCGTATTGCTGTACCTCGTCGGGGACGATGCCTTTGTGCCAAATCAGGAATGGCACGGGCTGACCCACGTGTATGCGCATCTCAACGGGTGTCAGATGGTCGGGTAGTACTGCCAGGCATACGGGCTCGTTCATCTTAAGGATGTGCTCGTAGATGGGCTTGATGAGTCGCTGGTCCAGATACTCGATGGTTTTCAACTTCAGTTCCAGGTCGCCATCATGTCCGGCTTCGTCGCTGGCTTCAACGTGTACAAACACAAAGTCGTCGTGCTCCAGCGCATCGATAGCAGCCTGTGCCTTACCCTCGTAATTGGTATCGGCCAAACCAGTAGCACCTTCCACTTCCACAATCTTCAAGCCAGCGTAGTGACCAATGCCGCGAATCAAATCCACAGCCGAAATCACCGTACCCGATTTAATCTCAGGGTACTGCTGCATCAGCGTTTCCATCGACGGACGATAACCACCGCTCCAAGGCCAGATGCTGTTAGCCTGTCGCTCGCCCTTAGCGGCCTTAGCCTGATTATAAGGGTGCTTAGGCAGCAGCTCCTGCGATTTCAGAATCAGCTCGTTCAGCAGTTCGGCAGTCTCCTGTGCCTCGGGTATATCAGCCTTTACCAGCAGTGGGCGCCACTCTTCGTTAGGATGATCATGGGGTGGGGCGCAAGTAATATGCTTGTTGCCGCCCTTGATTACCAGCAGGTGGCGATACTGTATGCCCGTAATAAACTTTACGCGCTCGCAGCCCTCCCTTTCATTGATGGGCTTGGCCAGGGTTTCGTTCAGATAGTCAATCAGCAGGCGGGCATCCTCTGTTTCCAGATTACCACCGTTATGCGTAATAATCTTACCGTCCTGCAGGTTGATAATGTTACAGCGAAGTGCCAGATCGTCGTCGGCCATCTCGTAGCCTATCGAGGCTGCCTCCAGTGGTCCGCGACCCTCGTACACCTTATTCAGGTCGTAACCCAGAATCGCTGTGTTAGCCACCTCGCTGCCAGGAGGAAATCCCTCGGGCACCGTAATCAGTCGCCCGCAGCGTCCCTCCTTTGCCAGTTGGTCCATCATCGGCTTCGCCGCATATTGTAGTAATGTCTTCCCGCCCAATCTTTCAACCGGCAGGTCAGCCATTCCATCTCCCAAAATAACTATGTGTTTCATATATAAATCCGTGTTAATCCGTGTAATCCGTGCCTAAATTAAATATTTGCGATGCTCATGATGTTGGCGAACACTCCGGCTGCTGTTACGCTGGCGCCAGCGCCGTATCCTTGTATCAGCATCGGGTACTCCTTGTAGCGCTCGGTGGTTAGCAGTACGATGTTATTACTGCCCTCCAGGCGATAGAACGGATGGTTGATATCCACCTCACGCAGCGCCACATTCGTTACGCCATTCTCCATCGTAGCCACAAAACGCCAACGCTTACCCTCGGCCTCCAACTTCTTTCTACGAGCCTCAAAGTCGGCATCCAGTGCAGGCAACTTCTTCCAGAAGTCATCCACGCTGCCCTCAAAGTACTCGTTAGGCACAAACAGGTGCTTCTCTACGTCGGTCTGTTCCACCTTGTAGCCAGCCTCGCGGGTCAGGATCACCAGCTTACGAACCACGTCGGTACCACTCAGGTCGATACGTGGGTCGGGCTCGCTGTAGCCCTGCTCCTTGGCACGTCGTAC
>JAEEGG010025372.1_pt1 | contig 11415 bp, 9 predicted proteins | sample 9134161 | NCBI WGS metagenome assembly JAEEGG01 (sample SAMN16246543, study PRJNA631951) | gut metagenome | biome: gut microbiome; feature: rumen; material: CR-attached | host: Bos | place: Iran: Karaj | collected 2018-10 | reverse complement strand
GTGCGCTGTCTCCGCCGTCGGCAGCACTGTGTGCCTTGTTATACTAGAAATTTGTATTGTTCAATGTCAATTCTGCATTATAGCCATTACCACTATCGTTTGAAATTGCACCACCCTGCATCGCAATGTTACCTTTGGTGATGTCGTTTGCATCACCAAAAGTTGTATTACTTACAGTTAATATACCGTATTTATCCAAGTAATCGACATCACCTGCATTATAAATTGCCCCCCCCTGTGATGGGTATGATTCATTGGTTGTACTGTTGCTGGCAAATACCCCGCCATCAATTGTCAGTTCCCCATAGTTAAACACCGCACCACCGCGTTCCGTCGCCGTGTTCCCAGCAAGAGAAGTATTGGTTAATGTCAATTCACCTTCGTTATAAATCGCACCACCTTTACCATCTGCGGTGTTTTGGGTAAAGGTATATGTCCCATTATTCAAATTAACTGTTGCGGTTTTACCGTCACGTTGAATATTATAAATTGCACCACCATTTAATGTCGCGGTATTGCCACTAAACGTTGTTGTGCCGTTGATGGTCAAAGTGGCATTACCATCGGTATCAACCGCACGGTTCATAATTGCACCACCATTCATAGACGAAGTGTTGCCCGTGAAGGTGTTCACACTATTTGCCGTTCCGATAACCATTGTGGCATCCAATGGTTGCTTGTCCGAAGGCGCTTCTGTTTCATAAGATTGGTTTGCAATTGCACCACCACCACGTTTAAACAGTTTCTCGTCAACATCTGTTCCCAAAATTTGATTCCCTGTAAATGTGTTGGTATCACCCAAAATCGAAACATCACCACCAGAATTGAATACGGCGCCACCGCTGCTGGCCGAATAATTCGATGTATTATTGCTAAATGTTATATTCTCGGCATCCAATACAACCGATGAATCTAAACCGGTTGTTGTTTCTTTGTAATACAAACCGGCACCATGTGACGATGATGTATTGTTGTTAAACACCAATGTGTCGCCACCGATGTGCGCAGAACCATCTATAACAGACAACGCACCTTTGTCAGTAGACAAATTACTAAATGTCGTGTCTGTTTCTGTATCGGTTGTAGTAATATTTAATGTGGCACCGCTGTTTACATTAAATTGCGATGCATTCACCGTTATCGTGTCGGCGGTCAATGTTGTGTTACCATCAGAATCTATTACACCTTCTAAAAATGCGCCCAACTTGCTATGATCTTGTTTCACAAATGTCAATGCGGAACCATTTGTAATCGATATTGTATTTGCGTCTATCGTTGAACCATCAACCATTACCGTAGAATTGCTAAATGATAACGAACCGGCTTCTTTGCTATCATCGCGAATCGCCATTGCATAAACCGGCCCCGCAGTATACCCGGCATTACCTTCACCTATAATATCTGCAACATTATCAAACACCGTATCATAATCTTGGTTCCATGTAACCCCGGCCATTTCTGCCAAATTCACATCAACTTCATTTATCTGATAATTAAACGCGAATGCCGCATCCCCCAGATCACCCATTGTTAATTCCACAGGTCCAATATATGCATCACTGTTAGACATTGCCATGGAACGTCCAAGCATTTTATATCTTGGGAAATCATTTTGATATTTGCCCCCCGACCAATTATCCATACGGCGTCCACCAAACGCCGCTTCACCATTTGCAACATGCTGATTATCAAAAGTAACATCACCGAACACAAATACTGTATTTTCAGTATCTGGTGCGGCCGCCATCACAGGCATAATCAGCAATGCCGGTAAAACTGATACCCCTAACAAAACACCATGAAGTTTATGCATATTTTTCTCCTTTCCTATTTGATACTATTTACTTAACTACATAAACACAATATTTGCAAGTTTGAATATTAAAAATTTTTGCAAATTTTTCACCTTCAATGAAACTGTTATGTTCACAAGATTTTTTTTAAGATTATTTATATGCAAAAAAATTAGAACAGGATTTTTTACCCAATCAAAATAAATTTATTAAACAAACTTTTAATTTTATTTCCGAATCGCATCCGATAAAAACAATTTTAAATATTCGCGCAGTAACGCACTTTTAACAACATGATTGCCAGTACCACCCGTAAAGCAATTATAAAAATCATTAAAGCCGGCATCTTCCCAATCTATCATTGCGATAACATCAAAAGTTTTTGGATTCATAATAAAATTATCCCACAAATCATTTTGACTCCACCCATGCATAATCGCCGGCGCATCTTTTTTATTATTTTTTAAATCTAAAATTTCCCGCGGATTTGCCATACCAACAACATATAAAAATTTTGCCAACTGTTTTGCGATTTTTTCCGCATGCGCATTTTGTATTTGTCTGTTCATGGCATGGAATCCAATTCCATTAACACATTCATATTTGCGAACCGTCATACCATCAAATTCTAACAATTCCATTTTGGGAATTTTAATAGGTGATATTGGACGCAACGCATCCGTTATACGTTTTTCACGCAACGCGATTTCCGCACCATCTGTCCGCAGTGGAAATTTGAATACATATTTATTATCAATATTTACAACAAAATTTATGCCACGATATCCACATGTGCATGATACTTGCGTATGCCGGCTGCTGCTAAAACTTTTTGCGAATCGTATCCATTTACGAATTGGATATCCAAATCGCAGGCGCAACATACGGCGACCATGCCGACTGGGGACAAACGCGCACAAAATATTTGCCAATATTTTCATCATTTTTTTCTATGCCCATTGAAATATAATTTTGAATATTCTGCCATAATATCAATACTTAAATATTTGTATCCAAATTTATCCCAATTGTGCGACGCAACATGCAATGCGGGTATGAAACTTTGAAATTCTGTATCTTCCCAATCTATAAAGAATGTTATATTAAATGTTTTTTCATCCAGCATAAAATTCTGCCAAATATCGCCCTGAAACCAACCGTACAGATACCCTGGTTTTTCTTTTGGGCTGGATTTTAAATCGCGAATTTCGGCCGGATCACTTTTGCCAACCACATATAACATCTTGGCAATTTGCTTTGCAATATGCATGCGATGCATTGCGACAATCCGCGGGTCAAAATCGCTTAATAATTTACCATATGCAAATTCATACTTTCTGATAACAATATCTTTGTACGGTATTATTGTCATAGACGGAATTTTAATCGGTGATATTTTACGAAATGTATCAACAATCCGTTGTTCACGATACGCAATATCACGTCCATCGTGTAACAATGGAAATTTAAAAACATGTTTGTCGTTCAAAATAACAACAAAGTTTTTGCATCCATAACCAACCCTTGTTTTAATTCTGCACTGTTTCATATTGCGCGCGAACCAACGCACATATTCAACATATTCCCAGACCTGTGGATAACGTATCATCGTGCGCACTTTATCACGCAGTGATTTTCGCCAAATAAAACAACTGATAATATTAGAAATCAAATGACGCATTATGCACCACCCTACTCTTCAAACAGCCCCATTGGCCGTGCAACATCCCACCAAAATTCTGAATAGACCGGCCGGCGTCCACGTTCCGCCCACGGTTTCATATAGTCCGAATAATGCAATACAACCAAATTGTGTTTCAATTCATCCAATTGCACCGGCGGATATATTTTGAATATGCGGGAACCATGCGACAGTTGAAAATTATACCGCAACGGCAGGAACGAAATCCGTCCTTTTAATGTATAATTCAAAACATCTTGGTCTGGATTTTTGTAATCTTCTTTTTGTGAAACCTTAATCCATTTGTCATAAAAATTTTCTTTGCGGATTTTATCCAAATCCATCAACAAGAAACCCGAATTTATATATTTGTCGGTCCGTGTTGGTACCGCCGCGATTACATTTTTACCCAAATCGTATTCATAAATATCTATTAAATCACCAAAGAACAAAATATCCATATCAGCATAAATAATTCTTGAAACATCTGGCAACAATTTCGGCAACATTAACCGATACCACATCGCGACCGGCCAATTTCTGCGATTAGATTTATCAAAATCATGATTACCTGGGACAAAATGAACCGCCGATTTAAATTCTTTGACCACCCCACGAATCATATCGCACAATGATTTATCAACATCCGGCGCAATAACACAGTATATATCATAATCACAACGCCCATCGGATGCCACCAACAAAGATTTTATTGTTACCGCCGCCATTTTGGCACCACGTGCATCAAAACAAAATGCCACAGGAATTTTTTCTGGATATTTTTTGCGTGGTATTTTCGTTTGCCCAACCGTAGATATTAACCCACGATATCTTACCTGGTCGCGATGCAAACGGCGCGCCGCACGCGTTTTACCAAACAGCCCCGCAATCGTTGCACAAATCTGACGAAATTTGCTGTATTTATACATGAAATACCCCCTGTTGTAGTTCAACAGTTTTAATATAGGACTTTTTTCCAAACTATGCAAAGAAAAATTATGATTATGTTATATGTTGAAACTGTGGACACTTTGTCGGTTAACAACCATTGTTGTATTCGTATTTTCTACATCGTCTTTTTTGTGCGTCTTAAATTTTAATATTTTGCTAATTTTATCAAAAAATTTTGGTTTAAACATACTTGCAATATCTGAACAATTTTGTTTTTTCGCATTTTCCACCACATACTTTAACAAAATTGTTGGGCTGTTATTCCTAATCTGTTCAAATTTCTGCAACATTTGCTTTTTTTCTGTTTCAGATAAAATGCCATACAGATTTATAATGGCCTTTGATAGAACATGTGCCTGTTTTTGATCCATTTGCTGTTTTGCTTTATCCAGTATATTATCAGCAATTATATTTTTACACCGAATATCCATATCAGATTCGCTGTTTATCAATTGGGGGTATTCCGTCATATCTTTCAAATGTTGTTGTAACAAAGATTCTGTTTCTTTAATCCGTTGCCGACAGATATTTATACCTTTGGATTGAATATCGTTTTCTAAATTTTTGATATTTTCTTTTGCGGAATCTGTATATTTTCCATATTTAGTATCTTGCAATAATGGTGCGATATTATCCATTTGCATATAAATATCCTCTAATTCCGAAATAATATCTTCATACTGCGCAACAATATTCAAAACATCATTGTTATATTTTTCATAACATGCAATATTACGGCAAGATAACGACGGTATCTTATTTTTTATTTCCTGTATTTTTTTTGCAATGGCATCATAAGTTTTGTGCAGTTGTTCATATTTTCTTATGCAAGATTCTTTTTCTTGGACTTCATTCTGTTTTTCTTGTTTTTCACGTTCATATTCATCAGTAAATTTTTTCTGCACAGAATCCGCAAAATCGTGAAGCGATAAACTTTTATCACGTAACGGAACATAGGTTTCATGGGGTTCGCCATCTTTAATCCATGCATTTATTTTTGCACGTTTTATGGGATGCGACTCATAAAAACTTGTTTTGTAATAATCCATAAACTTTTGCCATCTTGCATCATTTTCTTGAATTTTAAACATATATATTCTTGTATCGCCTGGTTTTTTCCACAATACATACGTGGCAACAAGTGGATTATTAAACCTGTTCACCATGGTTTCTGGCATATATGTGTCTTTACCAACCGTTTCGTAACCATTTTCTATACCGGCACCACCAAATATTAATTGATTATCTTCACGATTCTTGTATTGATGTAAAAAACCAACGGGCTGGCCATTCGGCAGTACACTTCTGAATCCGTTATAATCTTTTGTTCTTGATAAACTTGCATAACTTATGGCCTGATCCATTTTTGTAGATGCGTATCGTAAATATCGTTCATAATCATTTGTGGCAACGGTATAAGGTTCTGGCATCGTAGAACCACTAAATAAACTTGAATCATCAAAATGATAAAATTTACCTATGTCGCGCACATCATCCAACACCATTATGTCATCAGAATGTTCAGCGTCATTCAATAATTGTTCTATAAAATCGGTATCATTTGTCTGTAAATCACGTTGTGTTACCAAATTTTTCAAATCTAAAACATGTGGGTACAATATCTCACATGGTTCCGAATTATTTTTCTGAAAATTTTCCACCAAAGAATACAATAATTTATATATATTTTTTAAATCTTGTGGATTCATTGCCGGTGTTATCAGCGAATACCACCCTTCTTTATCAGCGTCTAAATTTAACGATATTTTTTCTGGATGCATACCATCTGTATCAATATCCAACCCATATTTTTCCAGAAACGGCTTTAACGCACCAATCTGCTTTGTTCTAAATGGAATTTCTATAGCCACAGGTTCGTTGATATTTCCGCCGATAAAAAAATCTATATATTTATCTTCTATCATTATCTATTTCCTGTATGCCATTATACCATAACCAGTTTGGAAATACCAATTTATCGCGATTTTCTAAAATCAAATTTTTAGCGTTTGAATTTTTGGTTGGGCAATCTGTGCAATTCGCAAACAGAATTGGCGGAGATTGGACGAGATATTGATGAAGCAAAAAAATATTTAAATATTGAAATATAACGCATATTGAAATATAGTTATAGTGTAATAAAAAGGAAATTTTGATATGAAAAATATAATTAAACTTTGTGCTTGTGTTTGTGTGCTATTGAGCTTGGTTGCTATTTTAAATAATTATATAACATATAAGAGATTACAGTGTGTTGACCACAACACTAAAGGGTATATTTTACGCTTTGTGCCTTCTGATGAATATAAATTTAATCAAAAACGGATAGAAGCAAAAATTGATGCCATCGCTAGAAGTAATTACAGTTTCTTATATGGATGTAGAATTTATGAAAATGGAAAACTTACAAAATTTGTTTATGAATACCCAATGACAGATGAAGCTTTTTCTAAAGATTACACCCAAATTATAGAAAACGTAAACAAATATAAAAATTCACATAAATAGCGGAGTTCCTAGTTGTAAGTTCGAAAGTGGCGTAAATCGTCACTTTTTTATTTCCAACTTTCGAACTCTATGAAACTATTACCAAACAAAATAAAACCCGCCTTTATCGGCGGGGTTGTCTATCTTGGTTGGGGCAACTGGATTCGCTCGGTCGGCTTTGCCGACACTGCGCGCAACCCGTAACGATTTGCGGGCGCGGTGCTTCGCAAATCTACTTGGTTTCGAACCTTTTGCAACGTTCGTTGCAAATGATTCAACCATCCGACCCAAAACCAAAAATTAAAACACCCATTCGGGTGTTTGAATTTCTTGGTTGGGGCAACTGGATTCGAACCAATACTAGCGGAGTCAGAGTCCGATGTTCTACCATTAAACTATGCCCCAAGGCAGACGGCATTATATACCGCGCCATTGCCTTTTGCAATTAAAAAATGCGTTACGATAAAAATTCGTTCCTATGGTCGCGCGCCCGACAAATAAATATAATTTTCAGTAACCAAACCAAAGGAACAAAAAATGAAATTTCTGTCTATTATATCTTTATCTGCCGTTTGCACAGTTATAATGAATAATGCAAATGCATGCACCGGAATTACGATGACCGCCCGCGATAATTCGGTGGTTGTTGCGCGCACTGTTGATTGGTCGGGTTCAACAATGAACAATATATATGTCATTGTTCCGCGTGGACACACCGCACAATCATTATTACCGAACGGTCAAACCGGTGGTGCAAAGTTCACCGCGAAATATGGTTTTGTCGGTTTGGGGATGCAACAGCCCGAATTCGTCGTTGATGGCACAAACGAAGCAGGTCTGTCCGCCGCCCTATTCTACTTTCCCGATTATGGCAAATACCAACCATATTCACCGGCAATGAAATCAAATTCGCTTGCGGATTTTCAGGTTGTATCATGGATACTGTCACAATTTTCCACCATCGCAGAGGTCAAAGAAGCAATTGATAAAATTAACATAATTAACATAGACCCGACGGCATCAACGGTTCATTGGCGTATCACCGAACCAAATGGGCACCAGGTGGTTTTGGAAATCGTAAACGGCATTCCACATTTTTATGAAAACCCATTGGGGGTAATTGCAAATTCGCCGGGGTTGCCGTGGCATTTAACAAATCTGAATAATTATATCAACATCCGTTCGGGGACCGAAAATCCCGTAAAATTCGGACCAATTCCACTGCGGTCGCTTAGTCATGGAACGGGCCTGATGGGCATGCCAGGTGATTTTTCATCACCATCGCGATTTGTTCGTATGGCATTTTTCAAGAACTATGCGATACAACAAGATACCGGCTTTGATACCGCGATGCAATCATTTCATTTACTAAATAATGTGGATGTTCCATTTGGCACCGCATTCAAGACAGGAACCGCGACATTTGATATGCCATCGGCAACCCAATGGACAATTGCAACCGACATAACGAACAAAGTCATTTACTATCACACGATGTATAATCGTACCCTGCGCCGAATTGATATGAACAAAATAAACTTTGTAACGGTTCCGTTCCAATATCACCCATTGGACGCAGTTCAACAAGAAACGATTTTGCCCGCCACCATAGATTTATAAATATTTGCCTTTTGAAAAAATGGGTTTATAATCCATGCGGTTTAACAGAAGGAGATGTTATGAAAATAAAACCATTTGCGGGGGTTCGTCCACCAAAAGAAATCGCGGCCGAAGTCGCATCGCGTCCATATGACGTTCTGAATTCCGTAGAGGCCAAAGCCGAGGCCGGTGAAAAATCATTACTGCATATCATCAAACCAGAAATTGATTTTGACCCGATTGCCGATGAACACAGCCAGCCAGTTTATGACAAAGCCGTTGAAAATTTCAAACTGTGGCAAGACCGCGGTTGGTTGGTCCAAGACGATAAAGAAATGTATTATATTTATGCGCAAACAATGGACGGCCGTACACAATATGGTTTGGTCGCGGCGGCAAATGTTGACGATTATATGACCGGCAAAATTAAAAAACACGAATTGACACGTAAAGATAAAGAAGACGATCGTATGATTCACGTCCGCATCCAAAACGCGAACATTGAACCAGTGTTCTTTGCATATCCAGACGTTGCCGAAATGAATGAAATCGTTGAAAATTTTGTAAAGAATAATGCACCCGAATATGACTTTGTGGCCGCCGATGGTTTCGGTCATAAATTCTGGGCGATCCGTGATGATGCAATCAACGCACGTATAACTGAAATATTTAAAAATATTCCGGCAATGTATGTTGCCGACGGACACCATCGCACCGCGGCGGCGGCACGCGTTGGCGCCGAAAAACGTGAACAAAATCCAAATCACACCGGAAACGAAGAATACAATTATTTCCTTGCTGTGATTTTCCCAGAAAGCCAATTGAAAGTTATTGATTATAACCGCGTTGTCAAAGATTTGAACGGTCTGACCCCAGAAGAATTCTTGGCGAAATTATCTGAATCTTTTGATGTTGTGGAAATGGGCACCGAAATTTACAAACCAACCAAATTGCATAACTTTGGCATGTATTTGGGTGGTAAATGGTATTCATTGACCGCCAAGGCCGGCACATACAATGACAACGACCCAATTGGTGTTTTGGATGTTACGGTTCTGTCCAATTTGGTATTTGATAAAATATTGAATCTGGGCGATTTGCGTACCAGCAAACGCATTGACTTTGTCGGCGGTATTCGCGGACTTGGTGAATTACAGAAACGCGTAGATAGTGGTGAAATGGTCGCGGCATTTGCACTGTATCCGGTTACAATGCGTCAAATTATTGACATTGCGGACACTGGCAACATTATGCCACCCAAGACAACATGGTTTGAACCAAAACTGCGCAGTGGTTTGGTAATTCACAAATTGTCATAAAAATAAAAAAACGCCTTCGGGCGTTTTTTTATTACTATTTTTATTTTGAATTTTCTTTTGGTTTTGGTGCGTGTGCATTGGTATATTTCGCCAAGATATCTTGGAATTTTGTTCTGTCTTGGCGAACGGTCATCACATCTTTTATAAACTTTTGTTCACGATCCGGCACACGCAAAACCAGCGATTTATAATTTTTACTTCTATGTGGGCGCAATATTACACCGTTTGCACGAAACAAACGTGTTATTTTCACCAAAAGCCGTGGATCAGAACTTTCTGGAATAACATAGTAAAACCATCTGCCATGGCTATTATGCAAATTTTTTATTTCAAAAACCAAATTGGCCGCGTTTAAAACATCTTCGGCATGCGGTTCCCATCTTGGGAACAAACCCGTTTTAGATAAAAAATACTTCGTTAATCCCATAATAACACCCCTGTTAAACAAACAGACCCAATGTTTACATAGAAATAATTGCAAGTCAAGGATATTAAATTCCAATTGAATGCGACATCTTCATCATGAATATGGATTCATTGCCAAATTCTTTGATGTTATTCGGATTTATACGATATATAAATCCAATTGCGCCATCGGTAAACGGTCCGAAACTATGACGATATGTTGCATCCAAACGAACTTCGCGCGATGACGGTGCCAAATCAATATGCTTTGTTCCATAATCGGTAATTTCCAAATCATATCCACCACTGGTCGCATCAACAATCGCGTAATTCGCATAATCATATTTGATACCACCCTTGGTAACCGCCAATGGCAACGATATACCTAAATTGATATTACCGATATCTGCACCCAACGCAAACGCATTTGAATTTAATTCCGTCATATCAATAATTGCATTTGCCGCCATGTTCGGTGTGGTTTGGGCAAATGTTGCACGCGCACGCAGTTTCAACATATCACCAAATTTCCACGATGCATCAACATCTATGTATTTTGTATCCGCATCCCCGATACCCAGCAAACCTGTTGCATACGCACCCAATATTGTGTTATTTTCGTGCGCCGAACCAATTGCCGTTTTGAATCCTAAATTTTCGCCGTTCCAACCAAATTCTGATTGCGCACCGGCAATAGTTCCCAACCGCATTGGTTCAATGACCGATGAAATCGTCGGATCATTTTCCAGTAACCCTTCGTCAGTTATCGCACCCGAAAATGCGCGCGCACCAAATGTCCATGAACCATGTTTATAATCAACACCGGTTGTTGTTGCATTTGATGCCAACGACAATATCGGATTGGCAAGCCCTGTAAACCGCGATTCGTTATCTGTTAAATATCGCTGGTAATCTGCGGACATTTTCCAATTACCCAATGAATACCCAACACGCATATTATCCAAACCGCCCATATTATCGTTATATGCACGCGCCGAACGCGACAACGCGAACGACATATCACCAATATTCATTGTGTTTTCGTTATTATCACGAACACGTAAATCACCCAACACATCGCCCATATACAGTGCACTGCGCGTATTTGCGCCAAATGACAAATTGCTTTCCCACACACGTGGAAGGCGCATAGAACCATCAACACTTTCCAACATATCGT
>JAEEGG010025370.1_pt1 | contig 11416 bp, 8 predicted proteins | sample 9134161 | NCBI WGS metagenome assembly JAEEGG01 (sample SAMN16246543, study PRJNA631951) | gut metagenome | biome: gut microbiome; feature: rumen; material: CR-attached | host: Bos | place: Iran: Karaj | collected 2018-10 | reverse complement strand
TCAATGAAAAGGATTATTCAGCCGATACCATTGTAGATGATACATATTTTAGTGAAGGACCTAAAAATGCGGATGGTACGTATCTTGGAAAGATTCCGCTTAGAACTGCAGTTGAGAAATCAAAGAATGTTGTTGCTTGGAGAGTATTTGAGGATATTACTCCTGAGGTAGGACTTGATTATATTCTAAATATGGACTTTTCTCATATTACAAGCGACGATTACATACCTGCAGCTTCTCTTGGAGGTCTAACCAATGGCGCCACCACAACAGAGATGGCTTCTGCCTATGCGACTCTTGCAAATGGCGGAGAATTCTGTGATCCAACATGTATAGTAAAGATAGATGATGCGAATAATAACTCAATAGTTCCGAAGAAAACTCTTTCTAAGACAAAGAGAATCTATGAAGAAAAGACAGCTTCCATTATGACTGATATACTTAAGGGTGTACTAGTCAGGGGAACAGCGGCAGGACACACACTTGCTAATGTTGAAGCAGCAGGAAAGACCGGTACTACAAGTGATTATAAGGATGGCTGGTTCTGTGGATATACTCCATACTATACAACAGCTGTATGGGTTGGTTATGATCAGCCTCAGACACTCTCAGGTCTGACAGGTGGAAGTTATCCTTTAAATATCTGGTATGAGTTTATGACAAATCTTCATACAGGTATGCCCGAGACAAAATTTGAGCTCTACGAGGATGAGGAAGAAACAAGTACAAGCACGAATTATTATGCTTCAGCTACACCTTCACCTTCTGTGTCTCCTGGTAAAACGGACGTTGAGTCAACAGAGTCTGCTAATGCAACTCAGACTCCTCAGACAGAGGCGGTAACCCAGACTCCTGCTCAGGATACTACTGTGACCGTTGCACCTGCCCAGACTCAGGCGCCTGCGGAGAATACAACTACAATCGAAAACAGTAATAATGATGAAATCACAACAGAAGAGGAAACTTTAGAGTAAATTAAGATTGATTTTTTTTATAGCCTGTTGTATAATCGACTTTGTTGTGGTTTTAAGGCACATTCGTGCTGTTCCGGAACTAGTTAATCTATGCTAACGCACATCAATATTATTATATTCCATGACGTGTGTTTACATTTAACAAGACATTAAATAAAAAGAAAAGAGGTAAAAGTATCATGGCTAATGTGAATTTAGAAAAGTACGGTATTACAGGTGTTACAGACATCGTTTACAATCCATCCTATGAGTTACTCTACGAAGAGGAAATGAAGGAAGGTCTTGAGGGATTCGAAAAAGGACAGTTAACAGAGTTAGATGCTGTTAATGTTATGACAGGTATTTATACAGGTCGTTCTCCTAAAGATAAGTTTATCGTAGAGGATGAGAACTCAAAGGATACAGTATGGTGGACATCTGAAGAGTATCCTAACGATAATCACAAAGCTTCAGAGGAAACATGGGCTGCAGTTAAGGATCTTGCCATCAAGGAACTTTCAAACAAGAGACTTTTCGTAGTTGATGCATTTTGTGGTGCTAATAAAGATTCTCGTATGGCTGTTCGTTTCATAATGGAAGTTGCTTGGCAGGCTCATTTTGTTAAGAACATGTTCATCCGCCCAACTGAGGAAGAGTTAGCTGATTTCGAGCCAAACTTTACTGTATACACAGCTTCTAAAGCTAAGGTTGAAAACTTCAAGGAGTTAGGCCTTAACTCAGAGACAGCAGTTGTATTTAATATCACAAGCCGTGAACAGGTTATCTTAAATACATGGTATGGTGGAGAGATGAAGAAGGGTATGTTCTCTATGATGAACTACTACCTCCCACTTCAAGGTATGGCTTCCATGCACTGCTCAGCTAATACTGATATGGATGGAAAGAACACAGCAATCTTCTTCGGTCTTTCAGGAACTGGTAAGACAACACTTTCTACAGATCCTAAGCGTCTTCTCATCGGTGATGACGAGCATGGTTGGGATGATAACGGAGTATTTAACTTTGAAGGTGGATGCTATGCTAAGGTTATCGACCTTGATAAAGAGTCAGAGCCAGACATCTACAATGCTATCACACGTAATGCTCTTCTTGAGAATGTTACAGTTGATGCAGATGGAAAGATTGATTTCGCAGATAAGAGCGTAACAGAAAATACTCGTGTTTCATATCCTATAGAGCACATTGAGAATATAGCACAGAAGGTCAACAAGATTTCTTCAGGTCCTGATGCTAAGGATGTTATCTTCCTTTCAGCTGATGCATTTGGAGTACTTCCTCCTGTATCAATTCTTACTCCTGAGCAGACAAAGTACTACTTCCTCTCTGGTTTCACAGCTAAGCTTGCAGGTACTGAGCGTGGAATCACAGAACCTACACCTACATTCTCAGCTTGCTTCGGACAGGCATTCTTAGAGCTTCATCCTACAAAGTACGCTGAAGAGCTTGTTAAGAAGATGGAAAAGAGCGGAGCTAAGGCTTACCTTGTAAATACAGGTTGGAACGGAACAGGAAAGAGAATTTCTATTAAGGATACTCGTGGTATCATAGATGCAATCCTTAACGGTGACGTTAACAAGGCTCCTACAAAGAAGATTCCTGTATTCGATTTCGAAGTACCTACAGAACTTCCCGGAGTTGATCCTGCAATCCTTGATCCTCGTGATACATATGCTGACGCTTCCGAGTGGGATGCTAAGGCAAAAGATCTTGCTGAGAGATTCATCAAGAACTTCAAGAAGTACGAGACTAACGATGCTGGTAAGGCACTTGTTGCTGCAGGTCCTCAGTTATAATTTTAATATCATATTTGATATATATGAGCAGGGTTTTTGCCCTGCTCATTTTTTTTGAAAAATAGTCTTAATAGTGTTAGAATAATTCACGTATATTGTATAAATATTAAAGCATTGATAATTGCAACGATTATAATAATGTATTGAAAATTTATAATTGATTATTGAGGATGGAATATGAGTAAAGAACTTGTTGTTGATGATTACGCATTTTCTTCTATGGAAGAAGCCAATGTTGCACGCTTGGAAAAGGATAAGATTGACAGACTTAACGAGAAGCTTGTCAATGCCGATAATGAAATTCTGTACAAAGTTTATAACAAGAGTATAGAAAAGAATACATTCAGAACTCCTGTCGGAATGGAATTCATGAAAAAGACCCGCAATATACTTAAAGATGATTCATCGTATTTCGACAAACTGCCTCCGATTCCTGTTATTGTTAATGAAAACAAAGCAAGAAACGATGAGAAAAACGATGATATCAAAAAGTACAAAGAAGATGCTAAAAAGAATATAGCATTATTCAGATGGTCTTTATTCATCAATCTTGTTTTGGTGGTTATAGTCATTGTATTCTTTGTGATTACAGCTACTTCCAAGAACCCTAATATAATTAATTATGAGAATGTACTTATAGATAAGTATTCTTCATGGGATCAAGAACTTACAGAACGTGAAAGAGCGGTAAAAGAAAAAGAGGCAGAGTTAAATATTACTTATGATGATTGATTTGTTCAAACTTTTTTCATCATTTACAGTTAAAATGGTTTTGTAATTGATGGTTTGAACAACGTATATGGGGTGGATATGAAGAATAAGATTCTTGTAGTTGATGATGAACAGAGAATGAGAAAGATCGTTAAGGACTTCCTTGTTAACAGCGGTTATGAAGTAATAGAGGCTGCTGATGGCGAAGAAGCGCTTGACGTATATTATAAGAACACTGATGTTGATCTTATTATTCTTGATGTTATGATGCCCAAGCTTGATGGATGGGATGTATGTAAGCAGATTAGAAAGGATTCCAAGGTTCCTATTATTATGCTTACAGCTAAGACTGATGAATCCGATGAGCTGCTTGGATTTAAACTTGGCGTTGATGAATATATTTCTAAGCCTTTTTCTCCCAAGATTTTGGTTGCAAGAGTAGAGGCTGTTCTTAGACGTACTCAGGGCGTAAGCAGTGATGATATTCTCGATAAAGCAGGTATCATCATGAATAAGCTTACACATGTTGTTACTATTGATGGTAAGACAACTGAATTTTCTTTCAAAGAATTTGAATTGCTTGCTTATTTCCTTGAGAATGAAGGAATAGCGCTTTCCCGTGAGAAGATTCTTAATAATGTATGGAATTACGATTATTATGGTGAGGATCGTACTATCGATACTCATGTTAAAAAGATCAGATCCAAACTTGGTGAAAAGGGAAAGTATATTAAAACTATCTGGGGAATAGGTTACAAATTTGAAACGGTCGATTAGAAGTAAATTTACTTGGATTTTCTTATTTTTCTTAACGGGCATACTGTTTATCTGTATGCTCGCTAATGTTTTGTTCTTCAAGAGATTCTATATAGTCAGCAAAAAACACGATATTAATACTGTATACAAACTTTTAGATGATGCTTCTTTTAGCAATTCTTTGAATAACGAAGAATTCTTGGACAAATTATCTGCTGTATGTGATGTATCTGAAATATCCGTATTTGTGAAAAACAATGACGGTTCTTTTTTCAGTGTTCCTGATGAACTCAATAGTTTCGGAGAATTAAAATCTAAGATTTTTCAAGATTTGGATGATCCTTCCTATGTATTTACTAAGGATAATCATACGATAAGGACAAGAGCTGTCTTAGGACGTGAGATAATGGAACTTTATGGAGAATTACAAAACGGCGAGAAGTTCTTTATCGTGTGTACGATTGATAATATCAAGGAAAGTACTGCAATTGCAAATAGATTCATGCTTTATTCGGGACTCATTGTTCTTGCATTTGGATTATTTATTACTATTATCATTACCAATTTTATTTCTAAGCCTATTTACAAGATTACAGAGATTTCTTCCCGTATGGCTAATCTCGATTTTGATGCAAGATACGAAGACAACGGCATCATAGAACTTGATGAACTTGGAGATAACATTAATACATTATCGGAGAAACTAGAGAAAACTATTTCTGAGTTAAAATCTGCCAATAATTCACTAAGAAATGATATCCAGCAAAAAGAAGAAATTGAGATAATGCGTAAGGAATTCTTATCCAATGTTTCTCATGAATTAAAGACTCCTATAGCTTTAATACAGAGTTATTCAGAGGGTTTAAAAGAAGGCATATCCGAGGATAAAGAATCGCAGGATTATTATCTTAGTGTTATTATCGATGAAGCTTGTAAGATGAATGCTCTGGTAAAAGAACTTACGTCGCTTTCTGAACTGGAATTTGGTAACAAGATGAGCGATATTGAGAGATTCGATATCGTAGAACTCATTAATAATAAGATTACTTCCAACGAAATATTCTTTAAGCAGGATGAAATTAAAGTTGAATTTAACAAGTTTGATGATTCTATATTTGTATGGTCCGATGAATTTAGGATTGAGGAAGTTATATCCAATTATTTATCCAATGCAATTCATTACTGTATGAATGAAAAGATTATTATAGTCAGCATTGAAGAAGTTGAAGATAAAAAGATTAGAGTCAATGTATTTAACACAGGTAATAATATCGCTGAAGACGATATTGAGCATATCTGGGAGAAATTTTATAAGGCTGATAAAGCCAGAAGCCGTGACTATGGCGGAAGCGGTATAGGTCTTTCCATTGTAAAAGCTATTATGGAAAACCTGGATATGAAGTATGGCGTTAAAAACGAGAGTAATGGCGTAACATTCTTCTTTGAATTGCCTACTTAATGGACTAATAAAATATATGATTATAACCGTATGATTGTTTAACACTCATACGGTTTTTTTCTTTAGTTTATGGTATAATACTTATGTTGTGTAAATCCAGGAATATGTATTATTTGAGAGAGAAAGATGAAAAACAGTAAAAAAGTATTGGAATATGCGAGAGCACATTTTAATGAGGTTCATCATACTACGCTCAATCCTGAAGGACCGGGCGTTGTACGTATTCATCTTGTTCCGCCTAAGATGGAGGATGATGAAATAGGACCCAGTGTTGCTATCATTAACGGACAGGATATTATTCCTGTTTATACCTCATGGAGTATTCTTTTGACAGAGTTCATTGAACAGGTTAACGAATATAATGGTCGAGAGATTACAGAAGAAGATTTTAAGGATATTCTTAATAAGACTTGTAAGACTATTAAGAAGATATATCCTTTACTTCCTAAGTCTTTTATCAAGAAAGATTTATTCAGAATCATGAATACTTTCAAGCAGGTTGCGTATCGTGAGAAAGTAGATGAAGAAATAGGATATATGAGCATTGGCGAATATGCTCAGTATATGAAGGCTCCTCATCGTATGGACCTTATGGTATCTGCGATGGAAAAGAATGGAAAATGGAACTGTAATCAGCAGTGTGTTCATTGCTATGCTGCAGGTCAGGCCAGAGCTAACGAAACTGAACTCGATACTGAATCTTGGAAGAAGATTATTGATAAATGTAAGGCTATAGGAATACCTCAGCTTACATTTACAGGTGGCGAACCTACTATGAGAGCAGATCTTGCAGAACTCATTGAATACGCAAGCTGGTTTGTTACAAGACTAAACACCAATGGTATTGTTCTTACTAAGGAATACTGCGATAAATTAAAAGCAGTTTCTTTGGATAGTATGCAGATTACTTTTTATTCATCTGATGAAAAGATTCACAATCAGTTGGTTGGAGCGGAACAATACAATAATACAGTTAACGGAATCAAGAATGCACTTGAGGCCGGTATTAGTGTAAGTATTAATACACCTCTTTGTACCCTTAACAAAGATTATCTTACAACACTTGAGTTCTTACATGGGCTCGGAGTGTTATATGTTACATGCTCAGGCCTTATTACTACGGGTAATGCTGAACTTGAATCATCAGAGAAGCTTCAGTTATCATCTGATGAGATTAAAGATATTCTTACAAAAGCTACTAAGTACTGTGCTGATAACGGTATGGAGATTAGCTTTACTTCTCCCGGATGGGTTGAGAATGAATTCTGTGATTCTATAGGGCTCAATCCTCCTACATGCGGTGCTTGTCTTTCCAATATGGCAATTACACCTTCTGGAAAAGTTGTTCCCTGCCAGAGCTGGCTATCAGACGATGCACTTGGAGATATGTTGAATGACGAGTGGGATAGTATCTGGGATAACGACAATTGTATCGTTAGAAGAAATTATTCTGCTAAGATGGAAGGCAAATGTCCTCTAAGAAAATCTTCAAAGGAGGGCAAAGATAATGAATAATAGAATAAATTATAGTTCATCTAAAAACATAAGATTATTAAATATCTTTAGAGTATTTAGTCTGGTTTTAAGTCTTGTATTATTCTTTTCGACAGTTTTATCAATTCCTATGTCAGCTAAGGCTAAGGATCTTGATGAGATTGTTAATTACGAAGTAACCATTGATGTTAACGAAGATGGTACTTTAAACATGCTTTATCACATTGATTGGAAAGTACTTGATTCCACATCTGATGGTCCTCTTTCATGGGTTATTATCGGTACTCCCAATAAGCATTATGTAAGTATTGATTCATCAGCATCATGTGTTAAAAACATCAAATATACGACGTCTCAGGGCTCCGGAGTAAGGATTGATCTTGATAGGGATTATTATAAGGACGAGATTGTTCCCATTGAGTTTAACTTAGTTCAAGATTATATGTATACAATGAACAAGCTTACAGACGGAGAGACTGTATACGAGTTTACTCCCGGTTGGTTTGATGACATTGTTGTAGATAAGCTTACTATCAGATGGAATAGGGATAAGGTTGAAGCTGCGTCTCCTGCATACACCATAGATGGTGATTATCTTGTATGGGAGACCAATCTTAATAAAGGTGATAAATTCCCGATAGCTGTATCTTATAAAAACGATGCTTTTAATTTTATTGAAACAGTAGAAGCTGAGGATTCACAAGGCGGTGGAACAACTACAAGCGATGATGATAATATTTTTACATTCTTGCCATCATGCTGTTATGGGACATTTGTTTTATTATTTTGCTTTGGCTTCCCTCTTGGCATTAAATTTTTATGCGACCTTTTAGGTTGGACAATGAGTTCCGGATTCAAAAGTGGAACCAAGGTTGTCAGAACAGTTGTAGAGTACATGACTAATTGTCCTAACTGTGGTGCACCAAGACAAGAGGGTAAAGAAGCTTGTGCATATTGTGGAACCAATCTTATTAAGTCTAAGACTAAAGTTGAAGAGACCAAGGTACCTAAGAAGTTTTCTGAAATCAAGGATGAGATTTTTAAACATTCTGATAATGGTAGTTACCAGGTATCAAGCAGACCCAATACTTATGTTCATGTAAGTACAATTGTAGTTCCTCATAAGACTTCATTGGGTTCATATATTAAGTCTCAGAGATCTTCTTCATCAAGAGGCGGTGGAGGACATCGTTCATCATGCGCTCATTCATCATGTGCCTGTGCTTGCGCCTGTGCGTGTGCTTGTGCCGGTGGTGGCAGAGCCGGATGTAGTGCCAAGGACTTTTATAAGACTAATCTTAAACTTGATTACTTTAAGGAAAAGTAATAGATATCCGATATATTTGTTAGATGATTGTCATTATGATATAATCTAAGAGATTTAGATGAGGTGCTATTTTGAATAAAAGGGTAATTAGTACAATTCTTATAAGTGCATCTTTCTTGATTCCTCTTACAGGATGCTTCAATGCAATTCCAGAGATGACTGAGGAAGAGGAAAAGATGGTTGTCAGATACATGGCGGATGCTGTAATCCAAAATGATGTATCTTATCAATCGAGACTTCTTGACGAGGAAGAAAAAGAAGCTGCTCTTGCTGAAGAAGCTAGAAAAGCGGAAGAACTTAAAAAGATTGAAGAAGAACAAAAGTTAAAAGAAGAGAAAAAGAAGGCAGAAGAGGATTCGGCTTCTTCATCTTCGACACCTACCGAAGTCGTTGAAAAGGTGTATACACCGACAGATATGGCTTCGATAATGGAACTCGAGAATGTTTCTTTTGAATATGTAGGATACGAGACGGGAAATGTATATCCTATGGATATAGAAGACCTTGGATTCGGATATTCTGCTCATGAGAATTCTTCACTTCTTGTAATTAGCTTTAATGTTAGCAACACATCTTCGGAAGATGTGGAGCTTGATTTATCCAAGATTAAGGCTAAATACAGAATCAAGATTAACGGTGAGAAGAAGTTTACGCCTGATTTTATACCTCTTAACACAATCATGACGATGTTTAAGGATACAATTCCTGCAGGAAGTTCTGTTAAACTTGATCTTGTTTACGAGATTCCTGATGATACTGATATCGATACACTTGATTTATTTATCGTCAATAACGATAAAGATTCATTTAAGATTGGGTTAGAGTAGAAAGATATATAATCCAAATAATTAGACAAATAAAAGGCCTGGTACCATTTGATTGGTTCCAGGCTCTTTTTATATGCCGGCGGCGGGACTTGAACCCGCACGTTGTTGCCAACAACAGATTTTGAGTCTGCCTCGTCTGCCATTCCGACACGCCGGCTTGTAAACTACGTTTCAAATACTACCATAAATCTGGTTTTATATCAACATTTATTTGATATTCCTTGTATTTTCTGCATCTTTAACCCTATATTTTTATAAATTCTTTTTGCTTACGTATTTAGTTGTAAAATATGGAAAAAATAAGCATTTTGTAGTAAAATATTAGAGATTGGGTTTAGGGAAAAATATGACTTGTAACGAATGTAAAAAATACATAAAGGATTTCCTTGATGACTCGTTAAATTATCGTCATACTGTTGATTTTATCGAGCACGTCAGAAGCTGTGAAGACTGTATGGAAGAATTGTCCATAGAGTACTTGGTTAGTGAGGGTCTAAAGCGCCTCGACACTGCCACCAGTTTTGATCTTGATACCGAGCTTCATGACAAAATTGACAAGTCATATAACAAGGCTAAGTTTTATAAGAATTTCCTGTTTATCATTGGTAGTCTTATAGTTATATTTGCCTTCCTTTTCGGATTTTTCTTGTCGACCCTTTTTGCTTATTAATTTGGAGATTACATGGAAAAACTTCTTTTAATAGATGGTAACAGCATAATGAACCGTGCGTTTTACGGTGTTCCTGATTTAACCAATGCGTCAGGACTTCATACCAATGCAGTATACGGTTTTCTTAATATCATATTTAGGTTCATAGATGAGGAAAAGCCTGATTATTTGGCTATCGCATTTGACCTTCATGCACCTACATTCAGACATAAGATGTATGAAGCATATAAGGGTACCAGAAAAGGAATGCCTGACGAACTTAGAGAGCAGGTTCCTTATATCAAAAAGCTTGTTTCATGTATGAATATCAAGACCATGGAATTAGAGGGATATGAAGCAGACGATTTGCTTGGTACCATGGCTAAAAGAGGTGCGTCAAAAGGAATGGAAGTATCTCTTTTATCAGGAGACAGGGATTTACTTCAGATTGCTGATGAGCATATCAAGATTCGTATTCCCAAGACGGTTAGAGGAGTTACAACTGTAGAGGATTATTATCCTCAGGACGTTATAGAAAAATATAAGGTCAATCCTATCGAGTTCATTCATCTCAAGGCACTCATGGGTGATTCCAGTGATAATATTCCAGGAGTTCCTAAAGTAGGCGCCAAGACAGCAGAAGAGCTTATTGTTAAGTATCATTCGCTTGATGGAATATATGATTCTGTAGAGGAGATTTCCAAGGCTTCTATCAAACAGTCATTAATTGATAACAAGGACCTTGCGTATCTTTGCCTTAAACTCGCAACAATTGAGACTAATGCGCCTATTGAATTACCTTTTGATGAGATTAAATACGACCTTCGTTTTACAAAAGAAGGATACGACATTATCAGAGAACTTAATCTTAAGTCTTATTTCAAGAGATTCGAAGATAATATGTCAGCTGATGTTGTAATCGAAGAAGAGGATTTTGAATATACATCAATTGAAGATTTTGGTTCTTACTCGGATTTTTCACAGAAGATTAAAGACATAAAAGTCTTCTCATACATCGGAAAAGAAGATGGCGATTATGTATCTTTTGAAGGCGGTAATTTCTACATCTCCAAGATGTTTTCATTTTCTTCAATGATTAATGATCTTGTATCAAATGATGTTTGTATTATCACAGAAGATGTTAATGCCATATATGAATTGTTGGATAAAAAAGCTTTTGCTTGCGATGCAAAAGAGTTAACCAAGAAGTTATTCTCAGTTCAGATTGCAGCATATGTTATTAATCCTATTATTTCAGATTATACTTTGGATTCTATAATTAATGCATATCTTGGAATCGGCATTACATCCAATCTTGAAACTAATGAGAAGAACTCGAGATATGCAAATGCACTTTATAGATTATATAGCGTATTAACAGATAATCTTAAGGAAAGTAATCAATATGAATTGTTTACTGATATAG
>JAEEGG010025369.1_pt1 | contig 11417 bp, 7 predicted proteins | sample 9134161 | NCBI WGS metagenome assembly JAEEGG01 (sample SAMN16246543, study PRJNA631951) | gut metagenome | biome: gut microbiome; feature: rumen; material: CR-attached | host: Bos | place: Iran: Karaj | collected 2018-10 | reverse complement strand
ATCCCTATTCCAAAGTCCAGTATTTCGGCGTGGAGACCGCCGGTGTTTTGGACATTGACAGCGAGCTGGTGCTTGCATTCTCCAACGGAGCGAAGCTCTCCTTCGATTTCCGCTCCAGCGTGGACATCCGCCGCCTGAATACCCTCATCTCCAATTATGTTCTTTGAGACAGCACCGCATCATTCCGGTGCGCAGATCGCGCAGTCAGGATTTCCCGTCAGATTGTCTGAAAACTGCGGGGGATCCATCATACCAGCGCTGACGGTGGGGAGGTAAGCAGCTTGGCCGATACGGAAATCATACCTCTGCCCAAAGAGGAATGGAAGGGTACGCCGATCCTGATGCGGTATACCACAGAAGAATACTATGATCTGGAAATCTCGCGCACAGCCGACGCGTTCACCGTGCGGATGGTGAAAAAGCGCTTCGACGAACCGGTGACCCACACGCCGGAGGAATACGATTTTCCGGACCGGCTGTATCAGGATCATTGGGAGAACGCCCAGGCGTGGGGCATCGTTTCGCGGGAAGGCGGCGAAAGGAGGCTCCTTGCCTGCATCGAGCTGTGTCCGGAGGAATGGAGCAACCGCCTGATCGTGACGGAGCTTTGGGTGGCGGATGAGCTGCACCGCCGGGGCATCGGGACAAGGCTGATGGAGCTTGCCAAGGCGCGGGCGGCAGCGGAAAACCGGCGGGCCATCATACTGGAGACCCAGTCCTGCAACGTCAGGGCGATAGCCTTCTATCTCAGCCAGGGCTTCCAGCTGATGGGATTCGACGCCTGCTGCTATTCGAACCGGGATATCCAGCGGCATGAGGTCCGCTTCGATTTCGGCTTTTTCCTCCGTTGAACGCTCCGCGCAGCGGCAGAAAAAAGCCCGCGCGCCTTCATTACGGTATCTGCAGGTCGTTTCCGACGCTCAGCATGATCTGATTGAAGAGCCTGGCGATGGTCTCCGGGGATTCCCGCCGTTCCTTGTTCAGCCAGACGCAGATCACCCGATAGGCGCCGTAGGTCAGAAAGCTGTAGATATATTCCAGTTCTTCCTCACTTCTCTTATTGAAAATGTTGCTGAGGGCGCTGGATTTGATGCTGTCCATGGCCAACAGCTTATGGGCGAATTCCGGGTCCACATTGTTGTTGACGATCAGCCGCGCGAAGCCGATATTTTCTTCCAGATACCGGCAGGCGGCGGTGATGATCTTGCCCGGATCGGATTTGTTCTGCTCAATGATCCTGGCGATGAAATCCAGAAGGTCCTTCTCCATATCGGCCAGCAGATCAAACTGGCTGCTGTAATACTTGTAGAAGGTCGTTCGGTTCACATCGGCCTTTTCGCACAGCTCACGGATGGAAATATGATAGATATCCTTTTCCCCCAGCATTTCGATCAACGCGTCCTTCAGCATCCGCTTCGTCATCGTGATGCGGCGGTCCTCTCTCTTTTCCATGAAAGCCTCCCAAATGAGAACATTTTGTGAAACCTCAACACTTGCCGCTGAAATGTTGACAATCATTCCATTATTAAAAATCTGTCGGTTGATTCATCAACACGTGTTGATTATAATCGCACTGCATTTCACAGTCAAGAGAGGTTCCCATGAAGCGGCTTTCCGGTTTTCTCATCGATCATCGCTATGTGATTTCGGCACTCATGCTTGCGCTGGCTGCCTTCTGCGCAGTCCTTGCACTCCGTGTGACCATCAACAGGGACCGCACGAAATACTTGTCGGACAGCTCCGCCATGAAGCGGGGCCTTTCCATTATGGAGTCCGCCTTCCCGAAAGCGGAGGAGCCCGCCTCCATCCGGGTGATGTTCGACGATCTCAGCGCCGGGCAGATCTCCGACGTAAAGGAAAGGCTGGAGGCCATCGAAAACGTGAGCAGCGTGGAATATGACGCGCAAAGCGAGGATTATCACCGGGGCAATCACACCCTGTTTGTGGTGAAAAGCAGATTCGACTATACTACCGACGAGGAAAAGGCGATCGAAACTGCCATCGCTTCGGGCTTCCCCGAGTTTACCGTAGCCTTTCAGAACAACGACATCCCCTCAACGGACGTCCCGCCCTGGGTGCTCCTTTTCGCCGTAGTTCTTGCTATGATCATTCTGCTGATCATGTCCCACTCCTGGCTGGATCCCCTGCTGTTTCTGATCACCATCGGCTTTGCGGTCGTCATCAACTTCGGAACGAACATCGTTCTCCCCTATATCGACGTCATGACCGCGACGGTGGGGCCGGTCCTTCAGCTGGCCCTTTCCATGGATTATTCCATCATTCTGATGAACCGCTACCGGCAGGAAAAGGAAAGCGGGGAAAGCAAAACGGAAGCCATGAAGGCCGCCCTTGCCGGTTCGCTCTCCTCCATCGCCTCCAGCTCCCTCACGACGGCGGCAGGGCTGCTGGCCCTGGTGTTCCTGAGCTTCAAGCTCGGTCCCGAGCTGGGCATCGTGCTTGCCAAGGGCGTGTTCATCAGCATGCTCTGCGTGTTCACGGTCCTGCCGGTGATGATCCTCGCTCTGGACAAGGCGCTGGAAAAGACCCGGAAAAAGGCTCCCCGCATCCCGATGAGGCTGCCGGCCAGATTCAGCCTGAAGGCGAGATATGTGATGCCCGCGGTTTTCCTTCTCCTTCTGGCAGGGGGCTTCATCCTGCAGCGCTCCACGACGATCACCTTTGCGGACAAGGGAGACGATCCTCTGGCGGAGGTTTTCCCGAAGGAGAACACCATTGTCGTGGTATATGCCAATGCGGATGAGGCGGGCATCCCCGCGGTGGCTGCCGAGCTGGAAAAGGACCGGCGGATATCCTCCGTGCTCGGGTATCCCAATACGCTGGGGAGAGAAATGGACGTTTCGGAGATGAATGAAGCCATCAGCGAACTGGGCAGCGCGGCCGCGGTCAGCGAGGACGTCCTCCGCATGCTCTACTATATGCACGACGGCGGCGAGCTCCCTGTCCTGACGGCCTCCCAGCTGCTGGCCTTCCTCACCGATTCGGTTTTGCCCAATGAGACCTTCCGCGGCTATCTGGGCGAAGATCTCCGGGACCGCGCAGAATACCTTGCGCGCTTTTCCCGCAAGGAAGCCCTGACCGCGCCGCTGACGGCGGAGGAAATGGCGGGATTTTTCGGCATCGAGGCGGAAAGCGCCGGGCAGCTTTACCTTTACAGGGCCATCCGGGACGGCGTACCGGACAGCGGCAGGATGACGCTGCCGGCGTTTGCGGAATTTGCTCTGGATTTTGCGGCGGAGAACGAGACCTACGGCGGGATGCTCCGGCCCGACGCGCTGGCTTCCCTCCGGCAGCTGCAGACTTTTGCGGACCGGGAAACGATCCAAAGAAAACGGGGCGCTGCGGAGCTTGCCTCCCTGCTGGGTATGGAGGAAGCCACGGCAAGGACCGTTTTTGCGCTCTTCCATGCCGGAGATATCGGCGGGAAAACCATGACCCTGTCTGAATTCTCCGCATTTCTGAGCGGGAGCCTGCTGCAGGACGCCGCCTTCCGAGGCTTCATCGACGACGGTACAGGGGCGCAGATACAGGCCCTGGATACGCTGATCCGTCTCGCGGTTTCCGGCCAGGGGCTCACCCCCGGGCAGACGGCGCAGGTCCTGGGAATGGAGGAGGAAAGCGCTGCCGGACTCTACGCTCTCTATTATTCCGGAGACCCCGATTTCCAGAGGGAAACGGCATCCATGACCATGCCCCTTACCGATTTCCTGTCCCTGATGAAGGCCAACGCAGCCGGGGATCAGGCGGCCCAGCTGTCGCTTCTGGAGCAGATGCTCGACCTGGGGGCTTCCGGACAGTCGCTGGATGCAGACGCAATGGCGGAGGCCCTGGGGATCACCGCCATGGAGACCGGAGCCGTTTACATGCTGAATTCGGCGGAAACCATGACCCTGCAGGAGTTCCTCGAAGCTGCGCTGCAGCTTGCCCCGGACCATGCGGAGCTGCTGCAGATGAACGGCATCCTGCAGCTTGCCCTGTCCGAAGCCGCGCCGGACGCTCCGGCGCTGGCCTCCGCCTTCGGGATGGATGTGCAGCAGGTTTACCAGCTGTTCGGCCTCTCTCTCGCTGCGGAGAAAACCGTCCCCCTCGCGGGCTTCACCGACTTCCTGGTAAACTCCGTGCTGACGTCGGAGGCCTATGGGGGTAGCTTTTCCCCCGAGCAGGCCGCACAGCTCCGGCAGATGAACGGCCTTCTGCAGCTTGCCCTCTCCGGCCGGGCTCTGGATGTCCCGGCGCTGGCAAATGCCTTCGGCATGGATGCGGATACGGTATCCGCCGTATTCCGTCTTTATTTCGGCGCGGACATCACGGGAACGAAGATGTCCCTTTCGGAATTCACCGCCTTTCTCTTATCCGACCCGCTCATGAGCAGCCGGATGGACCCGGCCGCCCTGAGGCAGCTTCGCTCCCTGCAGTCGATCATGAACGCTTCGGAAAACGAAACGGAGTTTACTTCGGCGGAGCTTGCCGCTTTTTTGGATATGGAGCCCTCTCAGGCGGAGCAGCTCTACATCCTTCATATGTATGAATCCGGCGAGGGAAAGGCATGGACCCTTTCTCCCCGTGACTTTGTGAGCTTTGCCGCCGCGGAGGTGCTGGGAAATGCGGAGCTTGCGGCGCAGCTGGATGCGGCTTCCGCCGAAGGCCTGCTGCTGGGAAACCGGCTGATCGAGGCCGTCGTATCGGACAAGGCCTATACCGCCGAAGAAATGTACCGGCTCCTCGCCTCTCTCACGGAGGATATCTCCGAAAGCGAAACGGAGCTCCTGTATCTCTATTACGGCAGCCTGCATGACGGGACGCCGGGGACGAAGATGACGATCCCGCAGCTTTTCCGCTTCCTCAGTGACGAGCTGCTGCAGGACGACCGGTTTGCCGGGCTGCTGGACGAGGAAGCCAGAGCGGAGATCGCCGGCGGCAGAGAAAAGCTCGACGACGCCATCCTCCAGATGAAGGGGGAAAAGTATTCCAGGCTCGTCGTCACCTCCGATTACCCCGATGAGTCGCCGGAGACCGGAGCGTTTACGGCAAGGCTCCGGCAGCTGTGCGCCGGCGCTCTCGGAGAATACTATCTGGTGGGAAACTCCGTGATGGTCGACGAAATGGACGAGACCTTTGACCGGGAATACCTGCTCATCACGCTGATCACCGCCATTGCGGTGTTCCTGGTGGTGCTGATCGCTTTCCGCAATCCGACCTTGCCGCTGATTTTGACGCTCATTGTGCAGTGCGGCGTTTTCATTACGGTGACGGTGATCGGCGCTTACACCGGTTCGATCTACTACCTCGCGCTGCTGATCGTCCAGAGCATCCTGATGGGAGCGACCATCGATTACGGGATCGTCTTCTGCAATTTCTACAGGGAGAGCAGGAAAACGCTGCCTGTGCCTGAAGCGCTGGAAGCCGCCTACGAGGGCTCCATCCACACCATCATGACCTCCGGCTCCATCATCGTGCTGGTTCTCGCCAACCTGGGCATCTTCGTTTCTTCCGCCATGATCTCGGAGGTCAGCATCACCCTGTCCATCGGCGCTTTGATCGCCATTGCGCTGATCCTGCTGGTATTGCCGGGTCTGGTGGTTTTTTGCGACCGGGTCATCATCCGGAAGAAATCCTGACGGGACCAAAGCTGCTGCAAAATCCGGCTTCGCCCGAATCAAACAAAGAAGAATTATTGGGAGTGGAAATCCAATCCACTCCCAATAGTTTTCCAGTATTGTTTTTTCGTTTTCCGATTCGCGGCAGGCACGCCTCAATTGCCTTACGGAAGAAGATAGCCGTCCTCACCGAAGGCATAGCTGACGCCGTCCAGCTCCCGAGTCTCCCCTCTTACGAAGCTGCCGTCGGCGCAGCGGTAGCGCCAGCCCTGGTCGTCCCTTCGCCAGCCCTCCGGCGTGACGCCCTGGCTGCGGTAGGGCGGGTCCAGGCTGTTCAGCGTCTCCATATCCTGGAAATGCCACCACTCGCTGAACAGCGTGCCGAAGCCCGCGGCGCGCATATAACCCGACAGCATGGCTGCGTTGGCGTCGTTGTTCGCCGTTGCGGCATACCAGCTCAGGTCATGGATGTCGCTCTGCATCCGCAGCTCTTCCCCGCTGGCGGCATCCAGCAGGGCCACATCCACGGCGATGCCCCGGTTGTGCTTGGAGATGCCGGCCGCCAGAAAATCCCAGAGGCTGTAGCTGCCGCCGGTCATGAGCTGCCGGTAGGTCAGCGCGCCTTCCTCCTCCGACACCGGATCGTCCAGGATCTTCGTCGCCTGATCGTAAACCGCCCGGGTGGCGATATGCGGGCGGAAGGAATCATAGATGCGCAGGCGGTAGCCGTCCTCCCCCAGGGCCAGGGCCGCGGCGATGAGCTTCTGCGCCGCGGGATAGAGCAGCGGCACCAGGTACCCCCCCTCGGGCAGGGCTACCGACTCATAGCCGGTGATGACCTTCCCCGTCATATTCTCCATGGGGACGCCGTGGACCGTATAGATGGAAGCGACGCTGTTGGTGATGCGGTAATCGCAGAGACTGCCGATGTAATCCGGCAGGTCGATCATGCACATGCTGGCATCCACATAGCCGGTGAAGGCGGGTGTGCCGATCCGAAGGGAGCCGTTTTCCTCCCCGAGGACGCAGGCCGCCCGGTCCGGCGAGAGGGTGCCGATCTTCTCCTGCCGCGCCGCGTCCCCATAGATATCCAGCTCCGTCAGGCACCAGGCGGCGGCATAGGCGAGGGTCGCCGACGTGCTCACGCAGGCCTCCTCCGCCTGAACGGCGTTTCCCCCCTCCGTCTGCGCCTGACCGCCGGCGGCGGAAACACGGAAGCGGTATTCTCCGAAGGGCGGCAGATGGCCGGTGAAGTAAGCGCGCTCCTCTCCGGCCGGGATCTCCGCGACGGTCTGCCACGGGCCCTCCCGGTCCATGCGCTGAACGAGATAGCTTTCCCCCTTGGTCTCGTCCCAGCGGAGGAGGAAGGAGCTGTCGTCCTCGGAAGTGCAGCTGAGATTCAGGTCCACCCCCAGCAGGTCTTCCCTGGTGAAGGAGACCTCCTCCGACAGGGTCCCGGGATAGGACAGGCCCGGCGCTTCCCGACAGGCCTCCAGCCGGAAGGCATAGATATCCCCATGCTGGGGCATGGGGATATCTCCCGTATCCCCCAGGCGGAGGAGGGCGCTTGTTCCGCTCAGCTCCCTCAGGAGCCGGGGCTCTTCCCCGTTTCTGCGGAACATGAGCCGATAGCGGTCCTCTTCTCTCCCTTTCCAGGTCAGGACCGCCGTTTTGTTTTCCCCGTCGCAGGCGACCGCCGGCTCTTCCGCAGCCGGGCAGGCCAGGCATACATCAAGGATGATGGGATCGCTGCAGAGCTTCTCTTCCCTTCTCCCCAGCATCTCCCAGGTACTGCGGGCAAATATGCGGATCTCCAGCGGCTCCTCCCGGGGCAGGCTTGCCGGAAGCAGGCATTCCGATTCGGAGGACAGGGTGCTGTAGAGCGTCTGCCCGTCTGTCTCATTCCGGGCGCGGACCTCCAGATAATACCGGTCGCCGCCTTTTTCTCCCGGCCAGTCCAGATGCACGGCCCCGTCCGGCTGCCACTGCAGCGCGGCATCCCGCACCGGGCCGATGGAAAGCTCCGATTCCATAAAGTTCCGGCGCTGCGTGAAGAACACGGCTCCCAGCGCCAAAGCCGCCAGCAGCAGGAGGACGAGGACCGCCAGCAGCCGCTTTCCCGTCTTGCTCATGGGCGCGCTTATTTGTTGTAGGGCCAGAGGGTATCCTCGATGGCATAGGAAAGCATATAGAAATGATGGTCTCCGTACTTTCCGTTGGACGCCATTTCCATCTCCGAATCGAAGATATATGGTACCCCGTCAAATTCGATTTCCACCCAGGCGTGCGGCCGGGGGGTCCAGTTGCAGGTTCCGGCGATGGCCTTTGCGTCATAGCCCAGCTGGCGGGCCAGGAGGCACATCACACCGGCATAGCAGTAGCAGTTGCCCCGGCCGGTGCGGAGGATCGTCAGAGCTTCCTCCACCTCCCAGCCCGTGGTGCCGGTGTCATAGGCGTCGCTGCGGCGGAGATAGCTGAAGGAGTCCACCACATAGTCAAAGGCGGCGCGGAGCATCTCCTCCCGGGTCATGTCCTCCTTCGTGATCTCCCCGAGGATGTCGCGGACGAAGGTATCGGCTTCCTCGTCGCCGGTGGTGTAGCGTCCGTCGGGGCCGAAATAGAGGCTGCCCACGGTCTGATCCCGCACAAGGAGCCCGTCCTCATCGGCATAATAGACGTCCATGCCCACGAAGACCGGTCCCGCGGGGAAGCGAAGCGCGCCTTCCTCCGTCTCCAGCCAGGTCTCCCGCGCTTCCTCCGGGTCCACCCTGTGGCTGATGCTGGCCTCCATGATCTCATAATACGCCCAGTGGGCGGGGGTGACGTCCTCATACAGCGGGATCACCAGCTGCGCATCCAGCAGCGCGCGGTCGGCGCGGCGGCACAGGGCGCGGTTGATGATGGCCGCGGCCTCCGCGCGGGTGACGCGGCCCGAGGCCCGGAAGCTCCCGTCTTCATAGCCGTTGACCCAGCCGGCGGCGGTAGCCTTGGCGACGGCGCCGTACCAGGGCTCCGACTCCGAAAGGTCGGTATAGCTGCATTTCGACTCAGGCAGCTCCGGAAACAGATTGACCAGCATGGTGAGGAACTCCGCCCGGGTCAGCTGCGCTCTGGGCTCCACACGGCCGAACTCATCCGGGCTCACGACCCCCGCCGCTGCCAGCAGCCCGAGGGCGTCGTAATACCAGTCGCTGCGGTAGACGTCCGACAGCGCCGCCCGGTCCGCGGGCCGGTCCTCCAGGAGGTTGTAGATCATCTGGGCCTCCTCCGCCCGGGTGATGAATCCGTTGGGGCGGAAAAGTCCGTCGTCATATCCGTGCAGATAGGCCTCGTGCCATTCTTCCCCTCTCCGAAGGGACAGCTTCGGTCCATAGGAAACCGTTTCCTTCCAGGCAGCCAGGCCCGGAAGCGCCAGCAGAAGCGCCAGGATCAGGACCGCCGCTGCGCTCCTGCCCATACGTTTACTCCACATAAATCACCGTCTCCGTTCCGTTTTCACGATAAGTGTAAACGATAAAGCCCTCATAATAGAGGTTCCCGTCGTCCCCTTCTCCCAGGCAGCTGGGCGCATAGTCCGAGCTGTCGGGCTGTCCGATGGCCGCGAAAAGCTCCTCCACATCCCGGTCGACATAGTCTTCGGCAATGGCCTTCTTCTCCTCCGCGCTCAGGGTGGGAGACTGGGCAGGCTCCGGCGTGGGTTCGGGGGTGGGCTCCGGGGTCGGTTCCGGCGTGGGTTCCGCCGTCGGTTCCGGCGTGGGCTCCGCAGTGGGCTCCGCCGTGGGTTCCGGCGTCGCCTCCGGTGTGGGCTCCGGCGTGGGCGCCGGTGTGGGCGCAGGCGAAGCGGTGGCCGGGGCGGCCGTCGGGGCGGCGGAGGGCTCCGGCTGCGTTTTGGCGCAGGCGCAGAGCAGCAGCATCAGGGCGAGCAAAAGAAGAAATGCATACTTTTTCATGATCCTCATTCTCACAATCCTATTCATTCTCGGTCACAGCCGCAACGGTCATTGCCGTCAGGGTCTGCTCCCGCTGGATATACACGGTTTCCGGCAGCGCTTCCGCCGGGATATAGGCGGCAAAGCCCCCATTCTCCAGGAGAAACGCTTCCCAGCACATGCCGCCGCCGGTGAGGAAAACGCGCTGCGCCGTTCCCTCCGGCAGGCTTCCCCGCCATAGGACGCAGCCGGCGGGTGTCCTGCCCCCCGTTTTTCGCGTCAGGCCCAGCTCTCCGCCGCTTTCCGTGATCCCGGGCATCGGGCGTTCCGGGGCGGGCATCACAGGGACATTCTGTATGAGATAGACGAGATTTCGCTCCACAAGTTCCACCACCACGCACTCCGCGCCGGTTTCCTCCGCCAGAAGGAGGTCATAGGCGGTGAGGCGGGAAAAGCGGGCCGAGGCAAAGCTGTCGGCAAGATAGGGGTAAAGGGAATTGCCGAAGGAATCCCGGAACGCCAGCAGGCTTCCGCTACGGCCGCCGCCGGTGCTGATGGTGATGCTGTCCGGCCTTGTGTCGTTTCCCTGGCGCGTGTAGCTCAGCGTCAGGCCGCAGACCGGGTCGGTCTCCGGGTCGGTCCCGGCGGGATACAGCATCTCGTAAAGGTCCCCGTCGTGCCGTGCCCGCTCCTCAAAGGGTGCGGAATAATAAGCGCTTGCGCGGCCGAGGGAGGCGTTGATCACATCCGCCGCCAGCGCCGCGCCCTTGCTGTTCCAATGGGAATCGTGGGCAAAGTAGAGGGTCTCCTCCTGCTCCGCAAAGGCCGCAAGGAGGTCCGCAAAGGGCACGCTCTCCTCCTCCAGCAGGGGGAACAGACGGTGGATATCGTGCGTCCCGGCAGCCCGATAGGCGGGCATGTTTTCGCCGTACAGGGTATTCTTATTGGGGACAGGAACGAAGAGGAAGGCTTTGCCGCTGCCTTCGCAGTATTCCCGCATAAGGCCCAGGTTGTGCGCGGCTGCCGCCAGCTCCCCGTCGCTGAGCCGGTCTGTGCCGCAGTAATCCGCCAGGGTGGGTCCGTAATACAGCCAGCCCTGTCTGCCAAGGATCACATCCTTCACGGTGCTGCTTCCCAGGAGGGAAAAAGCCCTGCTGCGGGCGGTGATCAGCTCTTGACGGAGGAAGAAGCGGTCTCCCACATACTTCGCCAGATCGGAAAGAAAACCGGCGTTCCATTCTTCCTTGATTCTGAGCTGGGGCTGAGAGGCCAGGCGTTCGTTGGCGGCGGCCTTGGCCGGGCCGAAGACCGGCAGTCCAAGGCTCAGGGAGGCGCAAAGAAGAAGGCAGACCAATGCGAAAACGATTTCCGGCCGTTTTTTCATCCTCTCACCCCCGGTCTAGAATCGCACATAGATGAAGGGCGCAAAGCCCCCGGCGGCCAGCTCCGCCAGGCACAAAACCAGCAGGAGCACGCATAGCCCGTAGCCCAGCGGGCGCAGCTTCCCCTCCGTCAAAGCCGCTGCCGCCCCGGGCAAAAGCTTCTTCCAGGGGATGCACAGCGCCATTCCCAGGGCCAGGAGCAGACAGTTTACGGGGCTGAGGATGCTGTGCAGGGCCGAAGCGGCGGCGGCGCCGGAGGAAACGGCGCCGAACATGGCGCCGAGGACCCGCCAGCCGCCGGACAGGCTGTCCGCCCGGAACATCACGAAGCCCAGGCAAACCGCCAGCAGCGCATAGACATGGGACAGCAGCTTCCCCGGCAGGCTTATTTTCAGCCTGGGGATATCGATGACGCGCAGGCTTTCCAGGGCGGAAAAAAGGCCGTGCCAAAGCCCCCAGAGGATAAAGGTCCAGCTGGCCCCGTGCCAGAG
>JAEEGG010025368.1_pt1 | contig 11417 bp, 7 predicted proteins | sample 9134161 | NCBI WGS metagenome assembly JAEEGG01 (sample SAMN16246543, study PRJNA631951) | gut metagenome | biome: gut microbiome; feature: rumen; material: CR-attached | host: Bos | place: Iran: Karaj | collected 2018-10 | reverse complement strand
GCCGCGGTTATTTTATGGAGACATATAAAAAGGATGATTATGTAGCTGCAGGGATAACAAGAGAGTTTGTGCAGGACAATGAGAGCAGCAGTACCAAGGGAGTATTACGCGGCCTTCATTTTCAAAAGGAACATACACAAGGAAAGCTTGTTCGTGTGACTCATGGCGAAGTTTTTGATGTGGCTGTGGATGTGAGACCCGATTCTGAGACTTATGGTCAGTGGGTCGGAGTTATTTTGTCTTCCGAGAAAAAGAATATGCTCTTTGTTCCTGAAGGCTTTGCCCATGGCTTCTTGGTACTGTCTGATACGGCTGAATTCGTATATAAATGTACTGATGTATATGATCCCTCTGCTGAAGGTGGTATCCCGTGGAATGATCCGGATATAAATGTTGAGTGGCCTAAGCTGGATGTTCCTTATAAGACTTCTGAGAAGGATGAAAAACATGAGTCATTCAGGAATCAGTCATTTGAATGGGCTAAGAAGTGGATTTAAAGTGCTTTATCGGTACTATTAGCAGTGTCCTAAAGCATGAGGGTTTTGTGCCAGAGATCGGTATCAGAGAGGGCTTGAGAAAGTTCTCCGAGTGGTATAAGGAGTACATGTATACAGATTTACCGTCATGATATTATCATTAAATTATTTTGATCATAATATTAAAATATTTTCTTTGGCATCCCCTTGTAAAACCTCCATCATGATGCTATAATAACTGTTATATACTTTAAGTATATATACTATTATGGAAAGGGGTTTTGTTATGGATATGGTATTTTATCGCTGTCCCATATGTGGACAGATAGTAGCTATTGTTAAGAAGACTGGAGTTCCGCTGGTTTGCTGCGGAAAGCCAATGCAGGAGATAGTACCCGGTACTACCGATGCATCCGTTGAAAAGCACGTGCCGGTATACGAGGTAAAGGACGGAAAGGTATCCGTTAAGATTGGCAGTGTCGCTCATCCTATGACAGAAGAGCACTATATCGAGTGGGTTTCTCTTAAGACAAAGTTTGGTAACCAGCGTAAAGCCTTAAAGCCCGGTGATGCACCTGAGGTGAGCTTCCTTATTGAAAAGGATGATGAGGTAGAGGCAGTTTATGCTTACTGCAACCTTCATTCATTATGGAAAGCCTGAGATGATAAGATTTTGCGATAATATAACCGAATTAAGATGCTGAACATCATTTTGTTACCGGGGAAGTGTTAAAGACGTTTTCAAGGTGACATTAGCTATAGAAAAACAGAGAGGAGCATTATGTCAAACAAATATACAGGTACCCAGACTGAAAAGAATTTAATGGCTGCTTTTGCGGGTGAGTCCCAGGCCAGAAATAAATATACCTATTTTGCATCAAAGGCAAAGAAGGATGGCTTTGAGCAGATAGCAGCTTTGTTTTTAAAGACAGCTGAAAACGAGAAAGAACATGCCAAGATGTGGTACAAGGAGTTTGCAGGTATCGGTACTACTGCTGAAAACCTGGAGACTGCTGCCAATGGTGAAAACTATGAGTGGACCGATATGTATGCAGGCTTTGCCGAGACCGCTGAAAAAGAGGGCTTCCCGGAGCTCGCTGAGAAGTTCAGACAGGTTGCAGCTATCGAAAAGACTCATGAGGAGATGTACAGAGCTCTTTTAAAGAATGTCGAGATGCAGGAAGTATTCAAAAAGAGCGAAGTAAAGGTATGGGAGTGCAGAAACTGCGGTCATGTGATGGTCGGCACCGAGGCACCTGAGGTCTGTCCCGTTTGCAACCATCCCCAGAGCTATTTTGAGGTTAGATCAGAGAATTATTGAGTAATATAGAAACAAAGGACTGACTAAAGATTTATAGGGTGCACACGTTTGTTGCACCCTATGCTTTTATCATAGCATTTTAGACCTGCTTATTTCGCCAAAATAAAACTTGAAAGCCCGATATTTTTATTGTATAACATAATTACAAGATCACTCAAGATACATGCAGTGATAAAACATATTTGGCATTTATTTACAATGACAAGAAAGGAGGCCGAATAAATGGACTTTAACGTGATTTTGTGGATTGTTATTATGGTAGCTTTGTTGGTAGTTGAAGCACTGACGATGAATCTTACCACTATATGGCTGGCGATCGGAGCACTCGCATCCGTATTTATTACGCTGGCAGGGGCAGGAGGTGTTGCCCAGTTTGCAGTATTTGTTGTAGTGTCCGCGATAATGGTCTTCTTTACCAGACCATTGGTCAAGAAATATGTCGCAGGCCGCTACCAGAAAACAAATTCTGACAGCCTGGTCGGCAGGACCGCGAGGATCATCGAACCGGTCAACAATAAACTCGAGACCGGTACCGCATTTCTTGATGGTAAGGAATGGACCGTTAGATCCGAGTCAGACAGCGATATTTTCAATGAAGGCGACTTGGTAATCGTCAGGGAAATCGAAGGCGTAAAGCTGATCGTTGCCAGAGAAGGCAATGAAATTCCAAAGCTGGTTCATACAGTAGTAGTTTAAGAAAATTAGGTCAAAGGAAAAGGATTTTATTAGAGAAAGGAAAAAATTATGGATACAGGCACAATTATTGCTATATTGGTCGTAGTATTTATCTTACTTATGATCATCATTACAAACATCAGAGTAGTTCCTCAGGCGCACGCATTTATTATTGAGCGTCTTGGCGCATACACAGGCACATGGGGTGTAGGCCTTCATGTAAAGGTACCTTTTATTGATAAGGTAGCTAAAAACGTATTGTTAAAAGAGCAGGTTGCAGACTTTCCTCCGCAGCCCGTTATCACCAAGGATAATGTTACAATGAGTATTGATACGGTCGTATTCTTCCAGATTACAGATCCCAAGCTTTTCGCATACGGTGTTGAAAATCCTATGATCGCTATCGAAAATCTTACTGCTACCACACTTCGTAATATCATCGGTGAGCTCGAGCTCGACCAGACTCTTACAAGCCGTGAGACAATAAATGCGAAGATGAGATCTTCACTGGATCTCGCTACCGATCCTTGGGGTATCAAGGTGAATCGTGTAGAGCTTAAGAACATTATGCCTCCCGCAGCCATCAGGGATGCAATGGAGAAGCAGATGAAGGCAGAGCGTGAGAGACGTGAGGCCATTCTTAAGGCAGAAGGTGAAAAGAAGTCAACCATCCTTGTAGCAGAAGGTAAAAAGGAGAGCGCTATCCTCGAGGCTGAGGCTGAGAAGGCAGCAGCTATCCTTAATGCAGAGGCACAGAAGGAAGCTATGATCCGTAAGGCCGAAGGTGAGGCAGAGGCTATCCTTAAGGTTCAGCAGGCTAATGCCGAAGGTATCAAGCTGCTCAATGAATCAGCTCCTACCGAAGCAATTCTCAGGATCAAATCCCTCGAAGCATTCGAGAAGGCAGCAGACGGTAAGGCTACTAAGATCATCATCCCTTCGGAAATCCAGGGTATCGCAGGACTTGCAAAGTCAGTTACTGAGGTTATAGCTAAAGAATAATATAAGAATCTTCCCCGTAATCAGAACACCTCTGATTACGGGGTTTTTTACTTTTACGAAACAAATAATTTAAAATCGGTATTTACAATAGACATTTTTAGGAGTATTATATAAAATGCGTGTTTTTGTATAGTCAGTAATAGAAAGGCACTTAAATGGATTTTAGTAATATTCTTGAATTATATAAATGTAAAGCCTGCGTGATGTCCTTGGAGACCTATCCTGACGGCAAGTTCGGCAATATCAGGATAGCAGCCGGGAATAAGGCGCATGCAGAAGATATAGAGCATGTGACGGGACATCCCTTCGAAAACGATACTCCTTATGAGCTGAGTTTCCCCAAGGATCTCAATTTCGAAGATTTCGTATACAGGAGCGCAGTGCAGCATCAGCAGCTCCATTCCTATGTAAATTTGTATCAGATGGGACTCTGGCTGGAAATATATATGCTTCCCCTGACATCGGACCAGGAGAATGTACACTACTGCCTGTACGCATATAATGTAACGGCACAGGTTGATTCAAAATCAATGTCCGACCTCTCGCCCGAGACCTCGTCGGCCATACTTTCCGCCTGCATAAAGCTCCATGGAGCCAAGGATTTCAAGGAAAGCATGGACGAAGTCATCCGTGATATCAGAGAGATATGCGATGCCAGACGCTGTTGTATTCTTTTGATAGATCATGAAAATCAGGACTGCTTTGTCCTTAGTGATGCTATCAGACCCGGAGTTGCAAAGCCTAAGGGCGAAAGCATGAGGAAAAACTTTTATTTTACGGCTCAAACCTGGGAAAGTACACTTGCCGGCAGTACCTGCCTGATCATTAAAAATGAGCAGGATATGGAGATCATAAAGGAACGCAACCCTGTATGGTATGCTTCCCTTTCGAGAGCTCAGGTTGACACTCTGGTCCTTTTCCCGTTAAAGCATAATTCCAAGCTTGTAGGATATATCTGGGCTTCTAATTTTGATGTGAAAAGTTCGGTAAAGATCAAGGAAGTTCTGGAGCTTACTACATTTTTCATAGGATCAGAGATAGCAAATTACCAACTTCTCCAAAGGCTCGAGATGCTGAGTACTATCGATCTGCTGACCGGTGCGAAAAACAGAAATGCCATGAACAACCGAGTAGCTGAGTTTGATGCAGCTGACAGGGTAATGCCTGCGACATTGGGTATCATATTTGCGGACCTGAATGGACTGAAGCAGACCAACGACACCAACGGCCATGTAGCCGGTGACAGACTTTTAAAGAAAGCTGCCGCAATGCTGCACCAGGTGTTCCTCGATGAAGATATTTATCGCGCAGGCGGAGATGAGTTTATGATCATTTCCGAAAACTGCCTTAAATCCGATATGGAGGCCAAGATCACCGAACTAAGGAAACTGTGCGGTGAAGACGGAGATATCAGCTTTGCCATAGGCTTCTGCTTTGACGATAAAGAAAAACTCGATATCCGTAAGGACATGCATCTTGCCGATGAGGACATGTATGAGGATAAAGAGGAGTACTACAACAAATACCCTGACAGAAGATATCGATAAGCTGAGGATATATCACATTCTTTACAAAAACCAAAGAATATATATCAAAACAATAGTTTTATCACACATAGTCTATGTAAGATATATCTTATATGGACTATTTTTTTATTGATTTTTCGGCAAGGAAATTATATAATTAATGTATTATGGGGATAGTATAATGCTAAGATCAAAAGGCCAAAAGCCCTTTAAGCTAGCTTGAAAAGGTTTTGAGACTTTTGAACTCAAGAAAGGATGCCTTTATGGATCATCAGAATTCGGAAGGGGATGTATTCAGGTCTTCACCCTTGATGATATTAATCACATATACAGTACTGGGAGTTGCCCTTATCGCAGAGACCATACTTATGTCCTGGGAGCTTTGGGCTATTCCTATTATTGCTGCGAGCATCATCATATGCTGGGGGCTTCATATCACTCAGTTTATGTCCCATAAAGTGCGCCTTTACATCTCCACGATGCTGATGATGGTATGTTATTTCTTCTACGGTATACACATCACGAGCACCTACGATATGCCGCTTCTCATGATGCTAATTATCATGATATTTACGACTACGGGCGAGGTATGGCTGGTTACAGCATGTCAGATCACGTACTATTTTACGCTTGTATACGATATAATTGCCATGATCTCAATGGACACCGAATGGGATTCACTGCTCATTTCAAGGACTGCGCTCCATGTGGTCCTGATGTTTATGTGCGGTTGGCTTGCCAGGATCATCATTAAAAAATGGGATGCCGTATTTCACAGGTCTGATAATAAAATAAAGGAGCTTAATGACAGCACCAAGCGTATGAATTCCTTCATGGCAAATCTGTCACACGAGCTCCGTACTCCCATAAATGCGATTCTTGGTATCACCAGTGTTATGGTGGAAAAAGAGAACAGCGAGGAGCTCAAAGCCGACATGCATGAAGTAGTAGTAGCTGGCCGCAGAATGGCAGAGCAGGTCGGTGATATCCTTGACTATTCCGAAATTGAAATGAATCAGCTCGTGGTAAATAAGGGGAGCTACATGATAGCATCCATCCTTAATGACCTTGTGGTTGAACTCCGCCCTATCATTCCCGATAATCTTGAATTGGTAATAGATGTTGATGCCGAAGTCCCTGCTGTATTAAAGGGTGATTCGGGCAAGCTTCATAAAATCCTGTACCATCTGATAAGCAACGGACTTAAATACACCAAGGACGGCGGTGTTCTGGTACACATCACTTCCATAAAGCAGAAATACGGTGTAAATCTTTGTATAGATGTTTCCGATACCGGTATCGGTATGTCAAAGGACGAGCTTGACAGGCTCTACAGCAGGTTTTACCAGGCTGAATCGGGCAGGATCGTACGTTCCGGCGGTCTTGGTATTTCGATGGTAATCGTATCAGGCTTTGTAAGATCCCTGGGTGGTTTCATCACCATCGACAGTATACCTGAAAAGGGAACTGTAGTCAGGATAAGTATACCTCAGGAAGTTGAGGACGACGGCAGATGCATGAGCGTCAACAACAAAGAAGTGCTCAATCTCGCAGGCTTCCTGAATATCGGAAAATTCTCCAATCCCAATGTGCGTGAATATTACAACAGCATGATCCTGAATCTGGTAAGAGGACTCAGGGTTACTATGCATCGTGTGGATAATATATCCGACTTAAAGAAACTTCTTCAGAAGGTACCGATCACTCACCTCTTTGTAGCTGATGAAGAGTATGTAAAAAATTTTGATTATATAGAATCTCTGAACGGTGAATTAAAGGTTGTGGTAGTAGCCAAAGAGTCGTTTAAACTGCCTAAGGGTGCAAAGGCGCACATACTGCTGAAGCCTTTCTATTGCATACCTATCGCCAGCATTCTCAATTCCGATCACACCAAGAAGGATGAAGAGAAGAGGATGTATTGCAAGGGTGTAAGGGCTCTCGTAGTTGATGATGAGCCTATGAACCTCAATGTTGCCAAGGGTATCTTTAAGCGTTACGGCATGGAGGTTTCTACAGCTGACTCGGGCGCAGAGGCTGTCAAGATGTGCAAGGAACAGACCTATGATATAGTATTCATGGATCATATGATGCCCGGTATGGACGGTGTCGAGACCATGAAGCGCATCAGGTACGATGCGGGCAAGCATCACAGAGATTTCCCTATCGTTGCCCTTACCGCCAATGCACTCAGTACTGCTAGGGAAATGTTTATCGCCGAGGGCTTCGACGGCTTTATCAGCAAACCTATCGAACTGGCTGAACTGGAAAGAGTACTTCGTCATGTACTGTCGAAAACTCTTATTACCTATGTTGATGAAAATGAAGACGCATTGGGAACTATTAATGGTAAGTTGATTAGTGAAAATGAAGCAGATGATGCATGGTTTGTTTGTCAAAATGGTGATACAAATACTGAAAACACAAGTACTCCAAATGATACTGTATCCGATACACCCATCGAAGATCTTGATGACAGTATCTCCTTAGCCCCTCTCGCCGATTACGGTATCGATATCAACCTTGGCTTGAAATACTGCCAGGACGGTGAAATCTACATGTCACTCCTCGAGCAGTATGCCCAGGAGTTCGATGAAAAGCTTGAAGGCATGGAGGATTTCTACAAGAAAAAGGATCTCGAAAACTATACCATTTTGGTACATGCCTTAAAGAGTACATCACTCATGATTGGAGACAAGTCACTTTCAGAGGAGGCAAAAGCCTTAGAACTTGCAGGAAAGAACAGGGACCTTGAGTTCATCGAGAAAAATCACAGGGCAATGACGGAGCATTATACCAGGACTGCACAGGGTATCGCTAAAGTACTTAAAGTAAAAGACACTGATGAAGACGATTTCGAGATACTTGAGTTCCCACCTGAGGGATAAATAAGGGTGCATAGCATGAAGATAAAAACTATCATATCCGGAATTAAAGATGAAAATAAAGACCCCCAGGAGCGAATGTTTATACTGGTGGCCGTTGTTGCTATGGCTGCCCTTGCGATCATTACACTTGTCGGGTTGTTTCTTGGTGAGAGCTGGAAGGATCTGCTGACACTGGCCGGAGCTTTTGCAGTGTTTGCTGTATTCTTTGTGCTTGCATTCAGCCTTAACAAGGTTCAGTTATTTGCCAAAATAGCGGCCGGTCTATTGATACTTGTGGTCATGCCAGTGACCTTTATCACCAGTGGCGGCATACATGGCGGTTCACATATCTGGTTTATCTTTATAGCACTCTTTGTGAGCCTGATCATAGTAGGACCCATGAGATGGATTCTATTGGGTGTTATGATGATAGTGATAGGTGCATGCTATTTTATCCAGTATAATTACCCCGAACTGATCACAGAGCACAGTGAGAAAATGGAATTCCAGGATTCGCTGTTATCCCTTATCATTGTCATCCTGCTCATATGTATCCTGGTACGATTTGAAATAATGATCCTGAAAGACGCTTATAAGCGTGCGGATGATCAGCGTAAGGAAATTGACGAGCTGAACAAATCCCAGAATAAATTTTTCTCGAGCATGAGCCATGAGATCAGGACTCCTATCAATACCATCATCGGCTTAAACGAGATGATACTCCGCGAGGACATATCCGATGAAGTAGCGCAGGATGCTAATAATGTGCGTTCAGCCAGCAAAATCCTGCTTCATCTGATAAACGATATCCTCGATATGTCTAAATTTGAATCAGGCAAAATGGAGCTGGCGCCCATTAAATACGACATGGGAAAGATGATCTCTGAGATTGTCGGCATGTTCTGGATGCGTGTCAGGGAAAAAGGCCTTGAGTTCCATGTGGATGTTGATCCCGAGCTTCCTTTGGAGTTTTACGGAGATGAGGTCAGGATAGAGCAGATACTTATCAATATCCTGAACAATGCAATAAAATATACCACTGAGGGTTCCATAACCCTTTCCATACAGTACAGGCGTCTCGATGAAAAGCGATGCCAGATAATCTACAATATTTCCGACACCGGTATCGGTATAAAGAAGGAAAGCATGCCTTATTTGTTCACAGCATTTAAGAGAATTGACGAGGCTGAAAACAGGCATATCGAGGGTACCGGACTTGGCCTGTCCATAGTAAAGCAGCTGGTTGAACTTATGAACGGTAATATAACTGTAAACAGCGTTTACACTAAAGGCTCAACATTTATCATTACGATCCCTCAGGAAATCGCCGGCGATGCTAAGATCAAAATCGGTAAGTTTGATCTGGAAAGAAATAAGGAATCAAAGAAAAATCATGAATATCGTGCAAGGTTTGAGGCACCCGATGTCAAGCTTCTTGCAGTCGATGATAACGCTTCCAACCTGCTGGTATTTACAAAACTCCTGAGAGATACAGGTATGCAGATAGATACCGCCCAGAGCGGAAAGCAGGCCCTTGAAAAGACACTTACTACCGAATATCAGATTATATTCCTCGACCATCTGATGCCTGAGATGGACGGTATAGAATGCTTACATGCCATCCACAGTCAGGTGGGAGGCTTGAGTAGGGAATCAAAGATGGTAGTCCTTACCGCCAATGCGGACAGCGAAAGCAAGGCGATGTATGTAAAGGAGGGCTTTGACGGATATCTGGTTAAGCCCACGGGCGGAGAGATTCTTGAAAAAGAATGTATGCGTCTGCTGCCTAAGGACATGGTACATACTATCTATGCCGATGACAGTATCGTTGAGGAAAGTATGTCCTGGCTGAAGGAACACGAGAGAAAGGAAGAGGTTCTGATCTCGACCGACTCCGTGGCTGATATTTCACAGGACCTTCTTGACAAATACAATATTTCCATCATCAGACATAAGCTTATTACAAAAGATGGCATATTTACCGATGGTAAGGAAATAGAAGCGGAAGGCCTTATATCCTATATGGAAAAAGGCAATAACACCGCACAGAATATGGCTCCGTCGGTTGAGGAGTTTGAAAGTTATTTCGCCAGCCTTCTTACTAAGGCCAACAATATCATACATATCTCGATATCGGGCAAGGTTACGGACAGTGCCTATGCCGCTGCCGCTGAAGCTGCAAAAGCCTTTGATAACGTTACGGTTATTGATTCGACACATCTGTCGAGCGGAGAGGGCCTGATGGCTATAGAAGCTTGCAAGATGGCAAGAGAAGGCATGGATGCAGCCACACTCAAAACCACCCTTGAGACCATGAAGAATGCATTCTCCACAAGCTTTGTGGTTTGCGACCTCGAATACATGGCAAAAGCGGGTCAGGTAGGTGGCAAAATAGTGTCACTTTCCAGGGCACTTATGATGCGGCCGGTGCTTCGCATGAAAAAAGGAAAGATAAGTGTCGGGCAGATTTATTTCGGATCCCAGGAAAACTCCTGGAAGAAATACATTGCTTCCGAGCTGCGCTTTAAACAGAATATCGATAAGAGCCTCTTGTTTGTGACCTATGTAGGCATGACTCAGGCGGAGCTCGATATCGTCAAGGAAGAGATAGAGAAAAAGGCTGACTTTGAAAGGATAATCTTCCACAAAGCCTCCCCGGTCATCGCTCTTAACTGCGGCCCCGGGACCTTTGGATTGTTATATAAAAAGATATAAATAGGTATATAAAAGGTTTATCAATCCTGTCATTCTGAGCTATGACTTGATTGCTGTAAGTCGAGTTTTTAGCGAAGGATCTTTAAAACATAAAAACACAGAAATAACAGAAAAAGACTGAGGAAAAAACATGGCAAATTGGATAGTTGTAGTAGATGACGACATGACAAATCTCAAGGTTGCGGGTCACATCTTGAGCAAAAATAATAAAAGAGTTACCGCGCTCAAATCAGGCGAGGCACTCCTGTCATTTATAAAAGATAACAGCCCCGACCTTATACTGCTTGATATCAGGATGCCGGGGATGGACGGCTTTGAGACATTCCGCAGACTCCGTGCCTTGGAAAATGAGTTGGGGCTTGATGAGATCCCGGTAGTATTCCTGACCGCAGACGAAGAGACCTCTACAGAGAGCCGTGGTTTTGAGGCAGGTGTATCCGATTATATCAGGAAACCCTTCGAACCCGAGATACTTGTCAAGCGTATAAACAACATCCTTGAAAAGCAGGAAAAACTCCACCATTTCCAGGATGAAGCTACCCGCGATAAACTGACAGGCTTCCTCAACAAAGCAGCCACCAACGAAAAACTGAGAGTTGAGTGTAAGCGTACTGAAGGCTATCTGATGATGATAGACCTTGACTCCTTCAAGCTTGTAAATGACATCTATGGTCATGATATGGGAGATAAGGTCCTCATTTCATTTGCTGAAATCCTCAAGGCTAACCTTACTGAAAACAGTATTATGGGACGTGTCGGCGGAGATGAGTTTGTAGCCTTTGCACCTGACTTTACTTCGGAAGAAGAAATAGGCACTTTGTGTACTAACTTAAACACA
>JAEEGG010025366.1_pt1 | contig 11417 bp, 6 predicted proteins | sample 9134161 | NCBI WGS metagenome assembly JAEEGG01 (sample SAMN16246543, study PRJNA631951) | gut metagenome | biome: gut microbiome; feature: rumen; material: CR-attached | host: Bos | place: Iran: Karaj | collected 2018-10 | reverse complement strand
TAGGATTTTCCCTCCGTCACGGACCGATCAACAAAGCCTGACGTTTTTGCTTCTGAATGCGCCGCTGCGGCATTCTCTATTTTCGGAGCCTCTTGCTTGGGTACCTCTTGCTTGGGTACCTCTTGCTTGGGTACCTCTTGCTTGGGTGCCTCTTGCTTGGGTACCTCTTGCTTGGGTGCTTCTGCTTCCGTCACTATCTTCGCCGCTTCCGCGGACGCTTCTGCCACGATGGCGATAGGTTCTGGTGCTTTCCCATCTGCCGCTTCCTCTGCGACATAAATATCACCGCTACAGCCGGGAATCCTTACCTGAATATATCCACCCTCCGCAGACACTTTTCTTCCTGAAAGCAGACCCACGTAGGTTCCATGATTTCCTGCGGGGAGCCGAAGGCTCGCCTCATTGTCATCATTGTTAACGGCAACAAGCACGGAAGCTCCGTTCCAAGTCCTCGAAAAAGCGTATTGCCTATTTGTCAAAACCAACTCCTGATAATCCCCATAGGATAGCGCAGGCTGACTCTGACGAATCCTTCCAAGCGCTGCAATCAGCTTGGTATAACCATTCTCTGCAAGGCAATTCCGATAGTTCTCCAGCTCCAAATGCGGCCGAAGGGGTGCATCGGTTCCATAGGTTTTCTTTCCCTCAATGCCAAATTCAGAACCATAATAAATTGAGGGAATGCCAGGCAGCGTATAGAGCAAAACATGCACCGGCATAAAGTGTGCCTTATGTAACAGCTTTGTATAGATTCTCTCGACGTCATGGTTATCAACAAAATTATAAAGCTTCAAACCGTTGGGCTGATTACCGCCCATGCCATACAAACGCTTCACCGTATGAGCAATCTCAAAATAGTTATGGTCATTGTGTCCCGAATACAGGGCCTTATGTAAATGATAATTTGTAACGGAATGCAGGGTTCCCTCATTGACCCAACGAGTATAATCTCCGTGAATGACCTCTCCCATCAGCCAAAACTCTGGTTTTACCTCGTTGGCCGTCTGGCGAAGCGCCTTCATGAAATCAAAATCTAAAACATCTGCAGCATCTAACCGAATGCCATCCACGTCAAACTCATGAACCCAAAACCGAATGACGTTACAAATATAATCACGAACTGCGGGATTTTTCTGGTTGAGCTTTGCCATGATGTTGTATCCGCCCCAGTTGTCATAAGAAAACCCGTCATTAAATTCGTTATTTCCCCCAAAATTCACGTTCTGATACCAGTCACGATAGGGGGAATTCTCCCGGTTTTTTCGAATGTCCTGCATGGCAAAGAAGTTTCTGCCCGTATGATTAAATACGCCGTCAAAAATAACTCGAATGCCATTTTGATGAGCCAGACCTACAAACTCCTTTAAATCCTCGTTGGTTCCAAGCCTGCCGTCCAGCTTCTGATAATCCGTTGTTTCGTAGCCATGTCCCTCTGACTCGAATAAGGGACCAATATAAATGGCGTTACAGCCGATCTCCTTTATGTGATAAATCCATGGGAACAGCTCCCGAAGCCGGTGAACCGGCTCTCCGTAGGGATTTTTCTCCGGTGCTCCCGTCAGTCCCAAGGGATAAATGTGATAAAAAACTGCCTCATCGTACCATGCCATTTTATTTTCACCTCGTCCTGTATATTATAACAAATTTCGGCAAAATAGTAAAGGAGTGTTCCAAAAAACACTCCTTAAAACACCTTTTTCATTTGAACCAACCTACATTGGAAAAATGATTCTCCATAGCTCCGCAAACAATTAAGCAAAATAGAATACCTTTGCCGAATGCTTTTTTAAGTTTACGGGCAGAATGCCCTCTGCATAGCCTTCCTCGCCGCTCCAAAGCTCCTTCACCTTGATCTCACGATCAATCTCACACTCTGCAAGGTTCAGCTCCAGCCTTCCATCCTCCTCACCGGCATTAAAGACAGCGACGTAATTTCCGCCTTTCGCACTCACTGCCATCCAAACGACATATTCCGTATTGCCAATGGTTCTGCGGAACACCTGGTGGGAATGCCTTGCATTTCTGTGCATCTTCAGAATTTCCTGATTTGTCAAAAGACTCATCGTAAACTCATCAAAGCCCGTCATTTCACCGCCGATCATGAGGGGTGAACGGAAGATGCTCCAAAGCGTCATCATGGTGATTTGCTCATCCTTCGTAAACTTCGTCCAATTCTCTTTTCCATAGTCCTGGCGAAGGGGGCCGATGGGAAGCATGTCTGCATCAGGGAAATGATCCGCGCCCGTGTGCGTACACCATTTTTCCGCGCGCTGGAACATGTCATAGAGAAGCTCCCACTTATCCCAAAAGTCATCCGTAATGCGCCACATGTTACAAACCTGCTTAAACAGCTCTGCCTTATCCAGCGGTGCAGGGCCCGGAGAAATACTGAGAATCATTTCCCTGCCGCAGCCCTTTAAGGCATCACTGAGCATGACAAGCTCCTCTTCCTCATGAGGCATCTCGCGGGCAATGTCATCGCACTTAATGAAGTCCACGCCCCAAGAAGCATACAGCTGGAAGATGCTGTCATAATATGCTCTCGCGCCTTCCTTATGCGGATCCACGCCATACATGTCGCTGTTCCAGCAGCAGATGCTTGCAGTCTTCGCGACCTCTCTTGCCGTCTTGTTTGTCCCCAAAATCGGCGTGTTCTGATGAACGGCCTGACGGGGAATGCCGCGCATAATGTGAATGCCAAATTTCAGCCCCAGCGAATGTACGTATTCTGCCAGCGGTGCAAAGCCCTTGCCGCCGGCCGAGGATGGAAAGCGATTCGGTGCAGGGATCAGTCTGGAATACTCATCCATGCAAAGCTCCGTAAAAGGGCGATACTCATGGCTCGCCGCTCCCGGCTCATACCACTGAATGTCGACCACGATGTACTCCCAACCATATTGCTTCAAATGCTCCGACATAAACTTCGCATTTTGTCTTACGATCTCCTCCGTTACGGTTGCTCCGTAACAGTCCCAGCTGTTCCACCCCATGGGTGCTTTGATCATTTTTCCGTTCACGTTCTTTCTCCTTTATGTCTTTAAATTTTTGTATGATATTAGTTTTCTTTGATAAAGCTTAGCATGACGGGCTGTGCATCGCACACGGGAATATAGGCATGAAGAACGCCAGCTTCGAGGTACATGCCTTCATAGTGACCAACGTCGCTACGCGCGGGATTTTCATTGATCACATAAATGCGATCTCCCTTTTCCCAGTTTCTCGTGACTGTTACGATCTTCGTCTTGTCCGTGAAATTCTTTCCCAAGCCAAAGGACATGACATTGCCAAAGAATCTCAGCCTGCAATCATAATCCGTCTGCTTCCAAGTGCCCTGCAGCAGCGGCAGCGCCATCTCATCTACGATCGTGACATTGCCATAACGGCTATTTTGCGTTGGATACAGTGTATCAGAGCTCTCGCCTGTAATCGGGAAATCATCGATAAAGGTCATTCCTCCGTCCTGAACATAACACTCCTTCACCGTCGCATAAGAGCTTGACGAGCCCTCATAGGAAAGTGCTGTCTTTTCTAGGTGAAGCACCGTTTTCTCCCCTTGCTCCTCTACGGTAAACTCCGTCTTTAGCACGGGAGCGCCCATCCAAAACCGCACAAGCTCATTACCCTTGATCTCCACCCTAGGCCCGATATAACCCTTCGGCTCCCAAGCACCGTCTAACCTCTGAAATCTCTCTTCGTCCTTTTTTCCCAGCATCCTCAACCCCTATCCTATCCAGTACTCACTTCCCACCCAACAGCTATCAACAATTATTTAATAATTTTCCCATTTTACAAACAGCTCTATCTCCCAACCAAAAATCACTAAATCAAAATATAATGTCAACATTAATTCGTTTTCTTGGCATAAGTTCTGTTTATAAAACAATAACATGCTATAGTCTCGAGGGGATGGTTGGGATTATCTTTCTAGGTTTCAAGATTACTAGAAAGATGATCCCAACCAAGCCCCGAGTCATTCCATATTCTTATCTCAATGGTTATTCTGTTTGAGATAGAGCTGTCTAAGCTTCAGGTTCGTGTTGTAGAAGTCCTTCGTGCTACATCCCGCTCTACCGCCACCAGCGCAGGCACACGCACAAGCGCATGCACATGCACAGGAGCTATGTGCACAGCTGCTACTACGACTGCTTGAGGAGGAAGACCTTACCACGGGCACGTGTGTCACGTGAACCAGCATATAGGTATTTGGTGAGGACGAGTAAGGATAAAGTCCATCTGTTTTCTTCTTTCGAAGCGCCTTCTCCTCCTTTGGAATCTGTTCTTCCTTGATGATCTCTTCACTCTTGATCAAGCTTGCTCCACAATAAGGACAATTGTTCTTTCCTTCCGTTCTTGCGCCGCCGCATCCGGGGCAGGTATCATGGTACACAATCTTGGTACGCGTGATCTTTGTTGAAGCCTTCATGTTTGCCGTGTTGTCATATGCAATTGCAGCCACGATCAGACCTACGAATCCTAATGCCACAATGACTATGATAACTCCGGCAAAGATGGCCATCTTCAGTCCTTCCTTGTCCCCATCGATCTGCATCTTGGAAGGGTCGAAGGTAAAAGCATCATTGGGATAGGTTACCTGAACGGGGAGCTTTCCTCCCTTTTTCACGTTCTCTTCCGTCCAGACAAAATAGGTTCCATTATTGTAACTGATCTTCTCAGCCGCGGGCTCCGTAGAAATTGCCTTATCTGTATTCCAGCGAATGACAAGCTTGTCCACCTTAATGTCATTAAACCAACCAGGCGTAAAACCATAAACCGTCTCACCCTCGGTAAACTGATTCATCTGATAAACATAGTCCTGCACCAATTGAAACTCAAACTTTACAATGTCACCCTTGCGGTAGGACTTGTCAAAATCGATTCTTGCATAGCTTCCGCTGGCGGAATAATAACCAATCTTCTTAATATTGCTCGTCAGCTTCTTCATGGAAACATACTTGCTGTTGGGAATGCCAATCTTTACCCAGGTTAAAGGCCCCTCAGAGGTCGAATCCAACACCTCCCACTCAATGTGATAAAGCATGTTCAATGTGCCGTCTTTATTTACGTCTACCGTGATCTCATAGTCGCGGATCTGATCCAGATCCTTTGCCTGCGCCTTTGCTCCCAAAAAAGGAATCACTATCGCCAAAAGAAGCGCGAACATCCAAATCTTTATACTCTTTCTCATGCCTTCTGCCCTGCCTTTCCGCGATGAATCCGAAGCGGGCACTCGCAAAGCATCATCGAGGAATACTTTCTCCGCTCCTTACAGATTTCCCCATTCCAAATCTTGTCCCAATCCTCCTTCAGGAAATTACCAAGAGGCGCGTCATTTAACCAGCTCTGACAGGGAACCACGTTGCCTCCGGGCGTGATCGCCATGTTGCTAAGACAAGCTCCGCAGTTCGGCGTGCTGATGCCAAGCTCCTTGCAAAAATCATCATCCACCCATCCCGGGGAGGTAAAGCTGATCTCCATGCCGTTCGCATAGCAATACTTCACGGCATCCCTTAATATCTCGCGAATCTCCGGAAGAGTTAGCTGCAGGCTTTCCGAATCCTCCTTCGCTGCATTTCCCGTAGTGATCAGTCCGGAGCAGGTGACATACAAAACGCCCTTTTCATGAAGGAATTCCAGTGTTTTAACATAATCCCGGTTCATGGTACAAAGCGGCGTGTTGATACTTAAATTGATTCCTGCTGCCAGCGCATTCTCGATTCCCGCAACGGTCTCCTGATACTTCGGTGCACCCACAAGCTGATTGTGAATTTCTTCATCGCAGGAATAAAACGTAATCTGTGCGCTGTCGAGGGATGCCTTTTTCAGCTGCTCGCAATACTCCTTCGTCAGCTTGATGCCATTGGTATTGAGTCTCGTAATAAACCACTTTGCATAATCGATCAGTTCAAACAGATCCTCACGCATCGTCGGTTCCCCGCCGGTAAAAGTCACCTGAGGGATGCCAACCGCGCGGCACTTATCCAAGATCTGCTTCCACTGCTCCGTGGAAAGCTCCTCCTCGGAGGATTGATTCTGCCCGGCCGCATAGCAATGCACGCAGTTTTGATTGCAATGCCATTTTCCTTCCCTGGTCATGGCGCTCACCATAAGATCCATTCTGTGCGGTGCACGCATGTAAGGCGCATACTCACCCATGTTGACATAACCGATGCTCTCCTCCACGGGCTCCCCATATGCAATATGCTTAAAAGTCTCCATGATTCTCTGAATGTCCTTGCGAAGACGACTCTTGAATACGAAGGGATACACCTTCTTCACGTTGGCGCAGGTCTTGTCAACGATGGCCTTCGCATCCTCATCCGTCACTTCTCGTCCCGCATAAGCATTCACGGATTCAATGAACTCCGTGAGCAAAATGCTCCAGGAACGGTTGACCGGAATCATGTCCTGCCCGTTAATAATGGCAACGCTGGCTTCCAGCTCTCCGTCCTTTAAAAGCGGCGGTACCAAATGGATTCTGACCACGCCCGGGCCTTCCGGGTTTAAGGTCGTGTGATGCACTTCGTTGAAATGCGAAAGTGCATACGCTCGTTCTTTTTTCGATGTTTTCATGCTCTCTCATCCCCTCATGTTTTTCTTATGACGTTACGCATATAATGCTTCTTTTGTATTTTCCATCTAACTCATTATGTCTTTGTTTTCTCTTGACTTTATTCTCTTGGCCTTTTTGTCTTGACTTTTTTCTTCTGGCCTTTGTTCTCTCTTGTCCCTTATGTCTCCGGCTTCAAGAAGCGGCTGTTTAAGAGTTCCTCTAATGTTACGGGCTTGGAATAATAGTATCCCTGAAAGCTCGAAACGCTATAATTCTGCAGAATGTCACGCATGCCCGTGGTTTCTATTCCCTCTACGCAAATACCGGCGCCAAAGGAAGCCGCAAAATCCGTAAATCTTCCGATCAACTCCCGATCTCTCTCATTTATTTCAATGTCCATGACAAAGCTCCGGTCGATCTTAATGGTATCGAAGGGCAACGTCTTTGCAATGCCCAGGGAAGAAAATCCCGTTCCAAAGTCATCCAGCGCAAACCTGACCCCCTTCGCACGAAGGCACGCGATCACGCTCTTTAAGAGAGATAAATCCAGAAGCTTACACCGCTCCGTGATCTCTAAGCACAGATTTCCTGGTGGAAACTCCTCTTCCTCCAAAATCCCGATCACCATATCCGCAAAATCGGGCTTCTCCAGCTGAGAATAAGATAGATTGATGTTAATGACAAAGCCCGGCTTTTTCTCCAAAATCTGTTTTGCGCCGCGAAGCGCTGTTCTCAAAATCCACTTACCCAGCTTCGGAAACAGCGCATCGCGCTCAAGCACCGGAATAAAAAGATCAGGCGCGACACTGCCATAGGTATCATTCTTCCAACGGATCAGCGCCTCCGCTCCGACCAGTTGCTCCGTCTGCGCATGCACTACGGGCTGATACAATAAATAAAATCCTCGGAAATCCTGTACAATCGAATTTCGAATCACGTGGATCCTCTCCAGGTGGCTCTGATTTTCACCGGTTAACTGATTCTTAAATTCAACAATGTCCCCCTGTCTTCGAATCTTGGATTCCCCATATGCAAAATTCAAGCAGGAATATGCCGTCTGATCATCAATCTCGAAGTTATCCAGCTTCAAAATACCGGCATTCAGATGCATGCTGAGGAACTTTCCGTCCACCTTCACGCCCTTTTGGAAATACTCACGGAAATCCCGATAGCCTCGCTTCATTGCCTCTATGTCAGAGGAGCAGCTGATGATGCCAAACTTGGTGCCATCCATGCGGTAAACACAACCCTTATTACCCACCTGTTCTCTCAGATATCTTCCAAATTTTTGTAAGACAAGATTTCCAAAGTGGTATCCGTACATTTCATTAACTTCCGTGAAGCTGCTGATGCCGACCATGCTAAGGATCATCGAACGCGCACGTTCAATGTTGTTCTCTACGTCCTCAAAAAAGCCGTACAGATTCCGAAGTCCCGTCAGTGTATCGATATTGGCGCTGACGCCCTGATTGCGGATGGCTCCTCCAAAATACTTCGGCTTTCCTTGGGGATCCCGAATGACCACTCCCCTGCAGGTACAGACGACATAATCCCAATCGCTCTTTTGTGCGCGGTATTGCATATCATGCTCTTTTGTCTTTCCGGCAAAAACCTCCTCTATGCTGGCGCGATAAGCATCCCGATCCTCCGGATGAACGCGCTCCTCCCAGATTTCTCCGGCATTATACATATACTCCGAAGGCAAATCAAAGGTTTCGACCGCCGTACGGGACCATCTGGAATAATCATAATCCAAATCGCACAGATAGACATAAGTTCCTTCTGCCACGATGGAAAATGCCTCGAAAAGAGAATCCAATCGTTTTTTTTCGTCTTCCGGTATTTCTACTCTCATACGGAATCCCCCTTGCCCTAATGATAAATGGATATCTCAAAAATCTTTGCAATCGTTGACAGCGCGAGAAGCTCATATTCCGCCCACCGCTGTCTCTGTATTTTCTTTGCAAACATGACATAGCCTTCTGTGACACCCTTATCAAGCATCTGATAAAAGATCGCGGATTCAACGCCTCTCTGCGTTAAAGGCTCCAACAGAAACTTCTGATCATCCGTCAAGTTATATAGGCCGTCAATCACAAGCAAATGATTCTTGTCAAAAAGAGAGGTCAATTTTTCATCCATGGAAAGCCACGTCAAATCCTTTTCTCCGTAGCCTACCTCCTCCGGCGTCCATCGAAATCCATTTCTTCCCTTATCATACACAATCAGGATTTCACTTAGCTGGAAGGATTTTCCAATACTCGCAAATGCCGTATCATTGGTGCTGGCATCCTTTCGAAGATAATTGTCCAACATGTACTGCATGATGCCAATGTTGTCAAATGCCGCAGGAAAGCCCATCACGGGAGCCGTTCCCGAATTCTTGGCTGTAATTAATTTTTTATGCAGCTCCGGCGTATAAATGATATAACGGTTACGTCCTTTTTCTTTTGCCAGATACAGCATCTTATCCGCGATATCCATTACCTCCATATAACTGCTCCCATGGTCAGGATATGCTGCCGTACCCATGCTGCAGGTCAAAGAGAAACCTGCCGTCTTACCCTGATAGGCCTCCTCCACTGCCATGCGAAGCTCCTTCAGCATCGGACGAAGCTCCGCCTTGTCGTGGATTCCTTTCGTCACAATCAGGATCTCATCACCGCCGATTCTGCCGACAACACCATGCTCCCCAATGACCTTGTTGATAATGCCTGAAACAGTCACTAATACTTCATCTCCAAAGAGATGACCATAGGTATCATTGATCAGCTTAAAATGATCCAGATCAAAAATGATGAGATAGGTGGTCGGGCAGTTATCCTTCTCTAGCGTTCTCTTCGCATATTCGACAATCGCCTTTTTGTTAAGCATGTCCAGCATGGCATCCTTGTCAGAAGCTCGCTGGTAACGAATGTCCTCATGTTCGGAGACCTTACCAGTCATGATCACGCCATAAATTACCTTACCACCCTCTGGCTTTTCCTCCGTGACGAACTTTGCGCTTCGATACAGCCCCTTGTACTCGTAATGCTGTTGAAAGGACGGCACGCCGTCTTTCAAGGCATGATAAAAATCCCCAAATTTTTCATTCACCTTTCCGTCCTGGCGTTTAATATAACCCTCAGCCCATGCCTCCAATGGTCCCCGATAAAAGACCTCTCGCTTCTTGCCATACCGCAGGTTTACCAACTCATCCTTGTCAATGTCATAGATAAACTCCCGAACGTCTGCAATATCAAGAAAGCGTTTCATTTCCTCGATTTCCTGTGACATCTCCTGCCGTGCGTCATCCATTCTAAAATCCTCTCTTATTTCTGCCAAGAGACCTTACGGCCGTACAGTTCCTTGGCGCGCTTCCTCCATGGCTCGTAAATTTTTTAAATGATTTTTATTTCGATACATTTCGTGATCAGCCCGTTCATAGACCTCCGAAACTCTTTGATCCCTTTTCCGGTCATACGTAGCAATGCCTACGGCCACGACCGGATGACCCTCCTGCATCCTTTGATTCTCCAAAACCTGATCCCGAATCCTTTGCATCAAAGCATTTCTGTTTTCGTAATCAGTACCCATCATGACAACTGCAAATTCATCTCCGCCAACGCGGAACACGGGGCTGTGGGCAAAGGTGTCAAAGATCAGCTTACATGCTGCCTTGATGTATTCATCTCCCGCTTTATGACCATAGGTGTCATTCACGTATTTCAGGTTGTTGAGATCGGCCAGTACAATGGCAAAGGAAAGCTCCTCCGTATGATCCTCGATTTCCCTCTGAAGGCTTTCCTCGACCTCGCGGTAGGCATTGATGTTTTTGGCTCCCGTCAGTCCGTCTCTTCTGGCGAGTTCGTTCGCCATCTTCAGCGCCCTGACGTGCTCTTCCTCTCGGCGAACCTCTTCATTGACGTTTTCCACGCCGATGACAAAATGCACCTTATCGCTTCCCCAGCTCACGGTAAGTCTCGTGTACTGCGTCTTTCCGTCAATGATCAGGCGATAATCTGCATGATATTGCTTGCGATCCTCCAGTGCCGTAATGATATGATCCTTGCCAAGGATGCTGATGATACGCTCCCTGTCCTCAGGATGCACAACCTTCGCTGCATTGGCACGAAGCTCCGTGAAGAAATCACGTCCTTCCTCCTGTACGACAAGATTGCCGAAGATATTATTGGCCCGAAACTCCATATATTTTGAATTGAAGCTGTTTACGTAATAAATAATGTCATAATGAGAGGCAAGGCCTTCCGCGATCTGACTATAGATTCGTTGCTCCCTGGTATTTCGCTTTGCCCGCTTCATCTCCTCCGTGATCTTCGGAGAATTAATGACCTCCATGTCGTTTAAGTAAAGAATTCTGCTCAGCGTACTCACGATGTATTCACCGCGTTCTGGGATCTCCTTCTCCAGCTCACAGAGCATAATGCCATAAAGTCTCGTCCCGAAAAAGACGGGGAAGGGAACATATCCCAGGCCTCTCATCGGCAGCTCCTTTTTCAGAAAAATATTTTCAATCGCACAGTCCTGCCGATCTCTTGGCAGAATATAAAGGACGCCTTCCTTCATGACACATCGAAGGTTAATGTGTGTCGGGAAATCCGTTGTACCGTCAAAATGATAATCTACAGGCTCTTCATAAAGGTACAATGCAGCATTATTTAGCCCCAGCATGTCAAAATGCCGAATGATATTCTCAACGGAGCTGCTTCCGGAACGGTCAAAGTCCGTCGTCTCGATCAGGAAATCCTGCATAATGAATCGCCCTGAGTTAATCTTATTGCTTCTGCGGCTTCTCTGACCCGCCTGCGCTTCAATGGCGCGATCCTTCATTCTGACAAACAATCTATTGTTTTTGACGTTGGTTGCG
>JAEEGG010025363.1_pt1 | contig 11419 bp, 12 predicted proteins | sample 9134161 | NCBI WGS metagenome assembly JAEEGG01 (sample SAMN16246543, study PRJNA631951) | gut metagenome | biome: gut microbiome; feature: rumen; material: CR-attached | host: Bos | place: Iran: Karaj | collected 2018-10 | reverse complement strand
CCGCTCATCTCCAAATCGCCCGTCAGCACTTTGTAAAATTCCTGCGCCGGTTCCGGACGGGAAGTGTCCATGGGCAAAATCCGGGTTACCGCCAGCGAAATGACCTGCTGTCCCGGCGCGCTCACCTCAATGGTCGCGCTCCAGACAAGCGCAGGCCACAACAGAACCATCGCCATCAGAACCACACGCCGATATATGTTCCTTATCATCGGTACAACTCCTTCACATTAAAAATGACTGTTCCGTCAAACGGGGCGGGAAGCGGCTGCGGCAACTTCCTCGACTTCTGCACAGCATCCTCCACCGACTGATCAAAAACTTTATCGCCGGAAGATTTGACGATTTCCTTGTGCTTCAGATTCCCTGCCGCATCGTAGACCACACGAATCTCGGTCTCCAGATCAGGACGGCCGATCTTGTTTTTGGGAAGCCACCAGTTTGTTTGGAAAACTTTCTTCAGCCAGGGCGCCACCGTCACGCCCTCCTCGGTACCGGTTCCACCGGGTGTGCCCAAAGGCGCGTTGACCTTGCCAGGGCCCAGGGCGCCTCCCGTTCCACGGCCGCCGCCATTGCCGCCACCGTCCCCGCCACCACCAGTCCCGGAGCCGGAACCCACCTTGCGGCCCAAAGCGGCAATCTTGCCCGCCACCGCGGCTTCGGCGGAACGCTGTTTCGCTTCGGCGGCTTTCCGCTGCTGCATGGCGGCCACAACATCCTTCACCTGCTGATACTGGCTGTCTGCGCTCTTGTCCTTGCCGGCATTTGCGGTTTGCGGCGAAGTTTTCGCCGAGGTGGACGAAGATGGGGCGGTTTTGGCAGAAGCCGTCTGGGACGTCTGTTTCCCCTCAGCAGCAGGTTTCGTCTCCGGAGCCGTCTTCAACGCGGTTTTGCCGGTTGGGGTTGGCGGAGACGCCGCCTTGGTTCCCTTCTGGGATGGCGTCTGGGTCGCGGTTTTGGCCGTTTGGCCAGTCTCGGCCTTGGTGACAGTCTTGGGCGCCTTGGCAGAAGTATCCGCCTGCGGAGCCTTGTTCGGCGCCGGCTTGGCAGGTGCCGGTTCAGGTTTGGCCTGCGGGGCAGTCTTGGGCTGCGGCTTCGCCTTGGGCTGTGGCTCCGCCTTGGGTTGTGGTGCAGCCTTGGGTTGTGGTGCAGCCTTGGGCGCCGGCGTACTCGGAGAAGTGGAAGGCGCCTTGGAAGAGGCAGGCTGAGCGGGAGGCTGAGGCGCAGGCCCCGGTGTCCCCGGCGTTCCCGGTTTCGCCGACTTGGGGCCGGGCGCGGGACTGCCACCCTCCGGATGACCAGCCTTGGGATTGATAACCGGTTTGCTTATCAGATCCACATAGTACACCCGCTTTTCCTCGCGGCGAACCGTCGGCAGCGTCATAACGACCGCCAGCACCATCACAAGCGCATGCGCCAGCAGGGAAAGGACCAGCATCCAGCCGATGCCACGATCACCACGCCCGACAATGGTAGAGAGAAAGTTGCTTTTCCGCATCCTTGTTCACCGAGGTTCCTGCGACACCATGCCCAGACGGGTCACACCTGTTTTGCGAAGCGCCGCCAAAACTGGCACCACCTGACCATAGGCGACGTCCTTGTCCGCCTCCAGAAACACCGCCCGTTCCTTGTTGCGCGCCAGCATTTCCCGAATGACCGGCGTCAGTTTTTCGGGGTCGTTCACCTGGCTTTTGCCCACAAAGATGGCGCCATTCCGGTTGATCGTCACAACTATAGGCTCCTTGGTTTCTTCGAGACCTGGCGCATCCGCCACCTCCGGAAGGTTGACCTCCACTCCGGTTTCCAGCATTGGGGCGGTCACCATGAAGATGATCAGCAGAACCAGCATGACGTCTACAAAAGGCGTCACGTTGATCTGCGACATGGCCCGGGCTCTGCCGTTTCGTCCCGCCGTCATGGTCTGTCAGGCCCTCCTCTGCATACGTTCAAGAATATTAAGAAATTCCTGGCTAAAATTGTCCATCTCGCCAACGATAACATCAATTTTATGAGAAAAATGATTGTAGCCGATAACCGCCGGCACGGCCGCCACCAAACCAATGGCCGTAGCGATCAAGGCTTCGGAAATACCAGGCGCCACAACCGCAAGCGAGGCGCTTCCCGATTGGCCAATGTTATGAAAGGAATCCATGATACCCCATACCGTGCCAAACAGACCGATGAACGGAGCCGTCGATCCGGTCGTCGCCAGAAAGGGCAGAAATCTCTCCAGTCTCTGCGTTTCGCTGGTCATGGCACGGCGCAATGCCCGGGCAATGTAATCCGTCCCCATCGGAAAATCGTCGGGCGGGCTGTCGGAGGCCTGGATACGCCGGGCACGCAGCAATTCCTGATAACCTTCCCGGAACAGCACGCACAGCGGCGAAGCTGCGTACGCCCGCAGATTCTGGTTGATGGCTTCAAAATTTTTCTTGGTCCAGAACAGTTCCATAAACCCGTCGGAAGCTTTTCTGGCACGTCCTACCACCAGCCACTTGTGAAAAATAATCGCCCAGGAGACTACCGACAGATAAATCAGAATCCCCATCACCACTTTAACTACCGGGCCTGCATTCAAAATAATTTCCATTGTTCTCCACCGTTCCCTTTACAAGGTATTGTCGGTCGTGCAAAAGTTTGAATTTTTAAGTATATCAGTTCCGGAAACGTCCGGCAATTATCCGCAAACGCATCATAAAAACAAGCTCAAGTTTCTAACCGGAAACCCGGAACAAATACAAGAACGGATTTGGCACATCTCAAGCCATGGCAACAATTTTTTATCTTTCTGTCTCAACACATCAACGGAAGAGCACAAAATGTCTCCAGACCTCAAACTGGCCGCCATTCACGGAAGCCCCCGCCGCAACGGGCATAGTTCCCAGCTCCTGGCAGCGGCGATAAAGGGTGCACGTACAGCCGGCGCATGCGTGGAAGAACTGTTTCCTGATGCCTTGTGCATTGCGCCCTGCCGGGAAGATTACAGCTGTACGCAAAACGGGCACTGCGTCATTGGCGACGATTTTCAGCACATAGCCGCCCTCTTCGAACAATGCCATGGCCTGCTCGTTGCCTCTCCCATATTCTTCGGCACGGTACCCGCACCGTTGAAACTGCTGATCGACCGATGCCAGTGTTTCTGGATACGCAAGTACCGCCTGCACGAAACCGGCCCCCACCGGCGCCCCGCCCTCATCATCGTAACCGCCGCCCGCAGGGAAACCCCGCAGCTGTTCGAAGGAGTGCTGCGTCCTCTACGCTACTTCTGCGACGCTTTGGACATGGTCGTCCAGAACAGTTGCTGCTACGGCACGCTGGAAGAGAACGACGACATCCGCAAAGATCCCCAACGCTTGGAAACGGCATTTGCCGCAGGCGTCAAACTGGCACAAATCGCAGAGAGGAACAGATGATCCACCTTCCCGTTTTCAGCCTGATTGCAGCCATGCTGCTCTGGGCCAGCTCCTTTATCGTCCTGAAACTTTCCTTCCAATACTACCACCCCATCTGGGTCATTTTCGGACGCATGGTGGTGGCCAGCCTGGTCTTTGCATTCTGGATCCCCACGTTTCGCCGCATACGCTTCCGCAAGGCAGACATCCCGATTCTGGCGGCGATGGCGCTGTGCGAACCCTGCCTTTACTTCCTGCTGGAAGCCAATGCGCTCAAAAATACCAGCGCATCTCAAGCCGGGCTTATCACCACCTTTATGCCGTTGCTCGTAACCCTGGGCGCCTTTCTGTTTTTTGGAGAACGCATGTCCAAAAGGGCTCTTGCCGGACTGTGCATCGCCGTTTTGGGAGTGGGACTGCTCAATGCCGGCAACATCTCCACGGAAACCGCACCGCATCCACTTTGGGGCAACACGCTCGAACTGCTGGCCATGACCTGCGGCGCTGCCTACACTCTGCTGCTGAAACGGCTGTCCTCGTTCTACAGTCCGTTTTTTCTCACAGCTTTGCAGGCTTTTACCGGCGCTTGTTTCTATTTTCCCCTCCTGTTTCTGCCCAGCGTCCCGGCCCCTGCCCAATTTACGCTGGAAGGCGTCCTCAGCGTGGTCTACCTGGGCCTTTTCATCACCATTGGTGCCTACGGCCTCTACAACTATGGCGTCAGCCGAATCTCCGCGGGCAAAGCGGTTGCCTTTATCAACCTGCTGCCGGTTCTGACCCTGTTTCTGGCCTGGCTGATCCTGGATGAACGCATGACACCGCTGCAATACGCCTCCAGCGCGCTGGTCATCTTCGGTGTCCTTCTGAATCAGGAGCCCCAACCGGTGGATGAAAACGGCTGGACCAAAAAGCGGGAAAAAGAAAACGGAGCAAACGGCCAAGTCCTTTAAAATCGGTCATTTCTCTTCCCAAAAGAGAAAGCAAAAGCCAAAACCGGACTGCTTTCACCGGCTTTGGCTTTTTTACAACATTTTGTTTGGCCGCAAGGATGGCATCTTCCGTAGTGCACTATCCTCGGCGGCTATTTCCCCGGTTGCGAGGGAAAGAAGTAAATGCGTTCGCTCTCCCGGACCATTCCCAAATCGCGGCGGGCGACATCCTCAATAAACTTCTTGTCAGAGCGTAAACAGCGAATTTCGTTGGCAAGACGTTTGTTCTGTTCGGTTATGCGGGCGATCTCCTCCTCCATCTGATCCTTCTGGCGGGAAACGTCCATGACACGCAACACGCCGCGTTCTCCCAACATGGCAAATGCAAGGAAAAGAAGCAGGGCACAGCCCGCAAGCCATGGCAACTTGCGGAAGACGATAGGAAGCCATCCGGAATCCCTGAACATGACAAACCTCCTTCACAGCGGGAAGCACCTCAAGATGTCAAAAGGCGATATCATCCATCATGCCGCTTAAAACCTTTTTGCCGATACCCTTGACTTCGAGCAAATCTCTTGGACTTTTAAACGGTCCGTGAGTGGTCCGGCGTGCGACAATCTCCTTGGCAATTTTCGGGCCAACTCCCGGCAGTTTCGACAGTTCCGCCGCACTGGCCGTATTGACATTGATCTTCTCGCCTGGCAAACGCGCTTTTCCGGCAGCAGCTTTCTTCACATGGGGCGTGTTTCTTTCCACTGTTCTCCCATAGGGCATCTTCCCGGCAGGGGCTTTCTCCGCATAAGGCGCATTCCTATCCACGGTTCCCCCATAGGATGCTCCCTGATTGGGGAAGGGCTGGGCAAGAGGCGCAGCCCAAACCATCGCAACCGTTACCAACAGCATGGCCATTCCGCCGAGCAGCATTCTGATACGCAGTTTCAGTTCTTTCATGACACACTCTCCTTCCTGTGATGAAAAAATGTTGCACCGTTGTGGACAAACTGCAAGCCCTGAAGGGCATGTCGTCTTCGCCCAAGGCTCACAATTATCCTATATGCCGAACTCGCGCCCAAGTCCCTTGAGCGCGAAACTGAACATAACCTCCCGGTCATCCTCCCGGTCGCGGAAGGTCACGAACAGGCTCCAGCACTGGAATCGCCACTCGGCCCTGAGCACATGCTCCAGTTCCTTGTCATCTTTCAGATCGAAACGCCCCGAATAGCTCAAAAACAAAGGCGCCAGCAGAGTGGTGTTCACGGTACCCTGCAAATATTCATAACGTTCGTCGCGGTAGCTGTAACCGGTACTCAGACCGTTGCCGCGGCTGTCATGCACCCCCACATAACAGCGGACAATCTCAAAATGCCGGCCATCGGGATTCACATCATACAGGGTATCGGTATCCAGATAGCTCCAGGTTGTGGGGCGTACAATAAGTTCCGTGCGCAGCGCCGAAAAAGGACGCACATGCTCGTCCCCGGGGTCGCGTAGCTCGTGGATATCATACTCCTGTCCAAGGCGTAGCCACAAAAATTCATGATAGCGTGTCTGTCCGTTCTCCTCCGCCATGCGCGCCGTCAGACGGTTGACCAACGCATAGGAAATCTTGTTCTGTGCCTCAATGTTGTCCAGATAGTCAAACTGGGGCACGGAATGCTGGCTGTCCGAGGTGTCATAGGAATAGCGGACTTCCGGCTGGATGACATGGCGCAACTTCTTGATGCGGCGGCCATTAACCATATAAACTCTTGACAGGCGGCTGGAGGCGGCCACGCTCAAATCCGCCGAGTTGAGATTGGTATCGTACTCGGAATCCCAGTACACCCGCTCTCTGCCTCCCACTTCGGTTTCCAGCTCGACAATGTTGCCCGGCTTGAACACGGCGCCCAGATAGGGACGCGCCATCAGACGGTTGCCATCCTCTCCGTCACGGCGCCAAAAGTAATTGTGGGAAGCATCAAAACCATAATAAATTGGCGAAGTGGTCAGCCGCTGGCGGATCAGAGACAGCCGCGTTTCCGGCAGACGCTGGGCGATAACACCGCTGCGTTTTTCCAGATCCTTGATATACTTTATCTGGCTGCTCAGATTGAGCTTGCCCCAGTTGCGCTGGGCGAACAGCACGGTCTGCACGCTGTTCTTGTTGTACTCCTCGGCTTCCTGCCCAAAGTCCTCGAAGTAGTCCTTTTCATCGGCGTATTCCATATTCGCCACAACCCGCACATTGCCAGGGAGAAAACCCGTGTGTCGCCAGATATAGGCCAGCCGGTCACCGCCCTCGTCAAAGCCGTTGACATGGTATACGTTGAAGTAACCTTTGTTGTCGTTCCTGAAAATGTAGCGGTAATCCACGCCCTTGCCCACACCCAGGCGGGACAGGTAGTCCAGATGGAACGTGGCGTCGGTGTTGCGGGAAATGGCCCAGTAAAAGGGCTGGAACATCTGGAAGCCCCGTTTTTCGGAATAGCCATACTTGGGAATGAGCAAACCCGTCTTGCGCTCGCTCACCGGATAGGCGAGATAGGGCAGATAGAAAACCGGCACATCCCCTATGTAAAAAAACGCATGCTTGCCCTGGGCGTAATCGCCCACGGTCACCTTGAGATCCTTGGCCCTGAAATGCCAGGAGGGCTTGTCACCGTCGCAGGTGGTGAAGGTCGCCTCTTTGGCGGTGTAGTTGTTTTCATCCAGCCGGTACAACATGTCGGCGGCCAAATGGAAGTTCTTCTCCCGGACAAAGGCCCTGCTGTTGCGCAGCCAGCCCTCGCCGCTCTTCAGATTCAACTGGAAAGCATCACCGGAAAGCGAATTCTCCTGTTCATCCGACAGACGGACCCCGCCTTCGCCCCGCACATCGTCGTTTTCCGGATTCCAAAGAATTTGATCGGAAAAAAGCCGCCATTTTCCCTGCTGCAGTATTACGTCCCCTTCCGCATGATAACCGCCTTCTTCCGGATCGTAGCGCAGTTGATCGGCGTTAATCGTCACCGGGAGATTCTTTTGGGGAGGTTCGAAGCACCACCCGCAGTTCACGCAACCCAACAGGGCGAAAAGCCCCAGCAACTTTTTCGTTTTGGCGCTTGAAAGACGATTCGTCATGCGCTTGTCTCCACGTAATGTTCCAGATACTCGCGGGCAGCCCCTACCAGAAACAGCGAACCCGCCACCAGAAGGGACGTTCCGGCGCCGCGTTGCGAAAGCGCCGCTTCCAGTGCAGCGGCAGGAGTGGCAAACGTTGTCGCAGCGATTCCATGCCGGCCGGCGAAATCCGCCAGCTTTTGCGGATCGACGGAAGCCTGATCCGCGGCAACCGTACAGTATAGTCTCCGGCAGCACGGCAGCACCGGCAGAAGAATCTCCTCGGCGACTTTATCCCATTTGATGGCAACGATCCAGAAGAGATCATTGATATTTTCGTCTGCCAGATACTGCGCCAGGACCTGCGCGCCGGCCGCGTTGTGCGCTCCGTCCAGCAGGATGCGCCCGGGGAACCATTCCAGCCTGCCCGGCCACTCCACGTTGCGTACGCCGCTTTCCATGGCCGCGCGCTTCACATGAAAACCCTGCTCGTTCAGCAGCTCGGCGGCACACAGGCTTGTCGCCAGATTGGCATGCTGATGCCGTCCCGGCAGCCCCGGCCGCAAGAGAGCAATATCTTCGCGGCCGTGATAGGCAAAGCCGTTTTCCCGCGCGCTTGCGTCAAAATCACGTCCCCACAGCCGCACCGGCGCCTTCATGCGCGCGGCGCGCGCCAAAAGCACCTCAAGCGCCTCCCGCTCCTGGGGGCCGATGACCACCGGCGTATGCGCCTTGATGATATAGGACTTCTCCCCGGCAATGGCGGTCAAGGTGTTCCCCAGGCTTGCCATGTGATCAAAGGAGATGGGCGTGACGATTGAGACCAGCGGCCGGATCAGCACGGTCGCGTCCAGCCTGCCGCCCATGCCGGTTTCGATCACCGCAAAATCGACCTCCTGGCGCGCAAACCACAGGAAGGCCAAAGCCGTAGTAAACTCGAAAAAAGTGGCGCTCTGCCCGCGCGCCCGCGCACGGATCTCCTCTATCAGCGCGGCCAGCTCCTCATCGGAGATCTGCTGTTTGCCGATACGGATACGTTCGTTGAAGCGCTGCAAATGCGGAGAAGTGTAGAGCCCCACCCGATAGCCCGCGGCCTCCAGAATGGCGGCAAGACAGGCCGACGTTGAGCCCTTGCCGTTGGTTCCGGCCACATGGATGCTCTTGAAGGCCTTCTGCGGATGATCAAGCTGCGCCAGAAGCAGCGCGATGTTCTTCAGGCCCAGCTTGATGACCGACTGCCGCAGACTGTACAGAAATTCCAGATGGGGATTCACAGCGGGCTCTTGGTCAAAATGCTTAAGAGTTGGAACAGCTTGGCCTTCATCTCCTGCCGCCGGACGATCATGTCGATCATGCCGTGGGCGAGCAGGTATTCGGCACGCTGGAAACCCTCCGGCAGACCCTGCCGGATCGTCTGCTGGATGACCCGCGGCCCGGCAAAACCAATCAGCGCCCTCGGTTCCGCAATGTTGAGATCGCCCAGCATGGCGAAGCTCGCGGTCACGCCGCCGGTTGTGGGATCGGTCAGAACGGAGATGAAAGGCAGGCCCAGTTTCTTCATCTGGTTCAGCGCCGCGGTGGTCTTGGCCATCTGCATCAGCGACATGATGCTCTCCTGCATCCGCGCGCCGCCGGAAGAGGAGAAAATTACCAGCGGGTAGCGCGCCGCCATGCTCCGTTCGATGGCACGGGTGATCTTTTCGCCGACCACCGAGCCCATGCTGCCGCCCATAAAGCCAAATTCCAACACCGCAATAACTATCGGCAGCCCAAAGATGGTGCCCTCGCCGCACACCGCGGCTTCGGTGCGGCCGTTTTTCTTCATGGCCTTGGCGAGGCGCTCCGAGTACTGCTGGGAATCCTTGAAATCGAGAAAATCGACGGAAACCAGTCCGGCATCCATTTCACGAAACGATCCCTCATCCAGAATCAGCTCTATCCGCTCACTGGCGCTGATGCGAAAATGATAGTCGCACTTGGGGCAGACCTTCAGGTTGCGCTCTATTTCCTTGAAGTAAATAATTTCCTGACAGTTCTGGCACTTGGTCCAGACGCCTTCCGGAATCTGAACCTTCTTTGCGGCGATCGCTTCCAGCGGCGCCTTTGTCTTTTTGAACCAGGCCATAAAAAGATTTCCTTGTTCGTCTCTACAATTTTCTCTTCATTCTTAAGTTTATGACATCCCCACCGACAAAAATTCTGAACTTAACTGTACCGCATTCAAACCCGCATCGGCAAGCGTCTCCGCCTTTTGGACGGCGATTGTCCTGATGTTGCCCGAATGCAAAAATGAGGGCAGCAGCAAAAAGATTTGAATTTTTCGCGGCACTCGCTTAAACGTGAAGCAGTTCAGCCAAGGAAAAGGAGGGTACATCATGGATGCACAGTCGGCAGGATCGATGTTGATCATGACAGGAGTGGTGTTGGTGCTGATCGCCGGATACCGGCTGCGCGCACCGCAATCTTCGGAGGCTCAAAACCGGGAGGATCGAGCACCGGAAACGGAAGCAGAGGAGAAAATGCCCAGGATAGGAAAAATCCTGCGGGCCAACCCCCACGGGAATCCCGTCTGGGTTTGGGTGGGACGCCTTGGATCGTTTATGGCACTGGTGGGCGGCATGCTCCTCATTCTGGACTACTACCGGCATGGCGCCTGACGAAACACGAAGTGCCCGGATACATCCTATCTCCCTAACTCAGTACCCCATCAAAAAAACAAGGAGCCTTTTCTTATGAAACCAGGCAAGCCGGCCAATGCGGAGCATGCCGCGCAGTTCATGGCCGAAGCCCAGCGCGAACAGCGCGAGCGCATGCGCGGCTACCGCGAACAGGCGCTCAAAATCTACCCCTGGATCTGCGCGCGCTGCGGCCGGGAGTTTTCCGGAAAAAAGCTTGCGCAGCTGACCGTCCACCACAAGGATCACAACCACGACAACAACCCGCCCGACGGCAGCAACTGGGAACTGCTCTGCATCTACTGCCACGACGACGAGCATTCCCGCGCGCTGGATCAGGACTACTACGATCCGAATGCCCAAAGCGGCGACACGCCGGAAAGCGTCAAGTTCAAGCCCTTTGCCGCGCTGGCCAACCTGCTGAACGACAAGAAGCCTCAATAAAGAAAAGAGCAGCAGACCGTCAGGGGCACCCGAGAGCGCACAGTGAAACGCTGTGGCCGTCGTGCGCATCCTTGCTCGTTTACGAACGGTTGAACAAAAGTATGAGGCAGCACCTGCACATCAAGTTGGGCAGTGCCTGACACAGTGAGCAAAAATGTCCAATAAAATTTATAAAGCCAAAAGTTCTGGCAAGAAACTCAGAATAAAACCCGGCCTGCCCGACAAACTGACTCCCCAAATCCGTCGTTTTACGAAATATATTTTTACCCGCTGCTCTTCCCGCATCCTCCAGGGCGGCGAGTTGGATCGGATTTTCATTCTGTCCGTTTCCGACGGCGAAGCCCGCGCCAAAACCATGACTTTTCCGATGCCCCGCAGCGAAGAAGCGGAATGGACGGCGGCACTGCTGCGCATTGTAAAAGAAAAAACGGCCAGGGCACAGGAAAGTTTCACCGCGCCGCTATGCTGGCTGCGTCTGGAATGGGTTATCAGGCAGGAACGAACCAATTGGACGACCTTTTCCTCCAGCTTGAAAAACTACAAGCGGAACTATTTTCGTTCCGGCATTGCCTTTCCCGGGACAAAAGAACCCTGGCTCCTGCTGACCGAAGCGGAACTGAACGCCAGAGCCTGCCTGTATCCGGGCGGAGAAGTAGCTGAGGCGCAGGTCAACAGAAACAATCTGGAAAAGTGCATCACGGCGCGGCACGGCAGCAGTCAGCTGCCGGATTTTTCCGATGAACTGCCCATAATCATATTTCAGACGGACGGCATATTTTTCGATGCGGAGACGGGGCAACTGCATGACTTGTGCATCGAGCCGCGCGAACAGGGACGGCGCAGAATGCCCGCGCTGAACGCCGATAATCTTTTGGAATTCATTGACCTGAGTTCGCACTATCTG
>JAEEGG010025361.1_pt1 | contig 11419 bp, 10 predicted proteins | sample 9134161 | NCBI WGS metagenome assembly JAEEGG01 (sample SAMN16246543, study PRJNA631951) | gut metagenome | biome: gut microbiome; feature: rumen; material: CR-attached | host: Bos | place: Iran: Karaj | collected 2018-10 | reverse complement strand
GTCGCTGTCAAGACCGTGGATCAGGCCGTTGCCGACCATCTGATTCATAAGAACAACGCGGCCCGCAAAAAGAGCAGGCTCACCAAAAAGCTCAACGCCATCGGCTGAGAAAAGAAATCGCGCCCCTGACCTTGCTGGTCAGGGGCGTTTTCGTACATTCACAAGAGAGCCCGGCAAAGGGAGAAGCGGATTGCCACAGCCCCTTCGGGGCATGGCTCCCTCTCTGAGGGAGCTGGCGCGAAGCGCCTGAGGGAGTCAGCGGAGGATAAGCAGCAGCTATCGTTGGAAGCAGCAGCTATGAATCACTCTGACTCCCTCCGTCATCGCCTCGCGGCGATGCCACCTCCCTCAAGGAGGGAGGCCGGGTCCTTTTTTTGGCAATGACGGGGAAGGGCCCTGTGCGGTGTGCCCTTTTGTGTTACAGCTTATTCCCGCATTCGGGGCAGAATTTGATGTCTTCCCTTTCCAGCTTATGGCCGCAGTTCCCGCAGAAGCCGCCCCGGTCCGCCTGCCTGTGGCCGCAATCGGGGCAGAAGCTCGCTTCGGCGGCGATCAGTCGGCCGCAGCCCGTGCAGTAGCGGGGTTTCGTTTCCGCCATCGGCCGATTCATCTGGTTCATCCCGCCGAAGGCCGTCCCCATCCCAAAAACACCGCCTGCCGGGCCGGATGCGGGCGGGGCGGAGGTCATCAGAACGGCGGGGCCCATGGCGCTCCGCGGGGCGGCTTTGGCGGTTTCCGGGACTTCGATGGTGTCCAGATCCTCCTCTCTGCCGAAGACGATGGGCGGCACGCTCATATCGCTCACGATGAGCCTCGTCACCAGCATATTGCCCCGCACCTCCACATTGTCGAAGCCGCCGAATCCGCTTTCCGTCAGGTCCTCCGGCACCAGCCAGATTTTATCCGGGGCATAGTCATAGCTGACGGCGTGGATCTTCCCGCCGCCAAAGCCCTCCCAGCTCAGACTGTTTCCCTGGATGGTAAGGGGCCTGCCGCTTCTCTTGGCCGTCCTTTCCTTCCACTTTCCCTGGAGCCTGGACAGGACCTCCTCATCCCGGATGCGGATATGGCGGAAGGGGCCGCCGTCCACCTTCTTGAGGGTGTATTCCTTCTCCCCCATGATGGTATAGTATCTCAGCATTTTCAGCTCTCCGCCCACATAGCGCAGGGAGCGGATCTCCATGGCCATCTCCCTGCTTGGCCAGCGGCTCAGCACCGGGTCTGCGGGGATGATTTCCGTTTCCTCTCCCCGGTCCAGAGCTTCCGCGTCATAGCTGACGGTGGTCTCCAGGACGATCTTCCGCCGGTATTCCCGCATGGTCAGCTTCTCGTCCCGGAACTCCATATAATAGTGATAGCCCTCTTCCCAATAACCGTTGAGCTTTTCCGAATAGGGCATGCTCCCCGCCTCCTTTTCATCAGGATACCATGCCCTCCCGGCAGACGCAAGCAAATGCTTGCAAATCCCCTTGTTGCATGGTAAAATAACTTGTTAAAGTATTGCCAGACCGGGCGCAAGCCGTGTTTGGGCAGTTCGGAGGCGCGAAGTGGAACCTTATGCCTACGTCCGGGAGCTTGCCCGGCGGGACAAGCTGAGCCATGCCTGGCTGCTGCTGGGGGAGGACGGGGAGGAGCTGGAAAAGCTGGCCCTCTTCACCGCCCGCGCCCTTTTGTGCTCCGCCCCGGCGGGGGAAGAGAAGCCCTGCGGCGTTTGCCCCCACTGCCGGAAAATGCAGAAGGGCATCCATCCCGACCTCGTCACCCTGCTGCGCAATCCGGACAAGCGGGAGATCAGCGTCAAGCAGGTCCGGGCCTTCCGCCAGGAGGTGTGGATCACCCCCAACGAGGCCGCCCGGAAGGTCTTCATGATCCCGGAGGCGGATTGCCTGAACACCGAGGGGCAGAACGCCCTGCTGAAGGTATTGGAGGAGCCGCCCCCCTATGCGGCCTTCCTCCTGATGGGCTGCAATCCCGGCGCTTTCCTCCCCACGGTCCGCTCCCGCTGCCTGACCCTGCGTCTGGGCGGGGAGGCCGCCGCATCCGGGGAGAGCGACTCTGCCGCCCTTTTGGCGGAGGCCTTCATCCGGGGGGACGCGCTGGCCTGGTTCAAGGCCGCCTTCCCCTGTGAAAAGCTGGACCGGGATAAATTCGACCGGCTGATAGAGGACCTGGACGCCGCCGCTGCCCTGCGGGCAAAGGCGGGGGAGGGAGAGACAAGGGCAAGGGCCCTCCGTCTCAGCGCCCTCACCTTCCGCCTGCGGGAGATGCGGAAGGTCAATGTGAGCGCCGGCCACTGTCTGGGCTGGCTGTGTACCAATATGAACGAGGAGGCCGAGGGTTGACCTCCCATAGAAAGGAACCGATATGCCGAATGTAGTGAATGTGCGCTTCCGCAACCGCGGCAAGAGCTATTATTTCGATCCCGGTGAACTGACTGTCAACACCGGGGACAGCCTGGTGGTGGAGACCAGCAAGGGCCTGGAGCTGGGCGAGTGCGTGGAGGGCTGCCACGAGGTGCCGGAGGAAGGGGTGGTACAGCCCCTGAAGAGCGTGGTGCGCATCGCCACCGCCGAGGACCTGCGCATCGCGGAAGCCAACCGGCGCAAGGAAAAGAGCGCCTTCAGCCTCTGCGAGGAGCGGATCAAGGCCCACGGCCTGGACATGAAGCTGGTGGACGTGGAATTCTCCTTCGAGGGCAACAAGATCCTCTTTTTCTTCACCTCCGACGGGCGGGTGGATTTCCGGGAACTGGTGAAGGACCTGGCCAGCCTGTTCCATACCCGCATCGAGCTGCGGCAGATCGGCGTGCGGGACGGGGCCAAGCTCCTGGGTGGCCTGGGCATCTGCGGGCGGCCCTTCTGCTGCTCCACTTTCCTGGATGAATTCCAACCCGTCTCCATCCGCATGGCCAAGACCCAGAACCTCTCCCTGAACCCCACCAAGATCTCCGGCACCTGCGGGCGGCTCATGTGCTGCCTGAAATATGAGCAGGACGCCTATGAGCATCTCATCAAGACCATGCCCAAGGTGGACGCCCCCGTGGACACGCCCAAGGGCAAGGGCAACGTAGCGGAGGTGAACCTGCTGCGGCGCACGGTGAAGGTGCGCCTGGCCGACGGGGCGGACGCCTCCCTGCAGACCTATCCCCTGGACCGGCTGGGCTATACCCTCAACGGGGAGTATATCGAGCCCAAGCCGGAGGAGAAGGCCCCCGTCCCCTCCGACCTGCCGGACCTGAGCCGCTATATGTCCGAAGGCGCGGACAGCCTGGGAAGCCGCCTGGCAAACGCAATGGAGGGCCGGGGCGAAGAAAAGAAGTCCGGCCGCAGCCGCCGGAAAAAGAACCGGGGCGGGCAGCGGGAAAAGGGCGCCGAGGCCTCCGAGCGCAGAAACGACCAGCCCCAGAGGAAGGACCGTCCGGAAAAGAAGGAGCGCCCGGAGAAGAAGGAAAAGAAGCCGGAGCATCCGGAAAAGAGCTTCGAAAAAAAGCCGGAGAACCGGCAGCCTATCCCCCCGAAGAACCGGGAAAAGCATCCGGTAAATACGGTCAGGGCCCAGGCCGCCGGGGAGAAGGCGGAGGGCGTGGAAAAGAAGGCCAATTACCATCGCCGCTATTTCCACCGGGGCAGCAAAAAGCCCGGCGGAGAGAAGAAGCACGAAGGGCAGTAAATGTTTCAGCGGGTCCGGGAGAAAACCGGGCCCGCTGGTTTCTTTTTCCCCATTATTCCCTTATTTTGTGGAATAATGTCGGAATTACCCGTGATTTTGTGTCGAATCGTTTGCTTTTCGCCTCCGATCCTGTTATAATGGATTGAATATAAATGTGCTGCTTTTTCCGCCTGCAGAGAGAAAGGATGCCAGCCATGAATTCCAACACGGACCTCTGGAACGAGATATTGAAGCTGCTGTCCAGGGACCTGCCCGATACGTCGATCAAAACCTGGTTCGGCGACTGCCGGGTGCTGGAGGTGCAGGACAATCTGCTGCTGCTCCACTGCCCCAGCGAATACAGCCGGGATATCATCCTGGGCCGCTATGCCGACCTGCTCAAGAACGCACTGAAGGAGCTTTTCGGCGCGGACTTCGAGCTGAGCATCCTCACCACGGAGGAGATGGAGCAGTATCTGGCGCAGCGCCGCGGCCCCGCTTCCGACCCCTTCGGCAGCGAGGAATTCACCTTTGACCGCTTCATCGTGGGCCCCTCCAACAAATTCGCCTATGCCGCGGCCAAGGGCGTGGGGGAGAACCAGGTCAAGGTCTACAACCCGCTGCTGATCTACGGGGACTCCGGCCTGGGCAAGACCCACCTGATCTATTCCATCGCCCACGCCTTCCGGCATACTAACCCCAAAAGCCGCATAGTCTACATAAAAGGCGACGATTTCACCAACGAGCTGATCGCCGCCATCCAGACCGGGCACAACCGGGAATTCCGGGAGAAATACCGGCTGGCGGACCTGCTGCTGGTGGACGACGTCCAGTTCATCGCCGGCAAGGTGCAGACCCAGGAGGAATTCTTCCACACCTTCAATACCCTCTATGAGTCCGGCCGCCAGATCGTTCTGACCTCCGACCGGCCCCCCAAGGAGATGCTGCGCCTGGAGGACCGGCTGCGCAGCCGCTTCGAAGCGGGCCTTCTGGCGGACATCCAGCCTCCCGATTATGAGACCAGGGTCGCCATTGTCAAGACCAAGGCTTCCCGCATGGGCATCCCTCTGGCGGAGGACGCGGGCAAATACATCGCGGAGAACATCAAGGCCAATATCCGGCAGATCGAAGGCATCCTGAAGAAGATCCGGGCCTACATCGACCTGCAGGGGGTGGGGGCCGTGAATATGGAGCTGGTGCAGCGCATCACCAAGGAGATCATCGACTCTGAAAAGGCCTACGCTCCGGAATTCATCATCGGCAAGGTGGCGGATTTCTACGATATCTCCCCGGAGGACGTGATCGGCAAGGGCAAGACCAAGGACGTGGCCAACGCCCGCCAGATTTCCACCTACCTCATCCGCAAGCTGACGGGGCAGACCCTGGAGCAGATCGGCGAGGTCATGGGCCGGGACCACACCACCGTCCTCCATTCCATCCGCAAGGTGGAGGAAAACCTTCAGAACGATCCCAAGCTGGTGGACGCTGTCCACGACATCACCGCCAACATAACTAACAAATGAGCCTGGCGGGAAAGGCTTTCCTCCGCCCCTGATTTCCACATTTTTCTCCCCTGTCCTTCCACATACCCTGTGGATACTTTCTTTTCCATTTTTTCCCGTGGATAACCCCCGTTTCCATCCACATTTTTGTCCACCGCGCTTTCCCTTGATTTTCAAGGGTCTTCGCCCCTTTTCCACCGTTTTTCGTTTCTACTTGCTACTAAAACTAAAATATCCTCTCTCTCCTATCCTCCGCAGAAAGGAAGGTTTTTATGAAATTCAACTGTGACCGCAGCCTGCTGCTGAACGCCGTGACCATCGCCTCCCGCACCGTGGCCCTGAAGAGCACGATCCCCGCCTTGGAGGGCATCCTGTTTGAAGCCATGGGCACGGAGCTGACCCTCACCGGCTACAATCTGAAAACCGGCATCCGCACCAGGGTGGATGCGGATATCCTCCGGGAAGGGCGGCTGGTACTCAATGCCCGCCTCCTGGGGGAGATCGTAAGGAAAATGCCGGAGGGAAGCGTCTGCTTCGATGCGGACGAATCGCTCCTTGTGAAGCTGACCTGCGGCATGAGCTATTTTGAGATCATGGCTATCTCCGCCGATGAATTCCCCGAGCTTCCCTCCGTGGACGCCCAGAATTCCTTCCGCATCCAGGAAAAGAAGCTCCAGAGCATGATCGGGGAGACCCTTTTCGCCGTCAGCACCAACGAGAGCCGCCCGGTCCACACCGGCAGCCTCTTCGAGATCAACGACGGGGAGCTGACCGTCACCAGCGTGGACGGCTACAGGCTGGCCCAGCGGCGGGAAAAACTGGACGAGGATACGGAGATCGCCACCTCCTTCGTGGCCCCCGGCGCCGCCCTCTCCGAGGCGGAAAAGGTGGCCTCCGACAGCGAGGATCTGGCCACCATCAGCCTGGGCAGCCGCCATATCATGTTCTCCATCGGCGATACGGAGATCATCTCCCGCCGCCTGGAGGGTGAGTTCCTGGATTACCGCAAGTCCGTGCCCAAGGAGAGCAAATTCTCCCTGCAGGCGGATAGAAAGGCGCTGCTGACCGTCTTCGAGCGGGTGAGCCTGATGATCAGCGAAAAGTACAAGAGTCCGGTGCGCTGCCTCTTTGAGGACGGGCTTTTGAAGCTCTCCACCGCCACCGCCCTGGGCAAGGCCACGGACGAATGCCCCGTGACGGGGGACGCCCAGGGGCTGGAGATCGGCTTCAACAACCGCTATGTGCTGGACGCCCTGCGGGCGGCGCCCACGGATGATCTGCTGCTCCAGCTCAGCAGCCCTACCTCCCCCTGTGTCATCCTTCCCGCCAGCGGCGACGGCAGCTTCCTCTATCTGATCCTGCCCGTCCGGATCAGAACAGGAGAATAAAAAAGGAAATGGCCCCCTCTCTGAGGGGGCTGGCGCGAAGCGCCTGGGGAAGTCAGAGCTTCCAAGAAGCAACAGCTGGGAAGAACCCTGACTCCTTCCGTCATCGGCTGACGCCGATGTCACCTCCCTCAGAGAGGGAGGCAAAGAGGTATTGATTTTATGGAACATACCGTCAGCATCACTACCCCCTTCATCAAGCTGGAAGCCCTGCTGAAATACGCCGGGCTTGTGGGCACCGGCGGGGAGTCCAAGATCCGCATCGCGGAAGGGGAGGTCCTGGTAAACGGGGAAGTCTGCACCCAGCGGGGCAGGAAGCTTCACCCAGGCGACCGGGTGGAGCTGGGGGGCGAAGCCCTCCTGGTCGCGGAAGCATGATCATCCAGCGTCTGGAGCTTCGGAATTTCCGCAACTACCGGGAGCTGGAATGTGATTTCGACTCTCAGGTGAACGTCATCACCGGCCGCAACGCCCAGGGCAAGACCAATCTCCTGGAGGCGGTCTACTACCTGGCGGGCGCCCGTTCCTTCCGCAGCCGTTCCGACCGGGACATCCTCCACATGGAGGAGACGGAAGGGGCCGTCACCGGATTCGTCGCCTCCGAAGTCCGGGAGCAGAGGATAGACGTCTATTTGAGCCGCCGGGAGCGGAAAAAGATATTCGTGAACAGTGTGCGGATGAAGTCCGCTGCCGAGCTCAGCGGCCGCTTTGCCTGCACCCTTTTCTGCCCCGACGATCTGGAGCTCATCAAGGGCGGGGCCGCAGAGCGGCGGCGCTTCATGGACCTGGCCGTCAGCCAGCTGCGCCCGAAATACGCCGACCTCCTGACGAACTTCAACCGCATCTATGAACAGAAGACCCGCATCCTCCGGGATTACCGGGAACGGCAGGATATGCTGGACGTGCTGGATGAATTCAGCCTGAACCTGGCGAAATACGGCGCGGAGCTGATGCGTTACCGGGCCAGCTGGTGCGCCCGCGCCGCAGAGAACGCCGGGCGCATCCACGGGGAGATCTCCGGCTGCGGGGAAAAGCTCCGGCTGGACTACCGCACCATATCCGCCATCGAGGACCCTCTGGACATGAGCGCCAGGGAGATATTGGACGTGCTGCTGAAGCAGCAGGAACGGCTGCGCCAGGCGGAGATCGACGCGGGCCAGTGCCTGGCCGGAGTGCAGAAGGACGATATATCCATCCGCATCGACGGCAGCGAAGCTTCCAAATTCGCCTCCCAGGGCCAGATCCGCACCGCCGCCCTCAGCATGAAGCTGGCGGAGTGGACCATCTGCCGGGATGAGCTGGGCTCCTCCCCCGTGCTGCTTCTGGACGACGTCCTCAGCGAGCTGGACGCCGCCCGGCAGGACTATGTGCTCAATTCCATTCAGGGCGGCCAGGTGCTCATCACCTGCTGCGATGAGGAGGAGGTCTCCCGAAGGACGGGCGGCAGGATCATCCGCATTTCCGGCGGACGGATCATAAGCTGAAGAATTGGATAGAATGGAAAAGAATACTTATTTGTTTCTGGGACAAAACGTGGTGGTGCCGAAGAAGGACGTGGTAGCCGTCTTCGATCTGGACAATTCCAGCACCTCCCGCATCACCAGGGAATTCCTGGCTTCGGCGGAAAAGGCGGGGAAGGTCTCCGATGTTTCCGGGGAGCTGCCCAAGAGCTTCGTGCTCACCGTCTCCGGCGGCAAAAGCACCTGCTACCTGAGCCAGCTGAATTCCTCCACCCTCCTGAAGCGCTGGGAATCCCCGCTGCTGGAGGGCTGAACCGAAGAACTAACGGGCGCTTCCTCCGGGAAATGCCCGCCAAAGGAGAATACCATGTCGGAAGAAAGCAAATTCCTTGAGTCCAAAGAAAGCTACGACGCCTCCCAGATCCAGGTCCTGGAGGGGCTGGAGGCCGTGCGTCTTCGGCCGGGTATGTATATCGGCTCCACCTCCTCCTCCGGCCTGCACCATCTGGTCTATGAGATCGTGGACAACGCCATCGACGAAGCCCTGGCGGGCTTCTGCAGCCACATCACCGTCACCATCGAGCCGGGGGACGTGATCCGCGTCTCCGACGACGGGCGGGGCATCCCCGTGGATGTGCAGGAGCAGACGGGCAAGCCCGCCCTGGAGGTAGTGTATACCGTGCTCCACGCGGGCGGAAAATTCGGCGGCGGGGGCTATAAGGTTTCCGGCGGCCTTCACGGCGTGGGCGCCAGCGTGGTCAACGCCCTCTCGGAGTGGCTGGAGGTGGAGGTACACCGGGGCGGCCACATTTACCAGATGAAATTCAGCCGGGGGGACAAGACCCAGGATATGAAGGTCATCGGGGATACGGACCGGACGGGTACCACCGTCCGCTTCAAGCCGGACCCGGAGATGTTCGAGGACACGGTCTACGACTACGAGACCCTCCATGTGCGCATGCGGGAGCAGGCCTTCCTCAACGCGGGCCTGCGCATCACCATCGCCGACGAGCGGACCGAAAGCGCGGACAAGGAGGAGGAAGAACGCCGGGACTCCATGTGCTATGAGGGGGGCATCCGGGAATTCGTCAGCTACCTCAACCGCAGTAAACAGCCCCTGCACCCCGACGTCATTTACGTCTCCGGCGTCCGGGAGGACAGCGAAGCGGAGATCGCCCTCCAGTGGAACGACAGCTACAACGAAGTGATCGACTCCTTCGCCAACAACATCCATACCCCCGGCGGCGGCATGCACGAGACCGGCTTCAAGACGGCCCTCACCAGGGTGCTCAACGCCTACGGGAAAAAGGTGGGCGTCCTGAAGGAGGGGGAGAGTCTCTCCGGCGAGGACTGCCGGGAGGGGATGACCGCCGTTATCTCCGTGAAGCTGGTAAATCCCCAGTTCGAGGGCCAGACCAAGGACAAGCTGGGCAATAGTGATATCCGCACCCTGGTGGACGGCATCCTCCAGGAGAAGCTGACGGAATTCCTGGAGGAAAACCCCGCCGTGGGCCGGGCCGTCATGGACAAGGCCCTCACCGCCTCCCGCGCCAGGGAGGCCGCCCGGCGGGCCAGAGAATCCATCCGCAACAAGAGCGGCCTGGAATCCGGCGGCATGCCGGAAAAGCTGAAGGACTGCAACGAGAAGGACCCCGCCCTCTGCGAGATCTACATCGTTGAGGGCGACTCCGCCGCAGGAAGCGCCAACCAGGGGCGGGACAGCCGCTTCCAGGCGGTGCTGGCCATGTGGGGCAAGATGCTCAATGTGGAAAAGGCCAGGGCGGACAAGATATACAAGAATGAAAAGCTCCAGCCGGTGATCACCGCCCTGGGGGCGGGCATCGGCGAGGATTTCAATATCGAGAAGCTCCGCTATCACAAGGTCATCATCATGGCCGATGCCGATGTGGACGGCAGCCATATCCGCACCCTGCTGCTTACCTTCTTCTTCCGCTATATGCGCCCCCTCATCGAAAACGGCTATGTCTATTCCGCCGTGCCGCCCCTGTATAAGCTCACCCGGGGCAAACAGCAGCGGGTGGCCTATTCCGACGAGGAACGGGACCGGGTCTCCGCCGAGATGCGGGGGGACAACCCCAATGCGAAGATCGACATCGCCCGCTACAAGGGCCTGGGCGAGATGAGCAAGGACGAGCTGTGGGAGACCACCATGGACCCGGAAAAGCGCACCCTGCGGCGCATCACCCTGGGGGACGCCATCCAGGCCGACCAGATCTTCTCCCTCCTCATGGGGGAAGAGGTGGAGCCCCGCCGCGCCTGGATCGAGACCAACGCCAAATACGTCAGCAACCTGGACATTTAAAATGGCTCCCTCTATGAGGGAGCTGTCAGCGAAGCTGACTGAGGGAGTCAGAGTATCGAATCAGCAAACGCTATGACCGGGGCGCAAAATGGCCCCCTCTCTGAGGGGGCTGGTGCGAAGCGGACTAATTGTAGCACGCGCCCACCGCTGCGCGGCGGGTCCCCTCGCGCGGAATGGGGAGTCAGCACATCGAATCAACAAACGCTATGAATCACCCTGACTCCCTCCGTCTCCGGCTGACGCCGGATCCACCTCCCTCAGGGAGGGAGGCAAAGGAGGATTTGTCTTGTCGCTGCCGTATGACAATAAGCTGATCTGGCATGCGAAGACGCTGCGGAAAAGCGCCACAGCGCAGGAAAACCGCTTGTGGTATGCTTATCTGCGCTGCTTCCCGGTCCGCTTTCAGCGGCAAAAGGTGATCCGTTCCTGCGTTGTGGATTTCTACTGTCATGCTGCCCGACTGGTGATCGAACTGGACGGCGACCAGCATGGCGAACCGGAAAGACTCGCCTATGACGAAACAAGAACGGCGGAGCTGAATAAGCAGGGGCTTTTTGTCCTGCGTTTTACCAACGAGGAAATCGACAAGAGCCTGGAAGCCGTCTGCGCGTGCATCAATCAAACGGTCCGTGACAGGCTGCCGCCGGAGCTGGCTGCCACCGTTCAGCTTCCGAAAACGGAATATGACCAGGCGGATCTATTTGTAAGAAATTAAAGTTTTTCACAGGTAAATACCGATCGCAGATCGAGAGGATAAACTATGGCACACAACAGAAGCTACAAGCCGGAGGACATCGCGTTCCCCGATCAGGTCATCACCGAATCCGAACTGGCAAAGGAGATGCAGACCAGCTACATCGACTATGCCATGAGCGTCATCGTGGGCCGCGCCCTGCCCGACGTGCGGGACGGGCTGAAGCCCGTGCACCGGCGCATCCTCTATTCCATGTACGAGAGCGGCCTGACCCACTCCAACGCCTATAAGAAGTGCGCCACCGCCGTGGGCGACGTGCTGGGCAAATACCACCCTCACGGGGACGCCAGCGTCTACGACGCTCTGGTGCGCCTGGGGCAGGATTTCTCCATGCGCTACATGCTCAT
>JAEEGG010025360.1_pt1 | contig 11419 bp, 10 predicted proteins | sample 9134161 | NCBI WGS metagenome assembly JAEEGG01 (sample SAMN16246543, study PRJNA631951) | gut metagenome | biome: gut microbiome; feature: rumen; material: CR-attached | host: Bos | place: Iran: Karaj | collected 2018-10 | reverse complement strand
GTTGAACACAATGTAAGTAGTAAATTTACACAGAGAGCTATCGATTCTCTGATGAAACATCCGTGGCCTGGAAATGTCAGAGAACTGTCAAATCTGGTTGAACGGTTAATGATTCTTCATCCTAACTGTATTATTGATGATAAAGATCTTCCTACCAAATATCAGTATGGGGTTGATGGTGAAATAAAACATAAAAGTTCATATGAAAGCAGTTCGCCAATGGCTGAAAAGGATGCCTTAATGGCAATGTTTTCTGATGAAACAAATGATGATAATGTAACTGTTCACAAAGAAAATTCCTCTGATGAAGTATCTGCTGAATCAGAGGAAACTTCCCAGGAAAATGGCACTAATGGAACATTAGAAAATAAGTCTTCCGGCGTGAGTGCGGTGTCTGATGATCAAACATTGGCCGGTGTTCTGCCAGCAGGGGGAATAAACCTTAAAGATGTTCTGTCGGAACTGGAAGTGAATTTAATCCGTCAGGCATTGGACAAACAGAACGGTGTTACATCAAGAGCTGCAGAAATGCTGGGAATGCGCAGAACTACTTTGGTGGAAAAAATGAAAAAGTATGGAATCGTGGCAAAAGATTTCTAGATTTTTGATGTTCTCTGTTGCAGTGATTTACCGGGATCATGGTTATCGGCCTCAATACATCAATATAGACCCATAATGTGGCAAGGGGAAGGTAGATCGCTGTTTGCTTCCTTGTTGCCAATGTTCCTTTTTTTTATTTATCCAAGAATTTTTGTATTTTCATTAAAGTCGCGTATTTTAGATCCGATAAAGTTTATAACGGAACCTTTTATTGTTTCATTGGTGGAAGTGTAACGATGGAATGACTGTCAAAACATGATTTTGTTCCTGATGTATTACCAATTGATTAGATAATAGTATTCGATGTTTTTTACCATAAAACAATCGGATTCATGTATGCCAAACAGGCTGTTATAACGGGGGAATTTAGTCCGGAATATGCAGATTATCTGCTGTATCGCAGTTATTAAGTTATACATGCGTTGACGGCTTTTAGAATTAAAGGAGTAGTATATGACAACCACTAGTTCACATATGGCGTCAAATTTTGAACCGCATAATGTGATGAGTGCAAATGTTGGAATTACTGTTAAACAGAACGGTCAGTCATTGCGAACAAACAGTTCCAACAGTGAAGCTCAGCCAGTTGTGGGTTCAACAGTGGCCGCTGACAGGGAAAAGAAACTGTCAGCAAAAGATCTTTCCCAGCAACAGTACATTAACGATTCTGAAAAAGAGAAAGAAGAGCAGAATGAAGAACTGAGGGAACGTGTTGATGAAAAACTTAAGGACATGGAAGAAATGCCCGCATTACGCAAGATTGGAATTAAGTTTGTTAAGCACAAGGATCCGGAGTGTAATGTTGTCAATGTAGTTGACACAGAATCCGAGGAAATGATCAGACAGATCCCTAGTGAGGAATTTTTGAAAATATCCCAGAAGCTTGATGAGTTCTGCAACGATTTTACAAAAGTTAAACAGACAAATGCCGAGGATGATGCGAAAGGTCGCGGTAAAAATCATAGTGTTTTGTTTGATACGAAGATCTAGAAGTATATAGAAGAGAGTCAACAAAGAGACACCTTGCCGGTGTCTTTTTTTATGAACTTGAGAAATAGCGGTGAAAGAGTGTTTACTGAAAGTTTTCTATAAATTCATAAGCCTCTTTTTCAATCTTGACTACCTTTTCTTTACTTAACTTGTCTTTCAAGGCCTGCTTTTGGCTTGATGCAGAATCTTCAAAATTTGAAGCAATTGTAATCCAGAAAAATGCTTCTTCAGGTTTCATACTCTGTTCATACAGATTTGCAAGAATTGAACATGAATCGTAGGCACATCTCAGTTCTGCAATTGTTTTAATATCGTTTATTGCTTCGTTCTTTGCTCCTTCTTCGTATTTGATCAGAGACAGTTCCAGTTTTGCCGGAATGTTCCCTGATTCAGCTATCGGCTGGAGAATTGATTTTGCTTTAGTTGTGTCTGATTCTGTTCCCATCCCGCGACGGTACATATATCCAAGCCAGTATGTTCCATCTTCTACACCTCGATTATCAAGTATTTCGGCCTGTTGAAATGCCATTTCAGGTTTGGGAGATGTTTCCCTGGTTCCATGAAGGTATATTTCTATCAGTTTAAGTCTAGCCTGGATATTTCCTTTTTCTGCGGCTCGCAGATACCATAAGATCATTTCTTTGGAATTCTGAGTTCGGTACATTTCGGCTATTGCCATCATTGCATCAGTATTATTCTGTTTGGCAGCCTTGTGATACCATTTAGCTGCGAGATCCAACTTTGGATCTGTTGAATACTGATACCATCTTCCCAGCATGTATTGAGACTGTGGTTCACCTGAATTAGCGGATTCTTCGTATAGTTCAAATGCCTTTTGAGGATTTTTCTCAACTCCGGTTCCATACTCGTACATCTGTGCCAGATAAAATTGCGCCAGAGCATTGTGCTGAGATGAGGCTTTAGAAAACCAGTAGAGTGCATCTTCGTAGTCTGGAGTCAGATCTTTTCCTGTAGAATATACCCTTCCAAGGGAAATTTGGGCAGGTATGCTTCCTTTATTGGCTGCATTTTTGTAATAGTCGATAGCCATGGAAACATTTTTTTTGATCCCGAGTCCGTTGATGTACATATATGCCAGATTGGCAAGGCCGTCGGTATTATGATTTTCCAATCCTGATTTTCTGCACCAGAGCAGAGCTTCCTCGTAATTAACCTCAATTCCGCCTGTGCCATATAGATTTAGCGCACACAACTTAAATGTGGCCTCATCTTTCAACTGTAAATTGCTGTTGTTTGCCAACATTTTGAGCCATTTTATTGCTTTGGGTATATCTGTTTTCTGATTGGCTTTAAGTCCGGTAAGGTAGTGGTCTGCAAGTTCCTTCTGGGCAACTGCCATTCCGTTTTCTGCGGCTTTACTCAGCCAGAATACACCTTCATCATAGTCAGGCTTGGAACCGATTGCGTGAAGTTTCATATATCCTGTGAAGAACCATACCGTCGGATTGCTTCCGGAAGAAGCTTTCAGACAGTTGTTGAATGTTATTCCATTGTTTACAGTTTGATCATTTTCCAGAATTAATCGTTTTGCATGGGTTATGCAGTAAACTTCAGAATCAGTAGTTTCTTCTATTTTATCTGCTAAAACCGGTAAGGCCAGCGTTAGAAAGAACAGAGGAAGAATTTTATAAAATTCAGTCATCATAGCAGAATTCCTCATTCCCAATAATCCCAACATAACTGTAACCTGATTACCTTAGTTATTATAAAATGAACCTTTGTTTAGAGTATCACTGTTGCTTCATAACATCTATGTATACCCTGTGAGGTTTATATTCTTGGACTTTTATATTCCAAACGGTGTTCCCTTTATCATCTTTGGATTTTAACGAAAATCCTAAATCTTTGAACAATTCTTTTACCATTCCGTTTTTTTCTGTTGGTAGATAGTACCCAATGATTTCATCTACGTTCATAGCTTTAACATTGTTTATCAGTTCGTTCATCATCAAATATTCCAACTCTCTTTTTAGAACTCTGCAACTCATTAGCCACAAACGAATGTGAAGATTATTGTTTATTATTTCACCGGCGAGTACGGTAACAATACCGTTATCCGTGAACCGATCTGTAAGTCTGCCACACATACATATGTAGTTGGAGTTTGTTTGCATGGCGCGAATATCATTTTCAGTGCATCTTAATGTTGTAAGATTAAACTGATTGGTTTTATTAGTTAGCTGTGCAATTCTTTGTATGCTAATGGGGTCAAAATCTGTAATCAGCGCTTTCATACATAAACTTTTGAGATATTCTCTGTAGTCTGAGAATTGTTTTTGCAGATTTTCTGCAGCAGCTCTTGCTTGATATTGATTAGATTTCTGTAAATCTTCTAAGGATAGCGAAGTTACTTCGAAATAACCTGAATGATCTAATATTTTGATAAAATCATCTGGAGTATTAACTTGTGGTGTGGATACTTCCGGGAGTTGTCTATTAACTAGAGCTCTTTCCACTGGGTTATCATCTATGAATACAAAACTGTCCAATCCCAGAGTTACTTCTTTTGATATTTCGTTTAGATTTTGATCTTTTGGATCCCAGTTTGCCTTTATTGAAACAAAATCGTTTGCATGTAGGATACATTCTGGGTGAGAAATCCCTTCCATTGCATTTTTCTCATCGTTTTTTGAGTTAACAGCCAGTACTATGCCAATGGCTTTTAATTGTTTGCAGTATGTTTGAACTTCTCTGAAAACCTGACCCTGTGGAGTTTCTATCCCTATTTTTATACCATTAACTTCGTCATCACCAATTATTCCTCCCCAAAGTGTATTGTCAAGATCAAGCGCTAACAGCTTTTTGTTTTTTCCGTAAATTGATTTAATAATATTGGCAACACTTTCAGCCAAATAAGGAATTGCTTCAAAGTCGCAACAATACTTGTACATGTTCCAATAGAAACTATCGTTCCATTTTGATAAACCAAAATCTTGAGCAATATAATCAATATCATTAATGAAGAATGACTCACTCGATTGAGCATAATCATAAAACTTTTGATTTAAACAGAATATAAAATTGCTACGACCATGATAATCCCATATGTCGCGATTGCCGAGTAATCTATAATTAGGTCTTTCAAAATTGTTTTGGATAATTGGACAGTTGAATTTGTTTTTTAAACTTTCCCATAGTTGGACAAAACGACGGTATTCCTGGTCGACTAGCAGAGCTACTTTGTCTCTAGTATCGCTTATATCAGGAAATGAACAGATGTTTCTCCAATTAGTATGAATGTAAATAATATCAGGATTAAATGAATTCAATTTGTCATTACTGAACATTCCGTCTTCCCAATATTTGCCATAGTCGGATTGATAGAAGTCAGGCTTGATTCCTTGATGGAGCAGTGCTAATTCAATTTGGTCAACAACTTCGTTGGTGGTAGATCCTCCCAAAACCGCGATTTTTTTTTCAATCCAATTGGTTTTTGTCTGTAGCAATTCTTTTTTTATAGATTTTTTCTTCCTCTGAAGTGCCTTTGTATCTAGTGGATATTCAAAACAATGCAATTTTTTCTCCAAATCTATAATTCAACAAGTTCAATCATACCTACATTCCTCTTCATAAGAAAAGCAACTTTGGCATTTGCGCTGATTGCAACAGCTTCGACAGGTTCTTTAAACATCATGTATCCCAATATTTGCAGTTCATATATTGCGCTATTTATGTTTTCGACGACATAACAGATATGGTATGGAGAATCTCTGTAGTTTTTTAGCAGAGGATATATTTGTGAGTTTTTTTGAGGTGCAACCAGTTCTATTTTTATTCCATTTAAATTCATAAAGAGAATATCTGCTTTTTGAATGGGATCAAAAGTTAAATTCTCTCGAATATATCCGAGATTCTCAAAATTTAGGGCGGATTTTTCAATATCTTTTACAAGATAACCTATGTGATGAATATTTTTGATTAGCATCAGTCTACCCCATTAAGGGAGTCTAAAATATCCTGCACTGTATTTATTCTTGTAATATCATCAATGCTGTACTTTATTCTAAATTCATCTTGTATTGCGGCAAGCAGTGATATGTTCGTAATACTGTCACAACCGTCTATTTTCTTTATTTCTGTTGATGGTGTAATTATCAGAGAATCATTATCGAAAACATCTCTGAATATAGTAGTGAGCTTTTTTATTTTATTACCCATTTTCTAATCCTTCTGTTGTCCTATGTAGGTACATAATTTGCGAGAATCATTGTTTTTGATATCATTCATTAAAATTTCGAATGTAGGTTTTAAGTTTATTTTTTTTATTTCAGAATTGTTTATTTGTATAACTTCTTCTGCTTTGTTATCAATTAAATCGTGTTCAATAGGATCTATTGTTGTTTCGACGTTCATACTCAGATCTCTTACGAACATCGAGTAGGTTCGTTGTGTCAAAACGCCATTTTCATCGATGTATCCAGCTGTAAAGTTTTTAATATATCGATGTTTTACACATCCTGCTTGTTCTTCTGCATAATGTACGAATGTAAAACAGTGTTGCAAACTGACGTCTATAACATAATTCTTAATGTTATTTTCCTTGAAGAAGGCGAATGGCGAGTCAGGACCAAAAGCGTCTAGATTATTCATGTTGGCTAGCGTGCTGGCAAGTTTTCCATGAACTGCAAATGAATACAACGGGTGTTTCGTTCTAATGAAATCTTTTCTTTTTAAAGCTGTTGAACCAATTGATCCTGTCATGCAAGGTGTTTTTTTTATATCAAATGGTATCCCATTGCAGAAATCCCAATTGTATGTGGGAAATATGACTGTTCCGTCAGTTCCTACCTCATTTATTAATCCGTCTATAAATTGATTCAGGTCAGTTTTGCTACGGTTGCTTATTGCATCCCAAATCATTTTTTTTGCGTCAGATGATACTAGTATGGCGTCACCTTTTTCAATTTTCATGTGTTTGCCATAATCAATTAGAGGTATATATTGTGACATAATTTTAATTTCAATCCTTTAGTTCAATAAAAGAAGATCAAATACAGTTATGGCAAATCAATCCGTTTTGCATAAGTTTGTCTGCAATGGAAGATATTTTTTCAACAGGCTCATTTATAATATTGCATATATCAAACAGATCGTTTTTCCCATCAGCATAGGCAATGAAATTTGTCATTGCCTTGATTGTGTCATAGCTGTTTTTTTGACTGATTGTTGGATATAAGCCCCGTTTCCCTAGTTGTGGTTCACACGAGACGGTTACCGTATATTTTTCATTTGATTCTATTGCATCAATCCATTTTGTCATGACGTCATAGCTTCCCTGGAAACCTGACGGGGAAATTAGTTTCATGTTGTCAGCTGAAGTGTGGTACTCGGGGTAGGTTCCGAATTTAGAACGGCAGAATGTTACAACAGGTAAATCAACTCCTGGTGCGTTGTACTGGCGTTCGTCTGATCCTCTGTCAAGATATGAGTATGATGTGTAGTGGGGACAATACTTAAGAATATGACTGAGACTTTTATCTGCAAGTGTATTTCCATACCTAGAGTGGACGATTGAATAATCACGAACATCTCCAACGCAACTTAGAACAATGCCTGCTATCAGTTTGCTTTTTAAATGTTGAAGGTTTTGACTGATGTATGCTATTGAACCAATGGTTTCAGGATTGAGAAGAAACCGGTAAGTATATTTGCGCTGTTTCATGTTGCTAACATAACGAATTAATTCTGCCAACAGTGCAGGTCCAGAACATTCATTGTTGGCCATTGAAGGATGGCAGGTATAACTTGTGATCATTACTTCATTTGTTGTTTTACCGGGTATAATGAGATCAGCATAAGTTAAATTACCATTGAATAACTGGCTATCAATGTACATATGATAGTTGCCATCCTGAAGTTCTGATAATTGACGTTTGCTCATGCAAAATCCGAAGCGTTCTTTATAGTAGGATGTTACGTATGGGATTACATCAGGTTGGTCAGGCTGGGTATATATGTACTTCTTTAATTCCTCTAAATCAACCCACTTGTCTATAGGAATGGAATACCCTAAAACATGAAGGTTGTTGTTTTTCATATCAATTATGTGATTGCCATGCTCATCCTCTATGTATGCTGCATTAATTTTCCATTCTTTAGGTATAGTCCAATCAAAAACATTCGTTCCGCTCGGTATTTCGTGAATTTTAAATTTGGGAGCCAAATCCTGCTTTTGGGCGGTATTGAAACTAGGCGAGGAAATATAGTTATTTATAATTTCAAGAGTTTGTCTAACACCATCTCCTGTTATACTGCGATTCAAAGGAAAAATTTTTTTTGCAAGTTCGTATATTCTTTCTCCTGCATTCAAACTACCGTTCATACACTATTCAATCCTTCTAATATGTCTTTATAAGCGTATTCTAGTATCGTCGATAATTAATTTCTTTGGAGAATGTCAAAGATATAACTCAAGTTTCCAAAATGTATTCTATGCCAATGCATGGTATTATATTTGGGTAAATGTGAATAATGGTATTGCTTATATTTTGTGTTTCCTGTTTCTTGTGTAGATGTTGACGTAAAAATTTTTTTGCTACATATCGCTTTAGTTGTTCGTTAATCAAGTCGGTGTTACTATTTGCCATAAGTAATCACTTTTTTTTAAGCTTTTGGGTGTTATGGTTTCATGATTTATGATTTCAGTCACATCATGGTTACATAAACTTATTGTACGCTATCATCCCATGGTTACATGAAAAATACTAAAAATGGAATTGTTTAGCTGGGTTAAGAAATGGATTATATGAGTTTTGTAGAACAGCTTAATATTAAGCAAGGGGATAAGATAATGCTTTCTTCTGAGTTGATAAAACTTGTTTTACTTTATAAAAAATCTGGAATTAAATTTGATGGCTCTATCTTATTAGATACATTTCAAGAAGCAGTTGGTGTGGATGGAACTATTCTTATCCCGACTTTTTCTTTCGATTTTAGTAATAAAGGCATTTATGATGTTGTTAATACGAAAGGTACTACAGGAGTTCTAGGAAACATTGCATTACAGAGAGGTGATTTTGTCCGTACTCAGCATCCTATGCATTCATTCGCAGTGTGGGGTAAAGATAAAGATACATTAGTTGGAATGACGAATAGAAATTCATTTGGTACTGATTCTCCTTTTGGATATTGCATAAGTAGTCATGTCAGACAGATTATCCTCGGTACAGATTATCGGCATGGCATGACTTTCATACATTATGCTGAAGTTGTTTGCAATGTTCCATATCGTTTTTCTAAAAGTTTTACAGGCAAGTATATTGATGCGAAAGGTCAAGTCGAGGAACGGATATATGATTATGCAGCTCGTAAGCTAGAGATAGAACCCAAAGAGGTTTTTAATAAAATGGGTTCGATTTTGGAGAAAAAGGGAGTATCAAAAGTAATATTAATTGATGGGATTAAGTGCTATGACATTGATTTGGCTTCGAGTTTCCCTATCATATGTGAGGATATAATTAACAACCAATGCAGAAATATTTACGATTTTAATATAGAGAGAGAACGTATTTTTCACAAGTAGGAGGATTCTTATAATGAGGTCTACAATAATTATGGATTTAGAGAGGGTTACTGAGAAATATCCTAATAAAATTGCATTTGCAGACGTTAAAGAAGAGTTCTCATTTACACAGTTATTAGATTCTGCAAAGAGGATAGGTTGCTATGTTGCAGAAAGGGTTAATCCGCATAACCCGATTGTTGTATACATGGAGAAAAGAGCATACAACATTCAAGCTTTTTTGGGTGCTGCATACGCAGGGTGTTTTTATGTTCCAATCGATAGTCAAATGCCTTCGGAAAGAATTAATTTCATAATGGAAACATTACATCCGAGCATGATTATTTACGATGATTTTACTGAGAAAAATATCGGCATACTTGATGAGAATATTGCTAAAGTACATTATAAAAAAGCGTTATCTACAGAGATTAATCAAAGGAAACTAGAATACGTTCGTTTAAATTCAAAGAATACAGATTTATTGTATGTGCTCTTTACGAGCGGCTCAACTGGTAAACCTAAGGGCGTTACTTTGTCACATGCGGCAGTTATGGATTTCATGGATTGGATATGTGAAAAGTATAATTTGGATGAGCATACGACTCTGTGTAATCAGGCTCCTTTTTATTTTGATGCATCTGTTCCCGACATATATATACCTCTCAAAACAGGAGCAACAGTTTATATTCCCCCTAAAATGTACTATACGTTCCCCAAAAAAATTCTTCAATACATCGTTGATAAAGATATTAATATGCTGGTGTGGGTTCCTTCCGCATTATGTAATGTTGTGAATTGTAAGGCATTTAATATTGTTGTCCCATCAACAGTAAAATTGGTGATTTTCTGTGGAGAAGTGATGCCTTGTAAACATTTGAATGTATGGAGAAAGTACGTACCAAATGCATTGTATGTAAATATGTACGGACCTACTGAAGCTACATATGCATGTATGTACTACGATATTGTCCGTGACTTTCGTGATGATGAGAAATTGCCGCTAGGAAAGGCTTGCGAGAATAGTCAAATTCTTTTAATAACTGATGATAACAAAGAAGCTGTTGAAGAAGAAATCGGAGAGATTTGCATTCTCGGACAGTGCTTGTCAAATGGATATTATAATAATCCCGAGAAGACAAATGCTGCTTTTGTTCAGAATCCGCTAAACAAGAATTGGATAGAATTAATGTATCGTACTGGAGATTTAGCTTATAAGAAAGGTCGAGATTATATTTTTGTAGGGAGAAAAGATTTTCAGATAAAGCGTCTAGGATATAGGATTGAATTGGGGGAGATTGAAAACGCGATAATGTCGATAGAGAAAGTTGAAAATGCATGTTGCGTATTCAATCCTGGAAACGGCGATATTATTGCGATTTATACCGGGAAGATAGAAAGTTCTAATATTGCTAATTTGATTGCGGAAAAGTTGCCGCACTACATGTTTCCTAGTAAATATGTGCATTTAGAAGTGATGCCTATGAACCTCAATGGTAAAATAGATAGGATGTTACTTAAGAAAGAATATATAGAGACATAATTTATGAATACAATACTTGAGATACTGAAGAGGGTTAAGCCTGAAGTTGACTTTGCTAATAGCACTGCTCTAGTGGATGAAGGAATATTAGATTCTATTGATATCGTTTCTATTATTTCAGAGATTGAAGAAGAGTATGGAATTGAAATCGATCCTGATGAAATTGAACCTGACAATTTTCAGTCTGCATCTGCGATGCTTGAAATGATAAAGAATGCGAAAAAATAAACAGACATATAAGTTTAGTTTTTTTGCTTCTGATTGAAGACTATGATGTTTGATTAGTTTTGTTTGAAACGGGTACTATGCCTTTACAAAGGAATATTCCAAGAGGAGGATGAATTAAAAAAGAACTAAAACTCTCGGCTTATCCTCTGTTTTTGGATGATGTTCGCACTTTCAATGCGAACACGGAGAATCGTTAACCTTGGCTACATTTGTAACGTACACAAGTGGTTGTCGTGTTTATACTAGCAAAAATAACTACAAGAGGTACCAATTTATCTGCTCATTTATGGTGGTGAAAACACAAGATTCAGTTTTGTAAATGTTTTAATGGAAACAAAACCACAACTCCTTTCGTAATCTTGAAAGAACAGGAGAATAGTCCAATTTGCATTAAATTCTAAGCTGTCTTTTGATGATATGGACACCTCCCAACCAAGCAACATTCTGCTATAATGGTTAATATTTAAACAAAACAGGAGACATCCATATGGCTATTGTAAACAGTATCGTTAAAAATTACACTAAGATTATTGCTA
>JAEEGG010025359.1_pt1 | contig 11420 bp, 9 predicted proteins | sample 9134161 | NCBI WGS metagenome assembly JAEEGG01 (sample SAMN16246543, study PRJNA631951) | gut metagenome | biome: gut microbiome; feature: rumen; material: CR-attached | host: Bos | place: Iran: Karaj | collected 2018-10 | reverse complement strand
ACATAGTGGTGCGCGACACGATTGCAAAGGCTGCAATCGACGACGCTGCCTGACCCGCAGGTGCATACTTGGAAGCCGCGAAGTTGAGCATAATCACAGATACACAGTTGAATGCCTGACGGAAAAGCGACGGCAGACCGCCCGCCACAATCTCCTTGTAGCAGCCGAAGCTCGGTTTGAATTTGGCCAAACGAATATGGACCGATTCGTCGCGCGTGGTGCCCCACAGCAGCAGTCCCCAAGCAAACATCTGGCTTACAGCCGTTGCGATGGATGCGCCCGCGACACCAAGGTCGAGCACAAAGATAAACAGCGGGTCGAGAACTATGTTGAGCACGGCACCGCTCACGATGCCAATCATACCGAACCGCGCATTGCCCTGCAGTCGAAGCTGGTTGTTGAGCACCAGCGCCGACATCATAAACGGAGTGGCAATCAGTATGTAGCGCAAATAGCTGCAAGCGTAAGGCACCACGTCGGGCGTGGCACCAAGCAGCACTGCAAGCTGAGGCAGGAACAAAAGCCCCACCGCCGTGGCTACGAGCCCCAGTATCAGCGGAGTAAAGAAGCCCACAGCAGCCATCGTCTCGGCATCGTCTATCTGCCGTGCACCAAGCGCCCGCGAAATATGATTGCCCGAGCCGTGGCCAAAGAAAAAACCAACAGCTTGAATGAAAGTCATATAGGCAAACGAGATGCCGATACCTGCCGTCGCCTCGGTCGAGAGGTGACCCACAAAGGCCGCGTCGACGACATTATACAATGCCGTCACGACCATACTCACCATCGACGGCACCGCCAGCCGCAGCACCAGACGCGGCACCGGCGTTTCGGTCATTTCCCTGTATTTAGCGTCGAGCGTCAAAGCTTATTGTTGACGGATTATCTGTGTGTTACCTTTCGAGTTGAGCAGCGTGAGCGTAGCGGTCTGCTGCTTGCCGTCGCGCAGGTATGTCACCTCGACGGCATCGCCCGGGTTGAAGAGTGCAACCTCCTCCATCATAGAGGCATACGAGTTGACATCCATATTGTTGACCTTCGTCAGCACGTCGCCTTCGCGGAGGCCAGCTTTCTCGGCGGCACACTTGGGAATGACGCGCGCAATGTAGATGCCCTTAGGCTCGTCGAGCTTGAGGTGCGTGGCAATCTCACTTGTCACCTCTACCACGTTGACACCCAGATAGCCACGTTGCACAACCCCGTAGCGGCGCAGGTCGCCCGTCACCTTACGGGCAATATTGGACGGAATAGCAAAGGAATAGCCTGTGTAATAGCCGTTTCCGCTGGCGATAGCGGTATTGATGCCAATCAGTTCGGCACGGCCGTTGACCAGCGCACCACCCGAGTTGCCGCTGTTGACGGCAGCGTCGGTCTGAATGAACGACTCGATGGTGCTCTCAACTCCAGGATTGTTTATGATGTTCATATAGCGCGCCTTAGCCGAGATAATGCCAGCCGTGACAGTAGACGTGAGGTTGAACGGGTTGCCGATGGCCAGCACCGGTTCGCCGATGCGTGCCGAGTCACTGTTGCCAAAGGGGATAAAGTCAAGATTGTCGGCTTCGATTTTGATGACGGCCAAATCGGTAGCTGGGTCAATGCCCACGATACGCGCCGGCAGTTCTTTCTTGTTGTTGAGCGTAACCGTCAGACGTTCAGCATCCTGCACCACGTGGTTATTGGTCACAATGTAACCGTCGGTCGAGATGATGACGCCCGAACCGTATGCGTTATAGGTCTGACGCTTCACGCCACGGTCGATAATCATCCCGAAAAAAGACTGATAGAGAGGCGTCAATTTAGTCATCTCGGTCTTGATATGTACAACGGCATCGATGGTGCGCGCTGCCACCTCGGTAAAGTCGGTCTGCGTCAGCAGCGACGGCAAAGGCTGTTGCTGGACACGTGTTACAATCTGATTCTCTGTGTTTTTCTCCGTCTGGGCAGTGCATCCGCAAGGCATTGCCGTCAGCACAGCCAACATTACAATCAAAAAAGTCCTTTTCATATCGTTATAGTAGATTTAAGTTATACTCTTGATTTACAATACAATTCCCCATACCACCCTCATACTTGGAAGGGACCAACTCCGGTCGTTGTACAATATATGTACAATACTTGTACAATATTTGTACGTTTACCAATTGTACATATATTGTACAAATATTGTACATATATTGTACAACGACCGGAGTTGGTATGGTGTTTTTATGGTTTTCATACTTGCAAAAGATGTCCAATTAACATAAAAAAAGGCGTTTTATTATCCCGAACCAATTTTTTTATGTATATTTGCAATTTATAAGAATACCACGAATAGAGCATTATACAATGAAAATCATACTATTAGGTCCTGCGTGGCCCTACCGAGGCGGGATTGCCGATTTCAGCGACAGACTGGCGAAAGAATACAAGAGCCAAGGCTGCGAAGTGGAGGTGGTTACGTTCACGCTGCAGTATCCCAAGTTCCTTTTCCCCGGCAAGACGCAGTATAACGACAAGCCGGCACCTGCCGACTGGCCGACGCGCCGGATGATGAACTCCATCAATCCGCTCAGCTGGCTGCGGACAGGGCTGTACCTGCGCCGCCAAAAGGCCGACATCATAGTCAGCGCCTTCTGGCTGCCCTTTATGGCGCCCTGTATGGGCACCATACTGCGACTGGCCAAACGCAAAGGCACGCGCCGTATCGGTCTGCTGCACAACCTGATACCCCACGAGCACCGCATTGGTGACAAGCTGTTTGCCCGCTACTTCATAAAGTCGAATGACGCATTTATATCGCTCTCGAAATCAGTGCTTGACGACATCAGTACCTTCGACAGCAAGAAACCCCGCGGTTTCTGTCCCCATCCGCTCTACGACCACTATGGCCAAAGCACCACCAAGGCCGAGGCGCGCAAGATGCTCGGTCTCGACAACGATGGGCGCTATGCGCTGTTCTTTGGCTTCATAAGAGGCTACAAGGGCTTGGACCTTCTACTCGAGGCCATTGGCGACGAACGGCTGAAAGAACTGAATGTCAAGCTGCTGGTGGCAGGCGAGTTCTACGACGACCCCAAACCCTATACGGAGCAGATAGAACGGCTCGGCATCGGCGACCGCGTGACGCTGCGTTCCGACTTCATTGCCGACAACGAGGTGGGCCAGTACTTCTGCGCCTGCGACATTGTCACTCAACCATATAAGAGCGCCACACAAAGCGGTGTGACACAGATAGCCTTCCATTTCGAACGGCCGATGCTGGTGACTGACGTCGGCGGCCTGGCCGAGATTGTCCACAACGACGAGATGGGATATGTCGTCAAACCTGAAGCCAAACAGATTGCCGATGCACTTGTTGACTACTATTCAAACAGCCGCGAGGAAGCCTTTACCACAGCCGTACGCGAGGAAAAGAAGAAATACAGCTGGGACAAACTTGTCGAAACAATAGATAAACTCAGAGCCGAATGACAATCAGAAGCAAAGCACCTCTGCGTCTTGGTCTCGCCGGCGGCGGGACGGACGTGTCGCCCTACTCCGACATCTACGGCGGAGCCATACTCAACGCCACAGTCGATATGTTCGCCTACACCACCATTGAGCCTACTGACGACGGCAAGGTGGTATTCCTGGCACCCGACAAGCACCTGCGCGAAGAGTACACAAACGCTACAGAAGTTGACACCGACGGCTTTTTTGTCCTCCACAAAGGCGTCTACAACCGCATCGTACGCCAGTTCACCCACAAGCCTTTGTCGCTGCGTATAGCCTCCTTTGTCGACGCCCCCGCGGGCAGCGGTATGGGAACCTCGTCGACATTGGTTGTCAGCATATTGGGAGCTTTCGTTGAATGGCTGAAGCTGCCCCTCGGCGAATACGACATCGCGCGGCTGGCATACGAGATTGAACGCATCGACCTCAATCTGGCCGGCGGCAAGCAGGACCAGTACGCCGCCACCTTCGGCGGATTCAACTTTATGGAATTCGACAAGGAGAACGTTATCGTCAACCCCTTGCGTATACGTCCAAGCTATCAGGACGAGCTGTGTCACAATCTGCTGCTCTACTATACCGACACCAGCCACGTCAGTGCCGACATCATCAAGGAGCAGCAGCAGAACGTCAAAGCCAAGAAGAACAGTAGCATAGAGTCAATGCACAGACTTAAAGAGCAGTCGGTGCAGATGAAGGAGGTGCTGCTGAAGGGTGAGATAGACCGCATCGGCGAGATACTCGACTTCGGCTGGCAGCACAAGAAGCAGATGGCCAAAAGCATCAGCAATCCACGCATCGACGCCATCTACGAGGCAGCGCGCAAGGCTGGTGCCACGGGCGGCAAGATCAGCGGTGCCGGCGGCGGCGGCTATATGTTCTTTTACTGCCCTGGTCTGACACGCCACGCTGTGGCCGATGCCCTCGCCCAGTTCGGCGGTGCCGTACGCCGCTACGAGTTCACCACTGAAGGGCTTAAGACCTGGACAATGAAAGAATAGACTTTAAACCATAATAACCATATACTTATGAAAAGAGGAAAAAGAATATGCAGTGAACTTAAGGCCGTGCGGCGCCGCATAGCCGACGAGAACGGCATTGAGCTGCATCAAGACGAGTGCAAGCATACTGGCGACTGCCTTGGCACTTGCCCCAAATGCGAGGCCGAGGTACGCTATCTCGAGCAGGCTTTGACCCAACGTGTGGCCACAGGCCACATTGCTACAGTTGCGGGATTGACTTTGTCGCTGGCCGCCTGCGGCGGCACAGCAGAGCCAACTTTAACCGTTGACACACCGCTCAACGTTCTGCTTGCCGACACCACTTGTGGCTCAGACAGCCTTATGAACCCCGAGACTGACGTACCTTGCCCTGACATTCCCATTCCAGGGGAGGAGGAAGTAATAGTCGGTTTTGATGAGGAGTTTTTTGATACGGAAGGTATTGATATGCCAAATGTAGATTTAGTATACGATGAGCCAAGAAATAGTGATGAAGAAATATACGTATTTGCGGATGAATTCCCGACCTTCCCTGGCGGAGAGAAAGCAGTGTATGATTTCATAGAAAAGAATCTGCATTATCCGGATTCGGCTTGCGAAGCCGACATTGAAGGCAGTGTTGTAGTACAATTTGTCATTGAAAAAGACGGCACAATCGGTCGTGTATTAGTCATTCGCGACATCGGTGGCGGATGCGGCAAAGAGGCCGCTCGCGTGGTCAAGATGATGCCCAAATGGAACCCCGCCAAGAATAACGGCAAACCCGTACGATTCGAATTCAGCCTGCCAGTAAAGTTTAGTTTTAAATAGCACTCTCTAAATACCATATAATATTGCATACTATTCACATACAATCTGCGTTTTAAAAAGACAAACATCCCAGCAATGAACCCGAGAATATCAGAATCCATAGCACAGAGTATCGCTGCAAAACAGGACATTTTGACTGACGGCGACTTCCTTGCCCGTATCGAAAAGGCTGCCGATATGATAACCGCATCACTAAAGGGCGGTGGCAAGATACACTTCTGCGGCAACGGCGGCAGCGCCGCCGACGCCCAGCATCTGGCTGCCGAACTCAGCGGCCGCTTCTACTATGATCGTCCGCCCCTCAACGCCGAGGCACTGCATTGCAACAGTTCCTACCTTACCGCCGTCGGCAACGACTACGGCTATGAGCACATCTTCGCACGCCTTATGCGCGGCACCGGACACAAGGGCGATGTCCTCGTAGGCATCAGCACCTCAGGCAACTCCAAGAATATCCTCTACGCATACGACGTATGCAAGGAGCTTGGTATCAGCATCATCTCGATGACCGGAGCGACTGGTGGCAAGATGAAGGAGGCCTCTGACCTGCTGCTCAACGTGCCATCTACCGACACGCCACGCATTCAGGAAAGCCACATAATGATAGGCCACATCATCTGCGAACTCGTCGAATCGGCAATATTCCCCAAAAAAGTTTAAATGGTTTGAAAGGGCCGCTTCGCTTAAAAGGTTAAAAAGGTTCAAGTAACAACCCCTAATACCAAATAAAGACTTTTCAACCTTTCCAACCCCTAAAACCTTTCCAACCCTTAAAACCTCACTCTATGGAAGCAATCATCCTCGCCGGCGGTTTCGGCACAAGGCTGCGCAGCGTCGTCAGCGAAGTACCCAAGCCGATGGCGCCCATCAACGGACGCCCGTTCCTTGAGTTGCTACTCGACCACCTCATTGCCTACCACTTCGACCATATAGTGCTCTCCACTGGCTATATGCACGAGAAGATAGAAGCCCATTTCGGCACCGACTACAAAGGGACACCCCTCTCCTACGCCGTCGAGAGCGAACCCCCCGGCACCGGTGGCGGAATGCGCAACGCCCTGACACAATGCAAAGAAAACGACATTATTGTCCTTAACGGCGATACCCTTTTCAAGATAAACTACGACGACCTTGCCGCATTCTACCACTCGCGGCCCACGCGACTGGCCGTTGTACTGCGGCAGGTGCCCGACACCGCCCGCTATGGCTCGGTGTCGACCGACTGTTGCGACCGCATAGCACGTTTCACCGAAAAGACGGCCGCCGGCGGACTCGGCACCATCAACGGAGGCATCTATATGCTGAACCGCAGTCTGCTGGAAGAGTTCCCATTAGGCACACCCTTCTCTTTCGAAAAAGACATCCTTCAAAAGAAATACAACACCGAACAATTCTTCGCCTACGTCTCGTCGGACTACTTCATCGACATAGGCATACCCGAGGACTACCGTCGCCTCTGCAACGAGATTTAGCAGTCGCCAGCCATCACTACCGCCATATCCTCCTGGCGTAAAATGCGTTGTGCCATCGACATTATGTCATTAGTAGTGGTAGCACCAACCTCCAAGACCGACATATAATTGTCAGTGAATTGCTCCGTTACGCCACTGGTCATCATCTGGCAGAAGCGCTCGCTGCGCTCGAACACGCCGTCCACGCTGCGCATAAAGTCGCCCAACATACAATTCCTCACCAGTTCCAGTTCCTCCTTACCTACAGGCTCGCGGCAAAGCCTGTCCATCTCAAACATTATCTCCTTCAAAGCAGGCTCAGCCTTGTCTGCCGCCACATCGGTAGTAACAAAGAAATCGATGCTGCCGCGACGCACCTGCGTCATAGCGTGTATGCCGTAGGTATAGCCCTTGTCCTCGCGGATGTTCGACATCAGGCGCGAGCCGAAATAGCCGCCAAGGAGCGTAGAGACAACCATAAAACGCGAATAGTCAACATCATTCCACTTGAACGGCAGCCTGCGTCCAACCCTGAGCGTTGTCTGCACAGCGTCCGGCACCCTCACCTTATGCAAGCCAGCAACGGCGTCACCTGGTTCAGGCAGCGCAACAACCTCGTAGCCAGTGCACTCACAACCGCCAAAAACCTTATCGAAAACGATAAGGTCTGCCTCCGTCACAGCGCCGCCAACGACAATATCCAAATGCGAAAAGTCAAGATAATGACGATAAAACTCTCTGACATCCTGCACGGTAAGCAAATCCAAATCCGCTGGCACAGCAAAGCGCCCCATCGGATGATCCGAGCCATACAGACATTCCATAAACCGGTTGCGCGCCACATACGACGTGCGTTGCATATTGCTCATCAGCTTCTGCTTGCGCTTGGCGATGAATATGTCGAACTCCTCCTGCGGATAGACAGCCTCCTCAATCATCTCCCTGACCAGCGGCAGCAGCTCGTCCAGATAGCGCGGCATACAGTATACCGTCAGCGTTGACGACACCTCGTCGTTGGTCTTTTCCATTATGATGCCTCTGAAATCGAGGAACTCTGCAATCTCCCTCGAGCTATGCCTTTGTGTGCCGTTGGTCATCAGATTGATTGCAGACGCGGCCTGCATCTTCTTTGTCTGCAATGCCGTGCCGACACCGAAAATGAAGTCAATCTTCATCAGTTCAATATGGTTGTCGGTAAAGTAGTGCACCACCTTGCCGTTGCGCAATGCATAGTGTTGTGGAATGAGCGGTGTGCGGACTATGTCGGCAGGACTGAGCGCGCCTTTGACAGGATTCGTATATGAAATCATAATGCTTTTAGTTTGAAGAAAGATTAGAACGTGACCGTCAACTTAAGGTTGAACTGCCGGGCCGTCAAGTAGTTGGGCACGTGATAGGGTGTGTTCGAATAGTCAGTTATCCAGATATATGACACCACATTCTTGTAGTCGAACAGATTGAAGACCTCGAACGAGACAAGGATATCGTCGAGATAGCGCATCAAACGGCTGTTTCTGATGCGCTCAAAACGCGACAGCTGTATTGTGTTGCCCCAGTCCACGCGGAAATAAGCCGGATAGTAGTGGTCGATCGAAAAGTCTTTCTGCCGTGGCCACGTATAGGGCAAGCCACTGCCCACCAAGAAGTTGAGCGACATACGCCAAAACGGTATGTTGGGCACATAGTCCTGGAAGAACAGCTTGAAGCTGATGCGCTGGTCGGTAGGGCGCGCTATCCAGCCGTAGTCGTCGCCCAGAATGTCCTGCTGCGTGCGCATAAGCGACAGCGAGGCCCACGACTCCAGCCCCTCCACCATCTCGCCGCTAAGCCTCAGCGACAAGCCGGCGGCATAGCCCACGGCATTATCGTTGGCATCGTAGCGCACGCGAAGGTTGTCTATGCGGTATGGAATAAGATTAGTCACATACTTGTAATACAAGTCGGTAGTAAACTTGAACGGACGTTGCCCGATATTGAAGTTCCAGTCCACGGTACCCATAGCCTGGTAGGAGTGCTGCGGACGGATAGCGTGGTTGAGCGTACCGTCGTCGTAGCGGTATTCACGATAGAACGGAGCCTGGCTGTATACGCCGGCAGCCAGGCGGAAGAGGATGTCGTTCTCCCATTTAGGTTTGTAATTCAAGCTTATGCGAGGTGAAACTATAATATTGCGGTTGTAATCGGACGTGTCGTCGAAAAGGATGGCGTGTTCATAGTTCGAGGCATTGCCCGTCGGGTTGTCGCCCGTGAAATCGATGCCGTAGCCCTGCAGCCTGAGTCCGGCGACAAGCGACACCAGGTCGCCACGTTTGGTGTAGAGGTCGACGTTGCGCTGTGCAAAAGCCGAAAGCCGAAGCGTAGACACCGTGTGGTTGGCGCGACAGAAGAGCTGAAGCACAGGCGTATAGGGCAAGTTGGCCGAATCGCCCGGCACAGGGATTACGGCAGGGATGGCATAACCTGCCGAGTCGACCCACTTCCACTCACGCATACGGTCGCGAATCTGCTCATACTGAAGCTTCAAGCCCCAGTTCCAGTTGCCGAGACGCGCATAGTGGGTCCCGTGCAGCTCCGAGGCATAAATATTGGAGGTCAAGTAATTGCGTGCGTGCTCAAGGAACGAGCCAATGCCACGGTCAAAACGCTCGGCGTTGCCGTTCTCGTCGAGGTTGCCCACATTGAGTTCATAGAGCATAAACTGGCTGAGGATGTCGTATTTCTCGTTCTCCTGGTTCGACTGGAAAGAGTTTGTCCAGCGCAGGCGAAAGTCGTCGTTGGGATGCCAGTCGGCAGTGATAGCGGCAAGGCCTGTAAGGTAGCTGTCGCGCTCCTGCCCCTCATAGTAGACCTGAAACTGCATCACCTCCTGCCATCCGCCAAAGGTAGTGGTCTGCGAATCAGGCACAAGGCCATAGACATTGCGCGAGGCGATAGTCATAAACTGAAGGTCGAGCGAAGGGCTTGCCTTGTAGGATAGCAGCGCCTGCAGGTCGCTATAGGAAGTGGTGTAATTGCCCTTGGTATCCAGCGAGTTGAAAATGTAACGGTTAGAGTGCTGCCTCAATCCGAGAGCGTAGGACAGACGGTCGCCGGCAATGCCCTTGAGCGACAGCGACGCACCCAGGAACGAGAGCGACGCCGACCCCGAAGTCTCGCTGAAAAGCTTGTTGTCGGCAGTGTCGCGATGCGCGTAAGGAAGTCCGTAGCGAATGTCGAGCACTGATGCCATACGGTCGCCGTAAGTGGCATCGAAACCGCCTGGAGAAAACATAATATTGTCTACCAAATCGGGGTTGATAATCGAAGTGCCTTCCTGCTGCCCGTTGCGCACCAGCATAGGGCGATAGACCTCCACGTGGTTGATATACACGAGGTTCTCGTCGAACGAGCCGCCACGCACCGAATACTGCGACGACAGCTCGTTGTTGGAGCTGACGTCGGGCAGAGTCTTCAGCAGCGACTCTACGCCGGCCTGCGGTCCCACATTGTTCTCAATCTGTTCCATACGGATTGAGGTGAACGCCGAAGTGCGCACCCGCTCGTCAGTCACCGTGACGGCCCCCAGCTGCAAAGCCGTACTTTTCAGGACGAAGTTCAACACATTGTCACCTGCCGACAGCCGGACAACGGTGTCGATAGTTGCAAAGCCTGTATATCTGACATTTATGCGAAGCGAATCGCCCGCTGGCATTTGCAGCGCGTAACGGCCGTCGCCGTCCGTGACGAAACCTGCCACGGGGTTGAGGTTAACCACGGCGACCGTGGCATACTGCAGCGGTTTGCCCTCGGCGCTGCACACACGGCCACGCAGCGTCGCCACCGTCTGCGCCGACAGAGACACAGACAGCAACAACAGAGCGGCAAAAAAGAAGCCTCTTATGTAGCCTGTACAGGATTTCATTGCCCGATTAACGCCGCGAGGCAATCTTTATTGTTATAATGAACAATAAAATGTCATAATGTGCGTTAACGACACAAAACGAACCTAAAATGAAACACCGCCTATTGACAATTATCTTGCTGGCTCTCAGCCTCGGCACCGTCCGCGCCCAAGACGAAACACTGACCTTCACCTCAATCACCGACGCCAAATTCTTTGTCTACCTCAACGGCGCGCTGCAGAACGAACGCTCGTCGGGAATGGTGACAATCAAAGGACTGGAACAGAAAGAATACCACATACGCATAGTCATTGACGACCCCTTTGAGGTGGCCGTGACACGCACCATCAAGCCCGACCCCAAGCACAGGGAATACACCGTGCAGTTCAACGCAGTGCGCGAGCGAGTCTACCTCAAGCCGGCAACGACCTCGTCGCGAAGCCAGGAGGAAGACAACAACCTGTGGATTCCACAAGACCCCGCCCCTGCCGACACCCAAGCGACAGCGCCAGCCAAATCGCGCACCTCGATACGCCGCCACGACATCAGCGACACGGCCACAAAACAGGTGATAAACCGCATCAGAACCGAGACTTTGGAGTACTAACCCAGCCAACTTATTGATTTTCACCGAATAACGCAATAAAACACCATTATTGCATAACCACTTCATTTCCATCCATTCAAGGTACCAACTCCGGTCGTTGTACAATATATGTACAATACTTGTACAATATTTGTACGTTTACAATTGTACAAGTATTGTACAACTATTGTACATATATTGTACAACGACCAGT
>JAEEGG010025358.1_pt1 | contig 11420 bp, 10 predicted proteins | sample 9134161 | NCBI WGS metagenome assembly JAEEGG01 (sample SAMN16246543, study PRJNA631951) | gut metagenome | biome: gut microbiome; feature: rumen; material: CR-attached | host: Bos | place: Iran: Karaj | collected 2018-10 | reverse complement strand
CCGCAAAAACATCATTGACCGCGGCTACATCAAGGGCATTATCGGGCTCCCCGCGAACCTTTTCTACGGCACGGGCATACCCGCCTGCATCATCGTGATGGACAAGGAAGACGCTGCCGAACGCCAGGGGATGGGCGGCGGCATATTTATGATTGATGCTAGCCACGACTTTGTGAAAGACGGCCCCAAGAACCGCCTGCGCGAACGTGACATCCACAAGATTGTGCAGACCTTCGTGAACCGCATCGAAGACGACCCCAAGTACGCGCGCTTTGTCCCGATGGAAGAAATCAAGGTCAAGAACGGCTACAACCTGAACATCCCGCGTTACATCGACAGCGGCGACGCCGAAGACGAGCAGTCCATCGACGCCCATCTGAACGGCGGCATCCCCGCGGGCGACGTGGATTCCTTAAAACGCTACTGGGATATTTTCCCGGGCCTCAAGAGCAAACTCTTCAAGAAATTCCGTGCGGGCTATTACCAGCTCAAGGTAGAAAAAGACGAAATCCGCAGCGCAATCTTCAACGACGAAGAATTCAAGGCCTACGCAGAACAGATTGACAACGCCTTTGACGCATGGCTCAAGAAGTCTTCCAAGAAGTTGATGAACATCGACGGCACGGTAAATGTGAAGAAGTTTATCATAGAACTCTCGGAATCGCTGATAGACGAATTCCGCCATATTGAACTGGTGGACTTTTACGACGTTTACCAGGTGCTGCTCGCCTACTGGCAAGAGACCATGAGCGACGACGTTTTCGTGCTCAAGTACGACGGCTACATGGCCGGCGCCGAAATCGTGAAACTCTTCAAGAAAGAATCCAAGAAGGACGACGGCAAGAAAAAGGCTGAACCCAAGGAAATCGGCTGGGAAGGCAAACTGTTGCCCAAAACCGTCATCGAGCGCGTTTACTTTGCCAAGGAACAGGCCGAAATCGAACGTGCCGAACAAGTTGTCGCCGAAAGCGAATCCAGGCTCGAAGAATTCGTGGAAGAAAACAGCGGCGAAGGCAGCGTGCTGGCCGACTACGTGAAGGAAGAAGGCGAAGACCTGGACGCAAAGAAAATTGCCGCCAAGCTGAAGGAACTGAAAAAGCAAAAGGCAAGCAACAAGAGCGAAGAATACGAAGTGCTCGCCAAATACACCGAACTTGCCGACACCGCGAAAAACCAGGCAGGCATCGTCAAGGAACTGAACAAGGCCCTGGACGAATCCGTCAAGAACAAGTATGCGGAACTCACCGAAAAAGAAATCAAGGACCTGCTCGTAAAACAGAAGTGGAGCTTTGACATCTTCGAAGGAATCAAGAGCCTCTACGACACCACCAGCCACAAGATTGCAACCCGCGTGACCGAACTCGCCGACCGCTACGAAAACACGCTCCCTGACCTCGAAGCAACCGTCGCCGATTACGAAACCAAAGTCAAGGACCACCTCAAGGAAATGGGATTTGAGGTATGATTAAGACAAGAGATGAAAGAAGAATGACGAAAGAAAAGGTCACTGAGCTTGCCGAAGTGACCGGTGTTTCTTGGTGTCATCCTGAGCGGAGTGTAACGGAGTCGAAGGATCTTGCAGTATGAAAGAAACGAAATTTAAACAGACCGAAGTCGGGATGATACCAAGCGATTGGGAAGTGAAAACATTGGGTTCTCTGACCGATAAATGCTCTTATGGAGTTGGTGCAGAAGCTCGCGTGTATTGTGGCGGTGTAAAATACATTAGAATCACAGATATTGATGACGAAACTCATTGTTTTTCGCCTTCTCCTATAACTTCGCCGTCATTTTTTCAGGAAAAACATATTGTTCAGAAAAATGACTTGCTTGTTGCTCGTACTGGTGCGAGTGTTGGAAAGTCGTATCTTTATGATGAAAAAGACGGAAAGCTTGTTTATGCAGGCTTCTTGATGAAGTTAAATGTCTTTAATGCTGATTCAAAATATGTTTTCTACAATACATTGACAAAATCATATTGGAACTGGGTTGCAAGTGAGTCCGCCAGAACAGGACAGCCAGGCTTGAATCTTCAGCAAATGAAATTGTACAGCATTCCTCTTCCTCCCACAATAAAAGAACAACAACGCATTGCAAACGCCCTCTCCGACGTTGACACCCTAATCAACAACCTTGAAAAACTCATCGCCAAAAAGAAAAACATCAAACAAGGCGCAATGCAACAACTCCTCACCGGCAAGAAACGCCTCCCCGGATTCGCCCCAGACGAAAGACGAGAGATGAAAAAAGGAAATCGTCATTGCGAGGAGCGTAGCGACGCGGCAATCCAGAGCGGTTACAAAATGACTGAAGTCGGATTTATACCGAATGATTGGATAGTTGAGCCTTTGGCAAATATTGCAAATACAGCATCTGGAGGAACGCCTTCTAGAAGCAAAGAAACTTTTTATAAAGGCCCTATTAAATGGTTTACTACAACGGAATTAAGAGACTGTAATCTCTATGATTCAGTGGAACACATCTCAAAAAAAGCTGTTGAATGTTCATCTGCAAAGATTTTCCCAAAAGACACCTTATTAATGGCTATGTATGGGGCTACAATTGGAAAGTTAGGCTTGTTGAAATGTGATGCTGCAACAAATCAGGCTTGTTGTGCTATTTTCCCTAAAAAAACAGATGTGCTTTATTTGTATTACTTTCTGTTATATAATAGAGAAAATATAATTGCTATGGGATGTGGAGCTGGCCAGCCAAATGTCAGCCAAGAAATAGTAAAGAAAATAAATATTCCGCTCCCTCCCACGGTAAAAGAACAAACCGCCATCGCAAACGTCCTCAGCGACATGGACACAGAAATTGCAACCCTCGAAACCAAACTCGCAAAATACCGCAAACTCAAAACCGGCATGATGCAACAACTCCTCACCGGCAAAATCAGATTGGTATAAGGAAAACTTGATATGATTTATGAAAAACTAGAAGATATCTTTAAGGATTCATTTCCGAATTCTGATCAAGTTTGCATTGCCGTTGGCTTAATTAGCGAGGGCAAGGCGAAAGAAATAGGCCGGCTTGCAAGGAAATATGATATTGATATTTACTTAATTGTTGGTATTGATATGCCTACACCAAATTCTGCATTGCGAGCACTAATGAAAGCTGAAAGCAATAATAAGAACCTTAAAGTTCATTATTATAGCGAAGAGAGTTTTTTTCATCCGAAAGTTTTTCTTTTTAAAAAAAGAAATAAAATGGTTGCATATGTAGGATCGGCAAATTATACAGAACGAGGATTTTCTTCTAACTCTGAATTGACCTTACAGACTGAAGATGGCGCGGACTGTAATAGAATAAAAAAATGGTTTAATGATTTATGGAAGAATGCGTCCTCCCCAATAACAAAGGAAATGATTGCTTGCAGAACGAGCGAGACAAAAAAACATAAATGGCCTCCTCTTCCTAAGATGAATAGGGTGAAAAAAGTGAGTAAGCATGTCTGTGATTTTAACCAAGATGAATTCATTGAAAAATTGAAAATATTAAAACGCAAAAAAACTGTTTATGAGAAAATTCGTAAACAAAGAAATGCCGCCATTAAGTATCTTCGTGGTTGTTTAGACGCGAAACATGGTTTTGCGGGTTTTAAAGGACGAAAGATTGATCAATTCTGCCAAGAGGGCTCTTTAGGTGATTTAGATCAGCATGGTGTTTGTGAAGCGCTACATGCTGCAAGCCGTGAAGGTACTTTAAGACAATTCTGCATAGCACTTGCAGATGAAAGTCAGCCTATAAAAACTAGGGTGTCAAAGGCGTTAAAAGAGTTGAATCGCGTAGGCCGAGGGGTAATAACTAAAATTCTGACAACATTATACCCCAAAAAGTACATTCTTATAAATGGTTGTTCTATAAAGTATCTTTCTTTAAAGGAATTGTCTAGCGGAAAAAGGTATGTTGAATACTGCGAGTTTGGCCAAGAATTATTAAGGCAATTGGATGTAAAAAATTTCGCTGTTCTTGACGGTTTGATTCGCCAGACATCAGAAGGCGATGCTGTTTAGCATTTAAAAAAAGGAAATATTTATGTTTTTAAAGAAGATTGAAATAAAGAATTTTAGATTGTGGAAAGACACATCAATCGAATTAGAACAACAGTCAACAATGATTGTCGGGAAAAACAACTGTGGCAAAACATCTTTTATGGATTTAATGCAGTTGCTTGTGAAAAATAAAAATCCTAAATTCGACGATTATCCACTACAAAATAGAAAAGCTCTTTATCAAAAAATTATAGACTATATGGCAGCGCGGTGTTCATACAAAGATCTTGAAGATGAATTTTTATTACCGATAATAAATCTACATATAGATTATTCTCTAGAAGGAGTTGATGAAAATTTAGGAGCCCTCGCTTCGTTCATCATAGATACTGATAGCAGTATTACAAATGCTTTTATAGAAGCTTCGTATTCTTTATCATGTACAGAGGAGCAATTCAAAAGTTTTTTCGGTAACACAGATTTACAAGGAGATAACGGCGAAGATTTAATTCGAAACATTCTTGAGAAAAATTATAATTCGTTTATGAAACTCAATTTTTTTGCAGTTAATCCGCAGGATACAAATAAAAGAAGAAAGGTTGAGCATAAAGAGTTTTGTGCGTTATTCCCTATTTTCGCCATAAAAGCAGAACGATCAATGGATGAGTCTGATTTTTCAAACGAAACCCCTTTAAAAGGCATTGTTACATCCATTTTTCAGCCCGAATTAGACAAGTCTTTCGACGATATAAAACCGAAAATTGATGAATTACATGAATTGTGTGATACAGTAAATAAAAGCACGCAGGACAAAGTAAATATTTTGTTAAAAGATATTGTTAAGGATTCACTAGATTTCGGATATCCTTCAGCGGAAGATCAACAACTTATAGCTAAATCGCACATCAATCTTGAAGATCAAATAAAAAATTCTGTTGATTTGCATTATCATAACAATACCCTCCAAGAAACTTTGCCAAGTGGATACAATGGTTTGGGTTACAAAAATCTTGTAAAAATAGAACTTGAATTAATAAATTTTGCAAAACAAATAAAAGAGTGCATAGGAAATTCAATCCCTCTTATCTTTATCGAAGAGCCCGAATCTCATATGCATCCTCAAATGCAACAGCGTTTTATAGAGCATATTGACAATTATTGCAAAAAAATTTCAACACAGAAGCATATTCAAGTTGTCATAACAACGCATTCTTCACATATAGTAAATTCGGCTAAATTTGAGAAGATAAGATATGTTGTGAAAAAAAATGATTCCGTTTCTGTAAAAAATTTAAGCGATTTTTGCAATCAAGCCAATAGCAATAAGGATTTTATTGAGAAATATTTAACATTGAATAAATGTGACTTATTTTTTGCCGATAAAGCCATATTAATAGAAGGAACTGCAGAAAGATTGTTAATTCCAGATATGATAGCAAAACTGAATAAGGCGGGAAAATTTAGCGGGGTTACAATTCCTTTAGAATCTCAATATTATACGTTAATTGAAGTTGGAGGAGCGTATGCATATAAGTTTATTCCATTTATGGAGTTTATTGAAATCCCTGCATTGATTGTTACAGATATAGATTCAATAGGCAATGACAGAAAAGCTTGTTTAGTCAAAGATGGTCAAAAAACATCAAATGCGACTATAAACCGATGGTTCTCAGACATCCTTCATAGACAAAGTTACACATTTCAAGATATAAAAAGTTTAGCAAGCAACAACAAAACAAATAATTTTATTCACATAGAATACCAAGTTGAAGAAAATGGGCTTTGTGGAAGAAGTCTAGAAGAAGCTTTAAAAAATGCAAACAGGTCTATATATGGTCTTTCACAAACTGCTACAGAAGATAATCTTGAATATAATCCCAACAGTGATGGAAGTAAAACCGATTTTGCAATGAATTTAGTATTTGAGCATCCGAATTACAATGTACCGAGATACATTGAGAATGGTTTAGTTTGGCTAAATTGCCAAAAAATGGGGAGATAATAATGCCTGATTATAGAGATGATGCGAAAAAAGAAGCAGATGAAATAGACAGAAAAATAATAGAGGTTCTTAGTCAAAAGAAAAACTTTCGTGTTGAAGCAGGGGCTGGCTCCGGAAAGACCTATTCTATGAAGAAAGTTATAGAATGGTTGCAAATAAATAAACAACTTGAATTTAAAAGAAACGGAAAAAAAGTAGCATGTCTTACATTCACTAACGCTGCTGTAGATGTGATAAGTTCTCGTTTACAGGATGATTCATTCATTGCTCCTTCTACAATACATAATTTTGCATGGAATGCCATAGCACAATTTCAAGAAAAAATAATACAAATACTATTAGAAAATGACCTTCTTCCTGATGCATGTGATAAAGATAAAATTCTGCATGTACAATATTCGTTAGGCGTAAAATATTTTGATGAAGAAGACAAAACTCTTTATTTAGGACATAATGATATTTTAAAACTTTTTAGTAATTTATTGGATAATGAAAAATTTCAGAAAATTTTAGCTAATAGATATCCCATAATTCTCATTGATGAATATCAAGATTCAAATAAAGAAATTATAGATAAGTTTATTAGTTGCTACATTTCAAAGGATTCTGGAATCCAATTCGGCTTTTTCGGAGATTCTTGGCAAACGATATACGGGACAAATGGAGCTTGTGGAGAAATTATCAGCGATCATATTGTTGTTATAAATAAAACTATTAATTTTCGTTCAACTGAAAAGATTGTTGACGTATTGAACAAGATTCGTCCAGAGATGCCGCAAAAATCTGCTTTGAATGATAATGATGGAAAAGTACTTGTAATTACAACTGCAAATTATCATGGTTTGAGAAGAACTGACAGGAATTTTAAGGGGGATTTGCCCACGACTGTATTAGAAGAATACGTTGACTCAATAAAGAAAAAAAATAATAAAGAGACGGATGATAAAGATAAATTTAAAGTCTTAATGTTAACTCATCGAATTCTCGCGGATCAACAAGGATACTCAACATTGTTTGAATTGCTTGGTGACGGATTAAAAAACGCTGATGACGAACTGTTATGCTATTTAAAAGATACAATATTTCCTTTAATAAATTCAATTATTGAGAACGATGTTATTGGAATTTGCGACATTTTGAAAATACAAAAATACCCTATTCAACGCAAGGCGGATAAAATTAAATGGGATACCATAAAAGAACTTTTCCAAGACATAGATGACCAATCGATTTTCGACTGTCTTTCAATTTTCTTAGAAAAGAAATTATTGTCTTTCCCCGAAAAAATAAACGATATTTACAAAAAGATGAAAGAAGATTCCTTAGACACTTATCAAGAAGGGAGCTATAGCACATTAAAAAGAGTAAAAATTTCAGAATTTAAAAAAGCTGTAGCATTTATTTCTCCAGAAACACAATATTCTACAGACCACGGTGTAAAAGGGGAAGAATATGATTCTGTTCTGTTTGTTATAGGGAGAGGTTGGAATTTATATCAATTTGACAAATGGATGCCTGAGGCTGGTAAAATATTAGGTGAGCAGGACAAAAAGTCTTTTGAAAGAAATAGAAATCTGTTTTATGTCTGTTGTTCTAGAGCAAAAAGAAATTTAATTCTATTTGTGACAATTCCTTTAGAAGGAACTCCATTTAAGGTTTATTTAGAAAATCTTGTTGGACCTGAAAATATTCTTACTTATGAGCAGTATATAGGTTTAAACTAATTGTAATTTTGAACAATCTTATGGGCTACAAAATATTCGTTTCATACAAGTATAAAGACAATAATGTTTATCCTTTGAACTCGTATCGAAGTGGGATTTCCCATATGGAAATCCCACTACGGTTCGCGACTACGTGGATAAACTGGAAGCGTATTTTGACCATACGAGTAATATCTATAAAGGCGAATCAGATGATGAAGATTTGTCAAACTATTCCGATGAAGCTATTTGGGAAAAATTAAAGGATAGAATTTTTGATAGTTCTATCACTATTGTAATGATTTCTCCAAATATGAGGGAACCGCACCGTTCTGAAAGGTCTCAGTGGATTCCCTGGGAAATCTCTTACTCTTTACGCGAAACGACAAGAGGTGACAGAACTAGCCACTCCAATGCAATTTTAGCGGTTGTTCTTCCTGATTATCACCATCAGTATGATTATTTTACCGCACCAAATTTGTACCAACACATAGACGGTCAAGTTAATGAACAGGACCCGGTATTTCCGATCATTCGAAAAAATACGGAAAACAAGCGATGGAGTAGTCGATCTTCATTTTCGCATATGGGCTATCATTCTATTTCAACGGATGAATCATCGTATATTCCAAGCGTGACGTGGTATGATTTCATTCAACACCCAATGGCATATATAGAATGCGCAGTGAAACAAAAAGAAAATATTTTTCGCTATAATATTTGCACGGATGTTGAATTTTACAGATGGAAATCATCTCTTTCAAGTTTATTTTAAAGAAGGAACTAGCAATGAAAATCGAAAAAGAAGACGAAAGATTGTATTTGCAGTTTTTGCAGGATAACATCGCAAGAATGAATAGTAATTCTGCTCAAGCAAAAGGTTGGTGCATCGCTGTAGTTGCGGCTCTTTTGGCAATTTTTTCCGAGACGAAAAATGAACTGTTTGTCTGGATATGTTTAATACCGACTGTACTCTTCTGCATTTTGGACACTTTGTATCTGCAGCAAGAACACAAATTCGTTGGGGTGTACAATGATTATATAAGTAACAATAATCGCAAGCCCGCAGTATATACGATGCCAATGAAGTCTTACGAAAAAGGATTTTGCGGTTTCCTTAAGGCTTTAATGTCATGGTCTGTATTACTTGTATATGGACCATTATTAGCGACAATAATTGTGATTCTTTGTATGATTAAGGCGAATTGTTGTTAACATCAACAATGCACAACGACTGCTGAATTTTGAACATGATGAATTGGGCAATCATTTTGCCAACACTGGCAAAATGATTAAGTTGGCAAAAGTCAAGCGTTTTCCAACAGTTATCATTTTGTTGACTCCAACAAAATGATTGTTGCAATTACACCATTTTGCCAACATCGGCAAAATGGTTATGCAGAAAAAAAACGCACTACTTCTTTTTACTTGCGTCGTAAACAGCTTGTTTTTCAGCAACACAGCTGGTGAATTCCGACATAAAGGATTCAGCACCCTTCCGAATATCTTCCAAAATTTCCTTGTGCGACATCTTGGAATGTTTCAAGGAATTGTATTCGCGCAGTTTGCGAATGTCTTCTGCATCAAAGCGGTTGCTCATTTCGGGAGTATCCATATTACGCATCCTCCAATAATGCAGTGGGTGGATAAATCAGCAGGTCCTTTCGGCCCTGCATTGTGGTGATGACTTTAATTCCGCGAATGGTCTTGACATTGACAATATGCTTGAAATTCCACGAAATAATGATGTCACAGTCGTTAAGGATTGCTGCCGCGATGTGCTGGCAATCGTCTAAACTTTTTTGCTTGAGAATTCCGAAATCAATGAACTTTTCAGCAAGCTCGATTGTATCTTCCGTTATTTCGACAACATTAAAATTAATTTCGCGAAGATGCTTGAAGAATAAATCCCTCTTGCAAGGATCCTTGCAATCGTTAAGTTCTTTCAAAACGACCTGGGACACGAAAATATCGTAATCCCCTCTTTTGAGGGTTTCCCATACAGCTCGTGTATCAGCCATTTTTTCAGGAGCATCGTCCTGTTCAAGATAGCTGATAACAGAAGTATCTAGGTACACCTTGAGTTTTCGAAAGTTCAAATCCATATTTTTAATATACAATAAATAAGGTGAAAGTGTTTAAATCCCAATTTCCAAATATGTTTTCAGAGTTGCCGCAACACGGAGCTTCTTTGCATATTCTATGAGTTTCGCGATGTTCCTGTCGGTGCGATGCAGATATGTCTTGAGGATTTCGGCGCATACATCCAAGCCGATTTTGTTACGGTATTTGATGGCGTCGCAGACGGAGCGTTCCAAGTCGGTAACGCGCACCTTGTGACCATGAACTTCCGTCATCGTGATTCCGAATTCCAGCAGATGATCCGACCAATAATAAAGCGTTACCGGAGGGAATTCAGGCAATACGAGTTTGCGCTTACGCGGGATGGCAACGCAAAATGCGGAGGGAATTTGCGTTGTCAGTTCGTAATGCTCCCATGCAGAATACATGCACAGAACGCCGCCAGGCACAAGAACATCTATGTTGAGCATCGTATCCGCCAGCGCTGTAGGCTCTGCAAACACTCCGGGGCGCAGGCGAAGCAGTTCGCCGGACTGGACTTTTTGCAAGGTCTGGTGATACTGATATGCGCTCATGTTCTCGCGAATCATGAAGCCTTCGGTGTTGCCAATTTCTTTTCCGTCGTATTTGGGCATATCTCTAATATAATAAAATTACGGCAATTTTGCAAATATGCCGTAGAAAATTCAATACCTTCGAACAATTTTAGGCCAAAATGCGCGTTTTTGGTGAAATTTGGGCAATTCTGTCGTTGCCTTTTATTGAATGCGCGTTGCCAAGTAGTCGAAAATATATATTTTGGTAAAATTGGAATTAGACAATGGCCGAACCGAATATCAACATTCCCGAGCGCAAGACGCAGGCGAAGGTAATCAAGTTCTTCAAGGACGAATTGCATTACGATTACCTAGGCAATTTGTACGAAGTGGCGAACAAGAACATTCGCGATGATGATCTGTTTGCATTCTTGGTGGGTCAGCAGCATTATTCGGAAACGGTTGCGCGCAAGGCTATCGCCGATTTGCAACATGCGGCGGGCGACTTACAGCAAGGTTTATATTCTGCGAACAAGACGGTTTACAGTTTGCTGAAGTATTCGCACCCTGTTTCTGATGCGGATGGCGAAAATATCAGCGTTTATTACATTGATTTTGAAAATCCGGCCAACAACCATTTTGCCATTGCCGAAGAGGTGACGGTTAGCAGTTCTTTCGGTTTCAAGCGCCCGGACCTTGTCGTTTATATAAACGGCATTGCGGTTGCGGTGATTGAACTCAAGAAGAGTTCCGTTTCTGTTGCCGATGGTATTCGCCAGAATCTGACGAACCAGAAGCAGGAATTCATCGAGTCGTTCTTTACCACGATTCAGTATTGCTTGGCGGCAAACGAAAGCGAAGGTGTCCGCTACGGGACAATCGCCACGCCAGAGAAGAAGTATTTGACCTGGAAGCAAGAGGCGTTCCGCGAACGCTTGCAAGAACTTGACGACAACGATTTGATTATCGATGATAAGAGTTCGTCGTTTGACGGCGTTCTTTTCGAGAGTCTTTATTCGCTGTTCAACAAGGTCCGTTTCCTTGATCTGATTCATAACTTTATCATTTTTGATAATGGTGTAAAGAAGGTCTGCCGCTA
>JAEEGG010025357.1_pt1 | contig 11420 bp, 9 predicted proteins | sample 9134161 | NCBI WGS metagenome assembly JAEEGG01 (sample SAMN16246543, study PRJNA631951) | gut metagenome | biome: gut microbiome; feature: rumen; material: CR-attached | host: Bos | place: Iran: Karaj | collected 2018-10 | reverse complement strand
CCCTCATCTTCCTGGACTATGTGGCGCTCGGCCACAACGTCCCGGCCAAGGTGGAAGCCATCGTCGCCGGCGTGGCGGAAGGCTGCCGCCAGGCGGGCTGCGCCCTCGTGGGCGGCGAAACGGCCGAGATGCCGGGCATGTATGCCGACGGCGAATACGATATCGCGGGTTATACCACCGGTGTCGTTGAGAAATCGAAACTCATTGATGGCTCGAAGGTTAAGGTCGGAGATGTCCTGGTAGGCGTTGCCTCCAGCGGCGTCCATTCCAACGGCTTCAGCCTCGTGCGGAAGATCGTCGCCGATGCAGGGCTGGACTATGAGGATCCCATCGCGGAATTCGGCGGCCGGAAACTCGGCGAAGTGCTCCTCACCCCGACGAAGATCTATGTGAAACAGATGCTGGAAGTGATCCGTCAGTGCGACGTGCACGGCATCTGCCACATCACCGGCGGCGGCTTTGACGAGAACATCCCGCGTGTCCTCCATGAGGGCCAGGGCCTCGAGATCCAGGAAGGGACCTGGGAGATCCTCCCGGTGTTCCGGATGCTGGAGAAGTGGGGCGGCGTCCCGCACCGCGAAATGTTCAACATTTTCAACATGGGTGTCGGCATGGTCGCCGTCCTGGATGCCTCCGAGGCGGAAAAGGCCATCGCCATCCTGGAGTCCTGCGGGGAAAAGGCCTCCGTCATCGGCAAGGTGACGGACGTTCCCGGCGTCAATATCCATCTGTTATGAAAAAGCAACTGGCCGTATTCGCGAGCGGAACCGGCACGAACTTCGAGGCCATCGCCCGCGCCTGCGCCGAGGGTGCCATCCCGGCCGACGTGGCCGTGATGGTGTGCGACAAACCGGGTGCCGCCGTCATCGAGAAGGCGGCCCGCTACGGTGTCGAAACCTTCGTGTTTTCGCCCAAGGACTATCCTTCCAAGGCCGCTTTCGAGGCGGAGATCGTGAAGGTCCTGGATGCGAAGAAAGTGGACCTGGTATGCCTGGCCGGCTATATGCGCATCGTAGGGGAGACCCTTCTGGGAGCCTACGAAGGCAGGATCATCAACATCCATCCCTCGCTGCTGCCTTCCTTCAAGGGGGCACACGCCGTGGAGGACGCCGTGGCCTACGGCGTGAAAGTGTACGGCATCACCATCCATTGGGTCAATGCCGACCTGGACGGCGGTAGGATCATCGCCCAGCGCGCCTTCGACTATGACGGGAACGACCCGGCCGAGGTGCACCGCATCGGCCAGAAAATCGAACATGCATTATATATCGAAACTATCAATAAACTGATTCAATGAGAGCGTTAGTAAGTGTTAGTGACAAGACCGGCCTCGTGCCGTTCGTCAAGGGACTCGTGGACCTCGGCTGGGAGATCATCGCCACCGGAGGTACGCAGAAGTTGCTGGAGAAGGAAGGCGTGAAGACCATCGGCATCAGCGAGGTCACCGGATTCCCGGAAATTCTGGACGGCCGCGTGAAGACCCTGCACCCGAAGGTGCACGGGGGCATCCTGGCCCGCCGCGACGTGCCGGCCCACATGCAGACCCTGAAGGAGAACCAGGTCGAGACCATCGACCTCGTGTGCGTGAACCTGTATCCGTTCCGCCAGACCATCGCCAAGGAAGGCGTGACGCTGGAGGACGCCATCGAGAACATCGACATCGGCGGCCCTTCGATGGTCCGCAGCGCGGCCAAGAACTGGCGCGACGTCACCATCGTGTGCAACCCGTCGGACTACGACGCCGTCCTGGCGGAACTCCGTGAAAACGGCTGCACCAGCCCGGAAACCCGCCTGAAACTTTCCGCGAAGGCCTATACCCACACGGCGGAATATGACGCCTGCATCGCCACTTACATGCGCGCCCAGGCCGGCCTTTCCGAGAAACTCTTCCTCGAGTACGACATCAAGCAGCCCCTCCGCTACGGCGAGAACCCGCACCAGAGCGCGAACTTCTACGCCGCGCTGGAGCCGGCCCCGTTCTCGCTGGCCTTTGCGACGCAGATCCAGGGCAAGGAACTGTCCTACAACAACATCCAGGATGCCAACGCTGCCCTGAACGTGCTCCGCGACTTCGAGGAGCCCTTCTGCGTGGCCCTCAAGCACATGAATCCCTGCGGCGCCGCGGTGGGCAAGACCATCGAGGAGGCCTGGCAAGCCGCCTATGAGGCCGACAAGGTGAGCATCTACGGCGGTATCGTGGGCGTGAACCGCGAACTGACCGCCGAGGTGGCCCGGGGCATGAAGCCCATCTTCCTGGAGATCGTCATCGCCCCGTCCTACACGCCCGAGGCCCTCGAAATCCTTTCCTCCAAGAAGAATCTCCGCGTGATGCAGGTGGACATGACCCGCACCGATGCACCCGTGGAGCAGTACCTGAGCGTGAACGGCGGTCTCCTGCACCAGCGCCTGGACACCCAGGTGGAGAAGGTGACCCCGGAGATGTGCGTCACGAAGGTGAAGCCCACCGAGGCGCAACTGGCCGATGCGAACTTCGGCTGGAAGATCGTCAAGCACATCAAGTCCAACGCCATCGCCGTGGTCCGCGACAACCACACCATCGGCGTGGGCGCCGGCCAGACGAACCGCGTCGGATCCGCGCATATCGCGCTGGAGCAGGCCAAGGAGGCCGGTTTCACCGAGAACCTCGTCCTCGCCTCCGACGGATTCCTTCCGTTCGACGACACCGTCGCCCTGGCCGCGCAGTACGGCGTGACCGTGATCGTGCAGCCCGGCGGCAGCATCCGCGATGCGGACGCCATCGCCAAGGCCGACGAACTGGGCATCACGATGCTCTTCACGGGTGTCAGACATTTCAAGCACTGATCGACCATGGACGCTGTTTTCTGCAAGCCGAGCATGGCCAACAAGACCGATCCCAAGGAAATCCGGCTCGAGAACTTTTTCCCCAAGACCGTCCTCGTCGTGGGCGGGGGCGGACGCGAACATGCGATTGTGGACGCGCTATCCCGCAGTCCGCAGGTCGGGAAAATCTACTGCGCCCCCGGCAATGCCGGCATCGGCCTGCTGGCGGAGAACGTTCCGCTCAAGGATACCGATGTGGAAGGCCTGAAGGCTTTCGCCGAGGAGCACCAGGTGGACCTCACCGTGGTAGGTCCGGAAGCCGCCCTGGCGGTGGGCATCGTCGATGCTTTCCGCGAAGCCGGCCTCCGGATCTTCGGACACACGAAGGCCGCCACGGCCATTGAGAGTTCCAAGGAGTTCGCGAAGGTGCTCATGGAGAAATACGGTGTCCATACGGCCGCCTACCGCAGTTTCGACAACTACGAGGAGGCCTTGGCCTATGTTTCCTCCCGGCCTTTCCCGGCTGTCCTGAAGTACGACGGCCTGGCCGCCGGCAAGGGGGTGGTCATCGCCCAGGACATGGCCGAAGCCACCAAGGCGCTTGCGGATATGCTCCAGGACCACACCTTCGGCCAAGGCCGCGTGGTGGTGGAGGATTTCCTCACGGGGCCCGAGTTCTCTTTCCTGTGTTTCGTGGACGGTTCCCGCGTGTATCCGATGCCGCTTTCCCAGGACCATAAGCGCGCCTTTGACGGTGACAAGGGTCCCAATACGGGCGGCATGGGCGCCTATACGGGCCTTCCGTTCATCACGGAGGAGGACCGGCAGTTCGCCTATCAGGAAATCATGTGCAAGACCGCCGCGGCCATGGTCGCGGAAGGGAAACCGCTCTCCGGCGTGCTGTACGGCGGCCTGATGAAGACGCCGCAAGGCATCAAGGTCATCGAGTTCAACGCCCGCTTCGGCGATCCGGAGACGGAAGTCGTGCTTCCGCTGCTGGAAAGCGACATCTATACGCTTTTCGACTCCGTCGCGACGGGGGTGCAGGCACCGGACCCCATCTGGCGTCGGAACGTCACCCTCGGCGTCGTCCTCGCCTCCAAGGGCTATCCGGGCTCTTACCAGAAAGGCTTCGCCATCACGGGTTATGACCAGGTCGATGGAACCGTGTTCCACATGGGCACGAAGTTCCGGGACGGGCAACTCGAAACGGCCGGCGGCCGCGTCATGATGGTCGTCTCCGAAGGCCCCACCATCGCCGAAGCCCGCGAAAAAGTGTATGCGGAAATCCGCAAGATCCAGTGTGACAATCTGTTTTACCGCAACGACATCGCGCATTGCGCATTTGAATAGTATGGGAAACATTATCGACGGAAAGGCGCTGAGCGCCGCTGTAAAGGAAGAAGTCAAGGCACAAGTCCCCGAACTGGAGGCCGCATACGGCCGCAAGCCCTGCCTTTGTGTCATCATCGTGGGGGAGAACCCCGCCAGCCAGGTCTATGTGCGCAACAAGGTGAAGGCCGCGGCCTACACCGGCATGGAATCCCGGCTGATCGAACTGCCTGCCGACATCAGCGAGGAGACGCTCCTCGGCCAGATCAAGGCGCTGAACGAGGATCCCGCCGTGGACGGTGTCCTGGTCCAACTCCCACTGCCGAAGCACATCGACGAAGAGAAAGTCATCGACGCCATCGCCCGTGAGAAGGACGTGGACGGATTCCATCCTGGAAACGTCGCGAATCTGTGGCTGGGCAAGGACTGTATCGTCCCTTGCACCCCCGCCGGCGTCATGCGGATGCTGGATACGATCGGCGTGGAACTCAAGGGCAAGAATGCCGTGGTGGTAGGCCGCAGCAACATCGTGGGCAAGCCCATGGCGAAACTCCTGCTGGACCGCCATGCGACGGTCACCATCGCCCATTCCCGCACCGCCGACCTCGGTGCCGTCTGCCGCACGGCCGACGTCCTCGTCGTCGCCGTGGGCCGTGCCGGCCTCGTGACCGGCGACATGGTGAAGCCCGGTGCCGTGGTCATCGACGTGGGCATGAACCGCAACGCCGAAGGCAAACTCTGCGGCGACGTGGACTTCGCCTCCGCCGAGCCCGTCGCCTCCTGGATCACCCCCGTCCCCGGCGGCGTCGGCCCGATGACCATCGCGATGCTCATGAAGAATACCATCGCCTGCTTCCTCTCCCGGGAAAAGGCTTGATTTTCAGGCCGGGACCTAAATACAGGTCTCGGTTTTCGCTCCAGACGCCTCGCAGCCATGCGGGGCGTTTTTGTTGGTGGACATCAATCGGTCCCGAAAACGATTTTGACCTTCTCGGGTTTCCGGTCATCGTAGAGGAGTTGGACGGTATCACCTTTTGCCGGCACGCGGTTCTTCGACAGAATCCATCTTCTTCTGACATGCTCCCGGCCCTCTGCCATATACCTGACTTTCACGATGTGCGGAAAGACCGCACCATCCGATGCGCCCATGTGGAAGGTTTTGGTGCTGAATCTCATCCACCATACTTTATACACGGAAACCACCGTCCCTGTTGTCGTTTTCTGCATACGTCCATACGTTTTCCTCAAAGGTAATCATTCTCAGCGGTTTACCAATACATTTGCTTTTTTGTTGCTAAACCCTTTCCGGCTCTTTTCCATAGCGTTGGAAAGTGTAAAGCCCTTTACAAAAAGTGTAAAATAGTTGTAAAGTGCTTTACAGTGTTTACACATTTTATCAATGTATATCTATTTGATAATCACTTAGTTACGACAATCGGCGTAATATTAGCATAGTGATTCATGTTGAAGATGAAGCAGTTACGACGTAAGTACTGCTTCAGAAGCCTCTGTTAGTTTTTTATGGGGAAACGAAATATCAAATGGAGTTGGATTCCGGCCCTGATGAATATCATAGGACTGGGAGTCGCATTCACCGTGTTTCTGGTCCTGATGAGCCAGGTTTGGTGGGATTTCACGTACGACCGGTTCAAGGGCGGGAAGGATGTCTATATCGTGGATTATCCCCGGGAGTTCGATGGGAAATATGACCCTATGGTCCTTCGTCCTGCCATCCAGAAGATTCTGGATTGCTCGCCGGGCATCGAGGCTGCCTGCGACTATTTTGAAATGAGGAACGATGAGATCGGACTCCTGCAAATCAAGGACAAGAGCGGTGAATATGTGACCGTCCGGGGAATCAGCCATGCTACGACGGAAACCGCTGCCCTCGATGTCTTTGACATCTCGCTGATTACCGGGAGAAGGGAGGACTTTTCCACCAAGGGAGATGCCCTGATCAGCGAATCGGCGGCGAGGCTCTTTTTCCCCGACAGGGATCCGATAGGAGAGACTTTCATCTACGAATGGAGCAATGAGTGCCGGATTGTCGGTATTTACAAGGATCGGAAGGAAAACGAGACGATGGTCAATGGCATACTGATTCATGAAGGCGAGGATGATTTGGAACTGCCGAACAGCAGACCGCATGCTTGCTATGTGAAACTCGCTCCCGGAGCCGACAGGAAGGCGGTCCAGGAAGCCGTGGAGCATCTGAATGCCGGGTATGGACAGAAAGACTTTCGGCTGACGAAACTCCATTCATACTGGTTCATGCGGGACCAGGATATCTTCGGCCGGAAAACCGGCGGCAACAAGACGATGGCTTTCATCCTGCTGGCCATCGCCGTCCTTTTCCTGGCAATTGCGGCGTTCAATTATGTCAATTTCGCGATGGCCGCCATCCCGTTCCAAATCAAGGATATCAATACCCGGAAGGTGTACGGCGCTTCCAGGACCTCATTGATCCTGCGGCAACTTCTCCTGGCTTCCTGTATCGTAGGGACTGCATTTCTTGCTGGTATCCTGGTCATGCGTACCCTGAGCGGTACCACCTGGGCCACATACCTTTCCGGAAATATGGCTCCGGGGAAGAACATCCCCGTGCTCCTGATCGGCGGAGCCGTCGCAGTGGTCATCGCGTCGGTTTCCGGACTGATTCCCGCCCTCTATAGCACCTCTTTCCAGCCGGCCCTGATCTTGAAAGGCGCCTTCTCGATGACGGCGAGAGGCGGCGGGCTCCGGACGGTAACCCTGGTGCTGCAGTATGTCCTGTCCTTCATTTTCATCATCTCCGCCCTGTGCCTGCAGCGCCAGACAAACTATATGGTCAGGAACAACGCCATGGGTTTCGACCACGACTATGTGCTGAGCATGTCGTCGCACGGTTTCACCCAAGTCAAGGATGTGGCAGAACAGATCAGGAACATCCCCGGCGTCGTGGATGTCACCCGGGGTGAATCACCGATCGAGGCGGGTCCGTCTTCGATGACGGAAATCCGGGACAATGACCACATCGTCCAGTACAGTTTCCGTTCCGTCGCCCCGGAATATCCGGCTTTTTTCAAGTTGCAGTTGGTCGATGGAAGGCTTCCGCTGCCCGGGGAGAATGACGTGGCCCTTGTCAACGAATCCTTTCTGGAAGCCTTGCCCTCCTATGGGATTGGAAAGACGCTCATGACGATGTCCGGGAGCACTGTGACCATCATCGGCATCCTGAAAGACTTTCACGCCCGCACTTTCCAGCACGCTTATTCTCCGCTGGCCCTGATGGTCGGGGACAAATGGAATTTCGCCTCCTTCATGATCCGTGTCAGACCCGACGCCGATGTCAAGGGAATCCTCGACCAGGCCCGGAAATACTATGCCGGGATGAAGGACTTGGACGAGGAAGAAATCGAGACCGGCTTCCTGGACCGGGACATCGAGAAACTCTACGAGCAGGAGAGCCGCCAGACCCGGCTCATCAAACTGTCTTCGATCCTGTCGCTGCTCATCGCCCTGATTGGAATCCTCGGTCTCGTATGGTTCGACACCCGTTTCATGCGGAAAGAGATCGCTCTCCGAAAAGTCAACGGGGCCACCTCCCGGGAAATCCTGTCCATGATCAACCGGAAGTATCTCATTACCGTCGGGATCAGTTTCGTCATCGCGGCGCCCATCGCCTATGCGATCTGCCAGCGCTGGATGAGCCAATTCGCTTTCCGTACGAATATCCCGGCGTGGATCTTCGTGGTCAGCTTCCTCGCGGTGGTGGCCATCACCTTGGCGGTCGTGACGCTCCAGAGCTGGCGGGCGGCCAATGCCAATCCGGTCGATTCCCTGAAGAACGAATAATCAAAAACACAACACGCAATATGATCAAAGTTACCAACCTTTCCAAGATTTTCCGGACGGAAGAGATCGAGACCACTGCGCTCAACGGCGTATCGTTTGAAATCAAGGACGGCGAATTCGTCGCCATCATGGGCCCTTCCGGCTGCGGCAAGTCCACACTGCTGAACATTCTGGGCCTGCTGGATAATCCCACCAGCGGCAGCTACGAACTCCTCGGCACCGAGGTGGGTGGTCTCAAGGAAAAGGAGCGCACCAAGTTCCGCAAGGGCAACATCGGCTTCGTGTTCCAGAGCTTCAACCTGATCGACGAGCTCAATGTCTATGAGAACATCGAGTTGCCGCTGCGCTATCTGAACATCAGCGCTTCTGAGCGCAAGGCTAAGGTCACGGAAATCATGAAGCGCATGGCCATCAGCCACCGGGCCAATCACTTCCCGCAGCAGCTCTCCGGTGGTCAGCAGCAGCGCGTTGCCATCGCCCGCGCCGTTGTCGCCGGCCCGAAACTGATCCTCGCGGATGAACCGACCGGTAACCTGGATTCCAAGAATGGCAAAGAGGTCATGGACCTGCTGAAGGAACTGAACCAGGAAGGCACCACTATCGTGATGGTGACCCACTCCCAGAAGGACGCCGCCTGCGCCCAGCGCACCATCGACCTCTTCGACGGCCAGATCGTCTCCGACGTCAAGAACGAACTCTGATGAAGAGTTACTTAAAGTTCTTATCTCGCAACAAGCTCTACGCTATCATCGAGTTCATCGGGCTGGCGGTGAGTTTGGCTTTCGTCATCCTCATCGGGGCATATGTGCGGCAGCAGTGGCAGATTGCACGCGGGTATCCGGAGTGGAAGAAGACGTATGCCGTAGGGCTCACGTACGACTGCGTGGAAATGGCTCCGCGCAGCGGCATGGCGGAGCTGCTGAAAGAGAGTGTCCCGGAGATCGAGAAGGCGTCGATCTATTCGAACCTGGGCATCGGGGGAACGATCGGGGACGTCCCCATCCACGACGGAAGTATCGCCGGGGCCAATCCGGATTTCCTGGACATGTTCCCGATCCGGTGGGTGTCCGGGAATCCCGATGCGCTGCTGGAATCGAATACGGTGGCCCTCAAGGAGCAGTTCGCCCGGGAGCATTTCCCTGGGGAGGACGTCATCGGTAAGGTTTGGGAGGACGGTTATGGGAAGACCTACACGGTGGTTGCCGTGTTCCGGGATTTCGGCTCGCAGATCTTCCGGGATGACGATTTGGTTTTCTTACAGATCAGGGCCAACGAGGAGTTGCGGAAGGGCTGGACCGGCTCGACCACCTGCTTCGTCCGGAGCGACGAGTCGGTGGAGAAACTGACCGCCGACATCGACGCCGTCCTGGAATCCCATAACAGGATGGAATGGGGGCGCGACGAAACGAGGGCGATGAAGAACGGTTCCATCGAGCGGCTGGACCGCTTGTATTTCTCCGGGCTGAACGGTCACCAATGCTTTATGAAGGGGAACCGGTCTCTGCTGCGGATGCTGACGGCCGTCGTGCTGCTACTCCTGCTGTCGGCCATCTTCAATTACATCAACCTCAGTTCGGCCCTGACCGGCCGTCGCGTGAAAGAGATGGGCATGCGCAGCGTCCTAGGGGCGACGAAGGAGCAGATTGTATGGGCCTATCTCAAGGAATCACTCCTTTTCACCGCCGCCTGTACCGTTTTCGCGGTCCTTCTGGCCTATGCGTTCCAGCCCGTCTTCTCGCATTATGTCGATGCGAGGGGCTCCGCTTCGGCCGTCTCGGTTCCCTTCGCCTGGCAATGGAGTGTCGGCATGGTCGCGGCGGTCGTGGGCCTGGCGCTTCTGATCGGCCTCGCGGCCGGCTGGATCCCTTCCCGCATCGCCTCGCGCTTCGACGCCATCCGGGTCATCAAGGGTGACTACCGGACGGCATCCAAACGCATCCTGTCCAAGGTGTTCATCGTCTTCCAGACGGGTCTGTCCGTCCTGCTGATCGCCCTCTCGCTGGTCATGGAACGGCAATACAGCCACATGGTCCACCGGCCGCTCGGGGCGACTGTCGATAATCTCTATTATCAGTACCTGGTGCGCGAAACGGGCCATGAGGACGCCCTGAAGGCCTTGCCTTTCGTCGCGGAAATGGACCAGACCAACGGGTTCCCGGGGCGGCCGTACATGACCATGTCCATGTCGGATCCAGAAACCGGCGGCACGATCAGTTGTGCTTTCATGCACTGCGGCCCGGATGCGTTCCGGATGTATGGTTTCGAAGTGGTGGAAGATTTCCACGCGCCGAACGGATGCGGATACTGGCTTTCGGAATCGGCCTTCTACCGGTTCGGAACGGATCCGGCCGAGGCGAAGATGCCGGAGATCCTGGGTGATTGGTACCAGGGAACGGTGGCCGGCGTCGTGAAGGACTTCGCCGTGACCGATGCGGCCCATGTCGACGATGGCCTGCTGGGCATCCTGTCGGTCGATGATGATCTGGGGGCCCGTTACCGGGTGCTGCGGATCGAGGGCGACCATCGGGAAGCGGAAAAGGAGCTCCAGGCGCTGTACAAGCGGTTCAGCCTGGAGAGGGATGGTTACGAGGGGTACCCCAGCCTCAGCGGTTTCATGAAGGATCAATTGGACGCCAAGCTTGGCGAAGCGGAGAATTACATGCGACTCGTCGAGCTGTTCATGTTCCTTGCCGTGATGGTCTCCTTGCTGGGCTTGCTGGCCATGTCGGCCCTGTACGCTTCGGAACGGACGCACGATATCGCCGTCCGCAAGGTCTTCGGCAGCACGGTCTGGGGCGAAACCTTCAACTCGGTAGGGGAGTATATGCTCCTGGTGAGCATCGCCTGCCTCATAGCCGTCCCGGTGGCCGTTTGGCTCGCCGGCAAATACCTGGAGGATTTCAACTACCGGATTTCCGGCTATGGCTGGATATTCGTCGTTGCGGTACTCATCACATTCCTAATCTCCTTCGCTTCCGTCCTCTGGCAGGACCTCAAAGCCGCGAAGACGAATCCGGCGATTGAATTGAAGAAAGAATAGCGTATGAAAAGTTACTTGAAGTTCTTATCTCGCAACAAGTTATACACCGCCATCGAGGCGGTGGGACTCATTGTGAGCCTGGCGTTCGTCATCCTAATCGGCAGTTATGTGCGGCAACAGTGGAAAGTCGCCCACGGTGCACCGGAATGGAAGCATTACTATGATGTTTCCGCATATTCGAATGGCCTGGATATGGCACAGTATGGGCTGGCCAGCCTCATTAAGGAGAATGTGCCGGGTGTGGACAGGGCAACCATGCTCGGCATGCAGGTGATTGACGGCACAGTGAATGATACGCCGGTCGATGGTCTGGTATGGGTCGTAGAGCCGGATTATTTTGACATGTTCCCGGTGGAATGGGTTAGGGGTAGCGAGCATGACCTGCGGGGCGGTGGCATCGCCATCAGCGAAA
>JAEEGG010025356.1_pt1 | contig 11420 bp, 9 predicted proteins | sample 9134161 | NCBI WGS metagenome assembly JAEEGG01 (sample SAMN16246543, study PRJNA631951) | gut metagenome | biome: gut microbiome; feature: rumen; material: CR-attached | host: Bos | place: Iran: Karaj | collected 2018-10 | reverse complement strand
TTGATATCGAAGTGAGATACCTTATCTGGAATTTTTTGCGTGAACTGAACCGGAGCGGGACAACGATTATCATGATTACCCATTATCTTGAGGAGATAGAAAATCTCTGTAACAGAGTGGTGATCCTTAACAGCGGAAAAATTGCAGATATAGACAGTGTGGAGAACTTGCAGAAAAAACTGATCTCCTTTGATCTTTCTGTTACAGTTTCGGAGATAATTTCTCCTGAAATGCTTCAAGATCTGAATGTTAGAATAACCGGTGACAGTTCTTTTGAGATTAAAATGGATCTGAGCAAAGAGAACTATAATGATTTGCTACAGAAATTGGCTTCCCGCGGGTTAAAGGTTGTCAATCTCAAGGAAAAGGCTAGTCGTCTTGAACAGTATTTCATGCATCTGAGAGAAACTGAAAAGTAAACGATCCATAATAACCTTTAAGGTAATTATGGCTTTTGCTTAGTCTAAGTGATTTCGCTGAAAAGTGAATGAACTACGTTATGAGAGAATGGATTTATGTAAATAAATTCAAATAGTTACCTTCGGATGTTCATCTAGTCTGAAGCTCTAAGGTGTATGATTAAACAGCCAGTAATGCTGACAGTGTTGTACACGGCAAACCTCTCAATAATATAGACGAAGGTGCATTTACGGTTTTGCAGAGTTCCGGCTGTTAACAGCATAAACTGCAGCTCATTAAGGGATTTTGTATGATTTATGTTCTGAACAGTAAAGGTGAACCGCTTATGCCGACCGGGCGTCATGGCAGGGTAAGGCATCTGCTTCGTGATAAAAAGGCATTCATTGTCAATTATTATCCTTTTACTGTTCAATTAACAAAGGAGCGAAATATTTAAATTCGGGAAGCTGCGTTAGGTATTGATACCGGTTATGAGAATGTAGGGTTATCAGCAACAACAAAGGATCAAGTCCTTTTGAATGCAAAGCGGAACTGAGAACAGATTTAGTTGAAAATTTATCAACCCGAAGGGAAACGAGACGAACCCGACGTTCACGGAAATTAAGATATAGGAAAGCAAGATTTTCAAATCGGAAACGTACGGAAAAATGGCTGCCTCCGTCAATGAAGTCAAAACTGGAATGCCATTTAACACTCGTAGCAAAACTGCACAGGTTTTTGCCGATAGGAAAAATTGTTGTCGAGGTTGCGAATTTCGATATTCAGAAAATAAAAAATCCTGAGATAAAAGGAGCTGAATATCAGCAGGGTGTTCAGTCAGACTTCTGGAATGTACGTGAATACGTTTTGTATAGAGATAACCATAAATGCAGATATTGCAAAGGTAAATCAAAAGACAGGGTTTTAAATGTTCATCATCTTGAATCACGAAAAACCGGCGGCAACTCGCCTGACAATTTAATTACCTTATGCGAAACCTGCCACAACATGTATCACCGGGGTTTAATAAGTCTGGATAATGTAACTAAAGGCAGTTCCTATAAACCTGAAACATTTATGAGCATACTGAGGAAATTTCTGATTGAAAACCTCAGGAAGACATACAAAAATGTAAGTTATACCTATGGTTATGAAACTAAAAGTAAAAGAATTGCAAACAGGCTGGAGAAAGACCACAACGTGGATGCCCGCTGCATTTCTGGAAATTTCTCCGCAAAGCCGGACGGAATATATTTATATAAAAAAGTAAGGTGCCATAACCGGCAGATACATAAGTTTAAAACTTTAAAAAGCGGCATAAGAAAACTTAATCAATCACCTTACATGATTCACGGATTCAGACTGTTTGATAAAGTCAGGGTAAACAATCAGACAGGATTTATATACGGTCGGAGACAGAGTGGCTTCTACCTTGTTAAAGATATTGATGGAAATATTATTTCAAGTAATATTTCCTATAAAAAGTTAAACCTTATTGAAAAAAGAAAAGGTTGGATTGTTGATTTTAAACAATCTTAACTAGCATCAAAGGTTATTATGGAGCGTTTACGGATAATATGTACCTTGTTAAAGTGGCAGAAACCATCATAACTGAAGTGATGATTACTCCTGAGGGGTTGCCCGAATCGCAAAAGATATTTGAAAACATAATCAGTCAAAATAAAGAACTGGCCAGAAGTCTGTCTTATCTGAATTTGTCAGAGAGCACAGTTTCTGAGGCATGTTTTATTGTGACCGTATTTATCGATGAGGTTATGTTTATCAAGTATCAATCCTGGCCGTTACAGCAGATAGTGAATTTTCAAACCAATAAGGGGGGAGAGGAGTTTTACAATAAACTAGATCTTACTTTGGAACGTTATGAGAAAGAAGGTTCTGCAGAAGATTTGGCTCTTATTGAATTGTATGATTTCCTTCTTTCGTTGAATTTTACCGGTAAGTACTGGAATGATCCGGAAGAAAAGCTCTTGGATTACCGTAGAAAAATGAACGGATATCTGCAGATCGGGCGGCAGTTGAACCTTGTGAATGCGGTAGCTCCGGTTCCGAAAGCTTCAAAAATAACATCGGTGAATCTTATATCTCTCACACTGATAATAATAATTTGTTTAATTACAGTTTTTGTTTCATTTATGTTTGATGATTTTTCAACTCAGCAGGGTGACATGTGGCGGGCAATAACAGATAAATACACCAACGGAGTTGAACGCTGATGAAGAATTTTTTGTGGGGACTGTTTAAGATTGTTCTTGGCTTTACGATATTTTTTCTGATATCAGCGCTAGTTGTCTATATTGTTGTTTACCATTACGAACAATCTCTTTGGGTAGCTTTCCTGGTTATAGGTATTCTGCTTGTAATTGCTCTGATTGTTCATATTGTTCTTAGATTTTTAAAGAGGTTTAGACAGAAGAAGTTTGTTGAACATATTATTGCCCAGGATGATCAGTTGGCACAGAAGGCCAAAAATGAGGAATTTACTAGACTTTCAGATCTCAGAAACAGGTGGCATGATGCCATTAACTTTTTAAAGAAAAACAGACCAAGCAGATTTTCCAGTCCGATATATAGGTTGCCCTGGTATCTTATTATCGGTGAGACAAATGCAGGAAAATCATCGTCAATAGCCAACAGTGGATTGCACTCAGTCAATTCTGATGCGGGGCCGATCCCTGGCATGACCAGTACTAGAAACTGCGACTGGTGGTTTCTAGATAACGCTGTGGTAATTGATAGCGCTGGAAAATATGCTGTACCTGTAGATGGAAAAATTGATGAAATAGAATGGCAGGAATTTTTGGTGCAGCTGGCTGCATATAGACGAAAGGAACCTATAAACGGAATTATGGTAGCCCTTCCTGCAGAGAAAATTTTAGATAAAAATGAAACATCGCTCTTTACTTATGCTAGTTTCATTTCAGATCGCGTAAACGGACTAGTTAAAGTTCTTGGGGCAAGGATTCCGATATATGTGCTGATTACAAAATGCGATCTTATTGCAGGTTTTCATGAATTATCAGATATCCTTACCAAGGATGAACTTCATCAGGCTTTTGGTTATACCTCGAATGTGGAGACGGAAACACACTCTGTTGTGGTCGAGAAACTGGTCGAGTCTGCAGTTAACTCTATTCACAGTATACTGTTGTCTAAACAGATACAGGATAGCGGAACTTCACGCAATAATCTCCTGGTCCTGATTCAGAACATCCGCATGATGGAGGCAAGGATAAAAAAATTTATCTCTTGCGCATTTGATAATACGACATATCATGAAAAAGTGATATTGCGTGGTATTTATCTGAGCTCGGCACTGCAGTCAGGAACTCAGACATCTCTCTACGGAAAAAATCTTGTTTCTGAAACATATGAGGTTTCACGTAGCAGAAGTATGTTTCTGAAAAACGTTTTCAAGGAAATCATGCCTCACGATCGAGGTCTATACCAGCCAATTTTGGAGTTTCTGAAGTGGAAAACTTTGAGTTCTAACCTTTTACTTAATCTGGCATCACTTGTCTCTTTGTGTTACATAGGGTACACAGCATACGGTCTTAAATACAGCGATGATACAGCGGATTTGCTTGGGGATACGATCATTTCAGTTATTTCAAACAGTACCACAAATCAGAGACTGTTTGATTATAATGAACTTATCGGCAGAATTAATACCGAGCAGAATACTCTTTCCTACAAGTATCAGTTACCTTTCACCAGAACTAATCTTGATGAGGCAATAAGTACTAGTAAGGCTTTTTTTATTCATGATTTTGAACGTGAGATTTTTAATAAAATTATAACAGTGGACTACTGGGACAATCTTGTTCACATGGAACTTGATGAATATGAGACCCTTGGTGATGCAATCTACTTTTTTTCAACTCTTTTGAAATATCTTGACGAATGCGATGAGTATGGTTGCAAAGAACAGAAGCAAATTTTAGACAAACTTGAAATTGTCAATCTTGAACGACTTCATATAAATAAAACGAATGTTCATAATTTTGTTAATCTTCTTGAACGTTATCTTCAGTATAAATACTACAGCAAACTGCATGATGATAAGGATTATCTAGAACCGCTGAGGGACAATGTGCGTAACTCCCTGGATTTTTTCCTGGAACATAATCAGAGTACCAAATGGCTGTTAGGATGGGCGGATGCAAAGACCAACGGAATTGATATAGAGACATTTTGGCCACTATATCATGTTTCCAATAATACAGATATAACAGGAGCCTTTACCAAAGACGGTTATACACTCATTGCGAAGATGTTTGAAGTTCTTCCTTCAAATCATACTAAGATTGATATGAAGAAGATGAAAAATATTTTCAGTGATTATTATTATGGAAATTATATCCAGAAGTGGGTGGATTTTTCATCATCATTTTACCGGGCTTCAGTTTCATCTCCGGTAAATGAAAAACTCAGTATTCTGCCTCTAATGTTTGATGTGAACAAAAATCCGTTTTTTAATGTTCAGAAACTTACATATGAACAGTTGGATTTCATCAGAAAACAAAAGGATATAGATTTATCAAAGATGAAACTGTCCCAGCTGGCTATCGAAAACTATAAAAACAGTACCGGAGATAAATTGGATAAGGTTGCCTCCTTTATTGATAAAAACGGCCAGCGAATCAATTCAATAATTCAGAAGATCGATTCGAAATATGATGCCGATTATCTCGATAAGGTTGATACTGTTACCAAAAGTGTTCAACAGTTTTTTGAAACCGGTAGGGATACACTGAGTGTGTATAACAACAACAGGACAATAAAAAAGTCGGTTGAGAAAAAACTCCAGGGGGAGATGGTTTCGGGTGATAAATCGTTTGAAATGAAAAAGATAACTGATGCACTTAAAGATAATTTGGATATAAATCAAGCTGTTGACTACAATCTGTTACAACCTTCAGGATTTATTCCTTTTGACAGCACAATTCAATTTATCGATCATTTGGCCGCAGACATGGTCGGATGTGCACTGCAAGAGTCGTGGCTCAGTCGTGTATATATGAAATTTATGAATAGTAACGAACTGTCAAACACCCCGCTGTTCGGTGAAAACGGATTGATTACAAAATACATGAATGAAGAACTGGGTCCGTTTATAATACAAGATGAGTTTGGATACCATCCATCACCTGAGTTTCCTAATCTTGAACTTACCCAGAACTTTTTGAATTACCTGTCCACAGGGGATGTTCGTTCTTCTGCTTTAAACTTGAAAACAGCCAAACTTACAATAACAAGTGAACCGATAGAAGTAAATGAGGAGTCTAGGATTTATCCTAACGGCGTAATATTAACCTTGACTTGCCAGAGTGATAATAAAGTATTGGAAAATTACAATTTTGCTTCTTCACTTACTTTTGAGTGGAAACCAGATGACTGTACCGGTGTCAGAATTGAAGTTCTTTATGACGGATTTACTCTTGTAAAAGAATACGATGATGAGTACGCTTTTGCCAATTTTATAAATCAATTTTCAAGAAACGGCAGTGTCAAATTTTCGAGCGGTGAATTCCCGGAACAGAGGCAGATGCTTGCAGCCCGTGGTATAGAGTGGATTGGACTGTCTTATAAATTCAAGAATGTAGAGAAAATTAGGGACTATTATAATGCGGCTCAGAATCCGCAAGGTATACCTTATCAAGTAGCGGAGTGCAATAAACAATGAATTTATTCAGAGTGATAAAGAACGCATTTGTTCCGATAGTGATTTTCTGTATCTGGTTTTTCCTTGTGTTTTTAATTGTAAGAGCAACCATGTCTTCCATAGAAATGGATTTTACTAATTTTAGATGGGACCTCTATAGGCATCATTTTTCGCTGAATATAGCTAAATTTTTGGGCTTTTCCGGAGATACGGTGGACGATATAATAGAAAGAACCAAGTATATTAAAAGCTATTACCGTGATTCCGGTATTGTAGATTATTCTGATGTGGATAATGTCAAGATCAAGAACAATGATTGGAAACATAGAAAAGTCGAGCGACTGAATAGTGAGTTTTCTCCTGATAACACTTCACATCTCCATTATCATTTAGGCGGTTATTCGAATGTTGATGGTAGTGAAGATGACCGGGAAAGGTTAGGTTCTTCTCCTGACTCTAAAAGAAATAAAAGCGGGCTGCAAACTGGCAATACTTTGAAGTATCATAGCAATAATGGTGTTAGTCATAGTGGAGAACAACCTAAAAGTTCAAATAAGCACAGCAAAAAGGAATCTGTATCTTCTTCAACTGATGATATACAGCATGATCCGAATAATGCTAGAATGATAAAAGGAATTCGTAATCATTCTGCCAGATAAATTATACGATGAGGGGGTTAGTATGAAAACCAAGAGCCTTGACAGTCAATTAAGTACCAATTTGATTCTTATTCACGGTTGGGGCATGGACTCTATCGTATTTGAAAGTGTAGCACAAAGATTTTCCGATATTGTTAATGTAGTTTATCTTGATTTGCCTGGATACGGTATCAATCACGAGCTTAATTATACCTATCAGCAGTATGGAGAGTTTCTTCGCGATTTGGATAGTACAATTCCTCAAAACAGTATTATTCTTGGTTGGTCGCTAGGCGGGCTTATTGCACTTGATTATGCTTGTCATTATCAAAAGAAACTTAAAGGTTTGATTACAGTGTGTTCTTCACCAAGATTTACTGAACTTCTAGATGAGGATGATGAAAACAGTCAAATTTGGAATGGAGTTAATGCAAGAACGCTGAAGGCGTTTATCAGATTGATAAAACCTGAGAACAAGGATCAGGTGTGTGATCATTTTCTAGCCCTTCAGGCTATGGGAAGTCCATCTATCAGACAAGATATACGTGAACTTCGCCGTGCACTTGCAAATCAGGTTCGTCCGACCTATGATGCTTTGAAAATGGGATTACAGGAACTTGCTGACATAGATTTAAGGCATGAATGTCTTAAATTATCTCTTCCTATGTTGCACTGTTTTGGCAAGTATGATCGACTGGTACCTTCTGTGGATCTAATCAAATATTGGTATGACAATCCATATGCCAATACCAGAATTTTCAATAAAACTTCACATAACCCGTTTCTTTCTGAGAAGGATGACTTTTATACTGCGGTTCGAGATTTTATTGTCTCGAACATGTAGTTTTTATTATTTTGTGATGATAAAAACTTGTTTTTTACTAAATTATTATCATAATCATTAATATATAGTTGAAGTTTAAAGTAGGGAATTCTATGAGTATGCAGATATCTAACGGGTATTCAAGTGCTTTTCACGCCTATAACAGAGGAGTGAATACTGTAAATCAGGCCGCGACTCGTATTGCTCAAATGCCAGCTGAGAACGTTCAAAAGTCGGTTGATGAGGCCGAGGAGGCAGTAAATCTGAAATATGGTGAACTTCAGGCTGAAGCCGGGGCTAAGGTATTTGATGTATATGATAAGACAATTGGATCTATTATTGATATAAAGGTTTAATCTATGAATATTGTTGCGCAGTATCCTAATTTTACACCCCTCAACCTGAATATTCAGGTTGAGGCTGCGCAGCATGATGCTTCTCAGCGTGAAATTGTTCCTCCGCTGGTTAGATCAGATGTTTCACCTAATAATCATGATGCCGCAAATTCGAAGGATTCCAAGTATTCAGGAAATTACTCTAGTGCTACTTTAGAAGAGCAGGATGAAGATGTCGTATATGATTATGCGAATATAACCAGACGAAACAAAGAGCAGCAGGAACAGGAGCAAGGAAACGGTGATAATCAAACATCTCCTGAAAATGACAAAAAGCCAAACGGTGAGTTGTTAACTAATTCTGAACAGAAGGAAGTTCAGCAACTTAAGTCTCGAGATGAGGAAGTTCGTATTCACGAACGTCAGCATCAAATGGCAGGAGGCCGTTACGCATCCTCACCATCATATACCACAGAACTCGGTCCAGATGGAAAAGAGTATGCTGTAGGAGGTGAGGTTCAGATTTCAACCTCAGAGGAGGATACTCCTGAAAAAACTGTTACCAAAATGCGTCAGGTAAGACGGGCGGCGATGGCCCCGGCTGAACCTTCTTCTCAGGATTATGCTGTTGCCCGTGAGGCTAAACAAAAGGAACTGAAGGCCCAGCAGGAGATTAGAGAGGAAAGTAGCAGATCAGATGATAGTGAGACTAGTACTCAAGAAGTCAGAGATGTCAATCATGATAACTCTGCAACACAAAAAGACGGTAAGCTTGATACCAGCTCTGCCGGCTCAAGCTTGGGAAAACTTTCATTTAAATTCCGCGATGTTATTTCATCCCGGTATGCAAATTCATGGCACGCGAGTTCATCCTCGGTCAGTGCATACGCCTAGTTTAAACCCTCGTAATATCGTCGTTTACGATATCTTCCTTATACCATTCTTCCTTTTTATATGATATTTTATTGATGTACCAAATGATGGTTCCCTGGGGCGCCTTCACTTTGACTTCATCATCTTCATGATGGTGCAAAAGAGCTCGAGCTAACGGAGAATCAACAGAAACATAATCATTCCTTCCGTAAATTTCTTCGCTTCCCACTATTCTTATGGTTTTGATTTCTCCTTCAGGGCTTTCCAATTCAAGATATGCGCCAAAATAAACTGTTCCATCCTGTATTGGGTTGTAATCAACAACTTTTGCTTTATCAAAAAAAGTAACGAGAAATCCGAGTCGTTTGTCTATTTGTCTTAAATAACGTTTGTTATACTGATAATCTGCATTTTCTGAGCGATCGCCAAGGCTTGCCGCCCAGGAAACTTTTTCGGTGATATCCGGTCTCAGGGTTAGTCTAAGATAGTCAAATTCTTTTTTTAATTTATTATAACCATCTCTAGTAACAATCATTGTAGGCATAATTTTTTCCTTTCTTTGAGTAAATGAAATATATGCTGATCATAATAGAAAAAAGCCCTGAACAGTGATATGAACAGGACCTTTTGGACTATCTTTTAGAACTTAATAAACAAAATTATTATTTATTATAATTTTGGACCAGCAGCAACTAACTTCTTACCTGCTTCATTGTTGGTGAACTTGGTGAAGTTCTTAATGAATCTGCTAGCAAGATCTTTAGCCTTTTCTTCCCACTGAGCTGCATCAGCATAAGTATCACGTGGGTCGAGGATCTTAGGATCAACACCTGGTAAAGCAGTTGGAACCTTGAAGTCGAATAATGGGATCTGCTTGGTTTCAGCCTTGTCGATAGAACCGTCTAAGATTGCATCGATAATACCACGGGTATCCTTGATAGAGATACGTTTGCCTGTTCCGTTCCAACCGGTGTTAACCAAGTAAGCGGTTGCACCAGACTTCTGCATCTTCTTAACCAGTTCTTCACCGTATTTGGTTGGGTGCAGAGATAAGAATGCAGCACCGAAGCAAGCTGAGAAGGTTGGGGTAGGTTCAGTAATACCACGTTCTGTACCAGCTAATTTAGCTGTGAAACCTGATAAGAAGTAGTACTGAGTCTGTTCCGGAGTCAGAATTGATACTGGAGGTAATACACCGAATGCGTCAGCTGACAAGAAAATAACTTTTCTAGCAGGACCTGCTTTTGAAACAGGCTTAACGATGTTGTTGATGTGATAAATTGGGTATGAAACACGAGTGTTTTCAGTAACTGATTTATCAGCGAAATCAATCTTACCAGAAGCTTTGTCTACAGTAACGTTTTCTAACAGTGCATCTCTCTTGATTGCGTTCCAGATATCTGGTTCATTTTCTTTTGACAAGTTGATAACTTTAGCGTAGCAACCGCCTTCGAAGTTGAACACACCTTCATCATCCCAACCGTGTTCGTCATCACCGATCAGAGCACGTTTTGGATCAGTTGAAAGGGTAGTCTTACCTGTTCCTGATAAACCGAAGAAAATAGCTGTTTCATCTTTTTCATTGGTGTTAGCAGAGCAGTGCATTGAAGCCATTCCCTGTAAAGGTAATCTGTAGTTCATGTAGGAGAACATACCTTTCTTCATTTCACCACCGTACCAGGTGTTCAGAATGATCTGAACTTTTTCTGTTAAGTTGAATACAACAGCAGTTTCAGAATTTAAACCTAATTCCTTGTAGTTTTCAACTTTAGCTTTAGAAGCATTTAAAATTACGAAATCTGGTTCACCGAAATTGTTCAGTTCTTCTTCTGTTGGACGAATGAACATGTTTTTAACGAAATGAGCCTGCCAAGCCACTTCCATAATGAAACGGATTTTGATTCTTGACTTAGGGTTTGCACCGCAGAAACCATCAACAACGTATAATTTCTTATTAGAAAGTTCTTTCTGCGCAATCTTCTTTAATTCTTTCCAGCTTTCTGGGCTTAATGGCTTGTTATCATTCTTATATTCATCGGAAGTCCACCAAATTGTGTCTTTGGTAACATCATCGAGAACCCAGAATTTATCCTTTGGTGAACGACCAGTATAAATACCAGTCATTACGTTTACTGCCCCCATTTCAGTAACTGTACCAACATCGTAGCCAGTTAATGATGGATCTGTTTCATCCTTGAACAATTGTTCGTATGATGGGTTGTAAACAACTTCAGTTGCACCGGTAATACCGTATTTTTCGAGATTTGGGCAAGTAGCCATTATTTTGTTCTCCAATAAATTTGTAAAACGACCTTTTATAATAATTTACTCTATTCTATACGATTTTTGTTTTTTAGTCTAATTATTTGCATGTTTTTACGGTTTCGTTTCTTTCTCTAGGATAGTCTTGTTAAACGGTAAATTTTGTTGAATATGATATGCATACGGTTTGTTGTGATCATTGAATTCCGTTGATTTATATGGCTGGTTTGTCAACATTTTGAATCAAATCTGTCTTTTTATTATACAGTTGTTTATAATCTGTCGGTCAAAAAAATTTTAATGAATGCAATGGTTTTTGCGAAGTTTTAAAATTGTATAGACAATCGGGGACCGTTGTAAAGAAAAATAATGGAGTTTTTAATGATAGTAAAAGATGAAGCAAAAAA
>JAEEGG010025354.1_pt1 | contig 11421 bp, 8 predicted proteins | sample 9134161 | NCBI WGS metagenome assembly JAEEGG01 (sample SAMN16246543, study PRJNA631951) | gut metagenome | biome: gut microbiome; feature: rumen; material: CR-attached | host: Bos | place: Iran: Karaj | collected 2018-10 | reverse complement strand
ATATGAAGGTCATCCTTGACACCAACATTTGGGTTTCGTTTTTATTAGGCCATCAAACGACTTTGATGCGTCGTATCTTGACAGACACGCGTTTTGATGTATATGTCTGCGACCAACTCATCCGTGAGATTATGGATGTCACGGGACGTGAGAAGATTCGGAAGTATGTTGGCATAAATGATATTGCCGGCTTATTGTCCGTAATTCGAGCCTTTTGCCAAAATGTAAATGTTGAGGACAATGGCAAGCACCACATTCGTGACCCCAAGGATGCCTTTCTGCTGTCCTTGGCAGATGCCATCGGTGCAACATATATTGTCAGTGGTGACAAGGATTTGACGGACCTTAAGAGTTCGGGAGAAACAAAGATCATCAAACTGGCAGACTTCAAGTCCATGATGTTGTACAACTGACGCATCGAGATTATTAATACCGGCGGAGTGGCAGCAATGTCGCTCCGCTTGTTCTTGCGATAATTTCGCGGGATTATTTGCTTGAATCAGAAAAATATCGTACTTTTGGGGCAGAAATAACTCTAATTTCATGAGAATCATGGATAGCGCAAAGCAAAATCTTACAGAATAATGGCAATACCTATCAATATAGAAGACTTGTTGAATAAGCGAAAAATAGAGTCAGAACGAATAGAGTTTAAGGACGGATGGAATCCTATTAGTATCTATCGTTCTATCTGTGCTTTTGCCAACGATATTGATAACCTTGGAGGTGGATACATTCTTGTTGGTGTAAAAGAAAAAAATGGCATAGCGGAAAGACCTGTTAAGGGTATACCTATAGAACAATTAGACGGGATTCAACAACAGATGGTAAGGTATAACAATATGATAGAACCTTATTATCAGCCTCGTATTGCGGTGGAAGAAGTGGACGGCAAGCAGATACTTGCCATTTGGGTGCCTAGTGGCACAGATCGTCCCTATACCGTCCCTGCAGACATAACCGCCAAATTAAAGAACAGATTGTTCTATATAAGATTTGGCTCAAATACGATTGAAGCAAAGGGTGAGCAGTTAGACCAACTAAGGGAGATGTCGGCAAAAGTTCCTTTTGATGACAGAGGCAATGATGCTATCGGATTTGATGATATCTCTCTGGTCCAATTGCGTGATTATCTCGTAAAAGTAGGCAGTAAATTGTCTAATGACGTTGGACGCACGCCCATAGAAAACCTGCTTGGCAACATGAATCTACTGGCAGGACCTATTGAACATACTCAGATAAAAAACGTTGCTGCAATGATGTTCTGTGAGCAGCCCGACAGGTTTTTCCCATACAGTCAGGTAGAAATAGTTTTTTTCCCAGAAGGACGTGAAAAAAATCCAAATAACATGACCGAGGCTCCTATAATAAAAGGAACAGTGCCACACATGATAAGTGCCACATTGGACTATCTTCGGACTAATGTGATAAAAGAACGTATTATTAAGATGAGAGATAAGCAAGAACCACTCAAATACTTCAACTATCCCTATGCCGCCCTAGAAGAAAGCGTAACCAATGCACTTTATCATAGAGATTACAAACTTTATGAGCCTGTAGAGATAACGATAGAACCCGATAGAATAAGCATACTGAGCCATTCTGGGCCAGACAGATCTATTAGCGCTGAAGCGATAAAACAGGCACGAGCATTACGTTCTCGTAGATACAAAAACCGAAGGTTAGGTGATTTTTTAAAAGAACTGGGATTAACGGAAGGGCGGGCTACTGGTATTCCCACGATACAAGCTGCCCTTGACGCAAACGGCTCGGGTCATGCTACGATAGAAACAGATGACGAAAGGACGTATTTCCTGATAGACATACCGTGTCATCCGTCGTTTAAGAATGAGAGAATCATTCCCGAGAATATAAATGTTGATCATTTAAGTGGTCATTTAGAAAAAACCTATCTTGCAATTAAAGATTATCCTTATGAGACAATAGCACAGCTTGCGGAACGGTTGAAAATAGGTGAAAGAGCAATGAAAGCGCGTGTTGACAAATTGAAAAAAGCAGGATTTGTGGGAAGAAAAGGACGAAGACATGGATATTGGATAATCCTAAAATAGACTCGGCAATGTCATTAAGAGTGTCATTAAGAGTGTCTTTAAGAATGTCTTTAAGAATGTCTTTAAGACCCCTCTGAACAAAAAGGTTGTTGGATGCTGCACTATTTGAGCGCACAAAGATGGATGAACCAAAACTCTCACCAGTGATGAGAGAAATGGTGCCAAAAGCAGACTTGGTGTTTAGAGGCCGATATGTCTTGGAATTGCGGTTAGGGGTAAAAATCAATGGATTATTTGCTTGAATCAGAAAAATATCGTACTTTTGCGGTGAGAAAGGAGAAAAAGCTATGACTACACTGCAACTTAATGCTGAATTATATCGCGCCATGGGTGTCATTGCCGATGATGAGGGATTGATGCGGAAGGCTCTGAAATATATCAAGAAACTTGCCGTCAAGAAACGTGAACAAGACGAGACATTGATTCCCAAAGGAGAGTATCTTGAAAGCCTGGAGCGCGGCGAGGAGGAATTTCGCCAGGGAAAGACTTTTGCCATGCTTCCCGGCGAGAGTTTCAGTGATTTTCGTAAGCGTATCGGGCGATGAGCTACACGGTGAATTTTTCCGAGCAGGCCCTTGCTGACGCAGATCGCCTGGAACGTGATGACCCCAAGGCCTTTAAGAAATTCCTAGCTTTTGTAGATGAATAAGCATCGTATGGTGTATCGTATCTTTGACGAGCAAGTGGTTGTACTTGTTCTTCGAAGTTATGGGCACTATGAGGACAAATAAGGGCCGGCCCTCACCTTTGTAAACATTTTTTGCTAAACATCGCCCCGTTTAACGACGGGGCTTTTTGTGTTCCGTTCTATCGGCCGATAGAATGGGACTTTTTTGTAGGGTTTCGGGGTCGGAAAAAGCACCCACGTCCCCAGGGGACACCGAACAGACGATAAAATAAACCAAATAACAAACAACAAATAAAAAACTAAAACTAAAATCATGAAACAAAAATTACTATTCTTATTGACAGCCTTGTGCTTCGGAGTGGTTTCTGGGGTGAAGGCAGATGTTACAGTACCTGATCCGGTGTACTTTAATGATTTCTCTTCTACAGAAGGGTTAACGGTTGTTGGCAATGGTGTCTTCGAAGACGATGCCGATGCTCGTTTTGGGAAGATTTTCCATAATGACCCAAATAACAGCAACGCTGTACGCACCAATTACCTTCAATTGCCAAGTACAGTTTTCAAGGATTTTACCACAAACGGCGGAAAAACAGCGATGACAATAGGTCTTTGGGTAAATAAAAAAAATGAGGACAATTTCTTCTGGACCTCGCTTTTTGCCGCCCGATTGCATGGGAAAGATGATGCCCAGTATGGATCCAACGATAATTATCCCACTTTGACGTTAGAAACTCGTTGTATTGTAGACTGGAACTATGACAATTGCCAATCTGATTATTGGGTTGCGGATACTCGTGGTATTGAGGGAGCAACTGCACACAGTGGTGGTACCTATGCTACTACAGCATGGCTCGATGACGGGCAATGGCATTATTATACCATGACATTGACCGGGACTGCAGTCAAGGTTTATGTAGATGGCATAGTTAAAGACTCCTGGACATTAGATGGAACAGCCGGAAAGAATCTCTCCAAACTCTTCACCAATGCGAGCGAATTAACTAACGTTACCATTGGTGGCAACCAGGCTTACTGGTGGAATGACCCCGATCCTGCTTTTGGTTTTGATGACTTTGCTGTATATGATGAGGCTCTTTCTGCTGCCCAGATTCAATAGATTATATTCGACAAAGACCCAGCCGCAGCAGCCAACAAAGAAGTCATTCTTGCAGCAAAGGGTGATGCAACTTCGTTGGTGGTTAATCCGACATTTGATGAAAATGCTGATGGATGGTCTTTCTCTAATGACCATGGGACAACCGGCTCAAAGATAGATCGCTATAACGGGTCCTCGTGGCGTGGCGGAAACAACTATTATGTAGATTGTAACAATCGCTGGTATACCATAACCCAAACGATAAAAAATATGCCGGCAGGAACCTACAAGTTAGTCGCAGCCATGCGTGGCAAAGGTTTTGGTATCCGTCCTTCTGTAGCTGGCACTGATGGCGCTTATTGGTACGGAACGAATAAGAAAATGATAAATAAGAACGGTGTGGTAATGCCCGTTACCGATATTACGAAGAGAGAGATGAACTATGCCAACGATGGCACTCAATGGAACTGGGTATCTGTAACGGGAAAACTGGAGACAAACGGTGATTTGACAATAGCATTTAAGTTGGAGGCAAATAATAACTGTTGGGCATGTCTCGATGACGTTCACCTTTATTATATGAGTGATGGCGAGAATTCTTATGCACATTCATTGGGAGAGGTTTCATCAAATGTAGTTTATAATAATACTAATAATGTCATAACCAAAGATGTTATTGTTACAAATCCCAATGTAATAATTACGACAAATGTGACAGTAGAAACAGCCATGGGGCAGTTAAACAACAACCTTGTAAGTGGAACTGTTGCTAATCTGGTTCTCTACGACGGAAATGAGTTTTCTGTAGACGACGACTTCACGGCAACAAATGCCAAACTCTATCGCAGCGTTACCTCTGGAGGATTTGCAACTGTTTGTGCTCCGTTTGCCATCAGCAGTGCTTCCGGCACATTCTATGAACCCACCAAGTTCACTAATAATGTGCTGACTTTTGGTGAACAAGGAACTCCCGGTGCTGGTAAGGCCTACCTGTTCAAAGCCTCTGCAGATGTAACTGAGATGACAGGTGCCGGCGAAGTTAAAGCAAATCCCGTTGACAATGGAACGGGTGTCGTCATGAAGGGCACTTACAATCGTATTGCTACTATTGATCACGATAACTACATCTTGAGTAGCGGTACGCTTTACAAGGTTGATAGCGACGTTTCGCTGAATCCGTTCCGTGCATACTTCAACATTCCTTCAGGAGACCTTTCTCCCGCTCGCCTTGTCATCAATCTCGATGACTTCACTGGCATCAATGTTGTTGATGCTACAGAGGCCGAGTCTGATACTATGAAGGATGGCAAGTACATCGAGAACAACCAACTCTTCATTGTAAAGAACGGCGTTAAGTACAGTGCCAATGGTCAAATCTTGAAATAAAAATAAGGAGGAAAACAAAATGAAAAAGTCATATATTAAACCAGTAAACACTGTTGTAAAGTTTAACGTAGAGCAAATCATCTGCACGAGCATCGATACGGTAGAAGGTGGTGGAGGCGTTGGGGTTGGCACTGGTGGAACAGGAAGTTCGAGTATTACTAGTGGCGAAGCCCGTGAAATCATCCAGTCTCCTGACGCATGGGAAGAGTGGTAATTTATCCAATTGACAGTTGACAATTGACAATTGATATTTTAAGTTAATAAATAATGTATAATGGTTATCCCACGTCGTGTGAGTCAATCGCGCGGCGTGGGAAATCCCGACTAAAAAGGATTCTCACCACCAAACCCATAACACCACAACATTTTTACGCGCTAACAAGAGAATACTTGCGCGTTAGTTAGAAAACCGAAAAATCGAAATAAACAAATATACAATAAAACAAAAATAAAAAACTATGAAAAGAAAATTATTTCTTTTATTGTGCGCACTGCTGACGATGATCGGGGTGCAGGCGCAGGAAGATGTTACGAGTACGTACATCACGAATCCAAGCTTTGAGGCCGATGGAAGCATCTCTACTTCCAACGGGGCTCTTACGATTACAGGATGGACACAGAGTAACCCAGGTAGTCAATACAACAACACTGGTTGTTATGACAAAGACACGAACGTCCCTTCTCAAGGTACAGTAAAAGTGACACCTTCCGATGGCGATTATCTCCTTTTCTTCCGTAGGGGTTGGGCACAGGCTACTTATACCTTTACTTCTGCTGTGACCAGCCTTCCTGCTGGCAGATACACTTTATCTGTGGATTATAAAATGGTAGAGGGATATGATGACAAGCAGAATAATAACACGAAGGTTATCATTTCAGCCAAAAACGGTGATAATGTATTGGGCAGTGGCGAAGGAACAACAAAGGAAAATGTAAGCGGCGGCGGTGCTTACACATACTTGAATACCAAAAGCTGGAGTAAATCCATTGCACATTTTATCTTAACAGAAACTACAAATGTTAATGTTGTAATATCACTTCAAGCCGGTGCACAGCGTCGCTCTGATTTTGTTGTTGACAACGTTCGCTTGTATTATACACCTTTTGATGCTGCACCAATAAACTATAGTAGTGTGGGAGCTGGTGATTTCTACATTGTCAATGCCGCCACAGGTAAATATCTGGGTGGTGCGAATTCCTGGGGAACACAGGCGTCGCTCATCGAGCATGGTATTCCTTTTACAGCAGCAGCCAGCGATGGTGGTTATACATTGGACTCGCATACATATAACAATGAGTCGAGTCACTTTTTTAATGGCACTTATGTAGACGGTGGCTCTACAAAATTATTTGTGAATTCTTTGGGAAGCGGAAAGTATAGCATTTCTACGGCAGATGGTTCCGCATATGTTACAGCAACATCATCGACTACTGTTGCCAACACGGCATCGGATGCTCAAAATACGTTAGCTCAATGGTACTTCGTAAGCAAGGCTGATCGTGATGTTCTATTGTCTTCAGCAACGTTATCGAACCCTGTTGATGCCACCTATTATCTGACTGAAGCTAATATCAGCCGTAACCTCCGCAAAGCATATAATACAAGTGGCTGGACTGGAGATAAGGCATATGGTGGCGAGAACTACAACCAGTGTCTTGAGCGCTATACGAAAGCGACAGATGTATATCAAGTAGTAACTGTGCCTAATGGTCAGTATGTCGTGTCTTGTCAGGGCTTCTATCGTCAGGAGAGCGGAAGCGCTGTTTCCTATCTGTATGCCAATGATGAAACCGTTGCATTAGATAAAATCCAGACAGGTGGAATTAATGATAAGAGTCAAGCGTCTCAGGCATTTACTGTCGGTGAATACAAGAAGAGTCTAACCATTAATGTTACAGATGGAACTTTAAAAGTTGGTGTAAAGTGCGATGCTGCTACCAACTGGACAATTTGGGACAATTTTGAACTCTACTACTATGGCCCCAACCTCATTCAGTCCGCAGAAGAATTCACTGCGGGTAATACAACGGTTGGTGGCAAGTGGTACTATTATGATATCCCCACCAATGACGCCTATGAGTTTACGTCTTCGGCTGCCACAACCCTCGTTTATACCACAGATGGGACCCAGTTGACAGAAGTGGCTATCGGTACGGACGAGTCCTTCACTGCTGGCCAGAAGAAGGAAATTGAACTTTCTGCTGGTCGCCTCTATTTCAAAACGAGTGAGGCTACGACCCTTGACATTACCTATAAATATAATGTTGGGGCTGCCACAGCCGACTATTCTCACGTTCAGGGTGGTGAAACCGTCACCGTTTTATGGGCAGATGCTTCGACCAATGATCCTGATGCCACTTTCGCCATGAACGGTACTCCAGAAATTACCCTCAATGGTAGTCCTGTAGACATTGTAACCACCGCAAAAGGCTTTACGTTTACGGTTCCTGAGGTTTCTGCTAACAGTTCTTATACTCTCAGCATTCCCGCTAACGCTTTCGGTTACGAAGCAGGAAGCACCTTCAATGAGGCACAGGACATAACGCTCTACACTCCTGCTGTGTATGACGGCACCTACTATATCAAGACTGGCGATGGCCGTTACGTAAGTCGTGGCAATAATTATAACACTCGCGCCATAGTTGATAAATATGGCATTGCAGTCACCACGGCGACAGACGGATCAGGAAAGACCACATTCCTATTTGTTGACAACAACAAGAATCTGTTTGAGGCCGATAATCACGAGGTTTATGCAGATAACACGAACGACAAGTATTGGACTGTTTCTGCGACAACCGGTGGATTCTACATCGCCAGCGCTAATGACAAAGGCAGTTTGGGATGGAAATTGCAGGTAACCGCAAATGGCGACAGCAATTACAAGTACGACTACCTCATGTGCTCCGAAAACAGCGGTAGCGTCTTCACTTTTGAAGTGACAACCAGTCATGCCAGTCAGATTGCTGCTATGAAAGATGCTCAGGCAGCAAGTGTTGCGACAGCAATTGGACAAGAATCTATCACCACTAAGGCAGATTTGGATAACTATGCCGCCAAACTCTCATCTTATGAATATCCTGATGTAGACAAGGTAGAGAATGGTGCAGAAAAATACCAGGGTACTGGAGATATCACACAAACCTTGACTGGCCTGCCAAATGGTCTATATAAGGTGAGCGTGAATGCATTCCAGCGCATAACGGGTTACAGCGATGACTTGTACAGCGGAGGATATGATCTTCCCACAACATCACTTTATGCCAACAGTGAAGAAATCAATGTTTATTCTCCGTTTGAACAGGCTGTGCAAAAAGACACAAAGTGGAGCGATGTGACTGGCGACACAGAAGATAAAGAATACGAAGGTTATTACTACCCCAACAATGTGACAAGTGCCAAAAATGCTATTGCGGCCGGAAACTATGGAAATGAAATATATGTAAACGTGACTGACGGAACGCTGAGGTTTGGTATCTTCAAAACAAACAAGATCGCAAATAGCGACTGGCTTTATTACAAGGACTTTGCAGTGACATTCTATAGTAGCGGAGATGCCGGAACAGAACTTGAGAGAAGCATTTTGAGCGATAGAATAACTGCTGCATACGCAACTATTCCTGAAGAGAACGTCGGTACCAATGCCTTCCAATACAGTCAATCGCAAGTTTCTGAGCGTTTGACAAAAATCCACACCGCAGAAGGGGTATGTGATAATCCTTCCGCTACTGTAGAACAACTGAGGGAACAAACGGAAATTTTAAAAGGCGAAACCACAGCTATTAGTCAGAATGTTCCTGCTGAACAACAGAAATTCTATCTCCAGCAGGTCAGCGGCAACAACTGGGCAGATTTCTCTGATGGTTGCAAGTTGAACAGTGAAGCAAAGATTGTATACTTCACGGCAGTCAACGGTGGGTACAAACTCAGCAACGACGAGACCAACTTTGTTTACTATAGTGGCACCGGCAACGACAAGTGGACATTGAACACCACAACGGACGGTGGAGCAACCTGGACAGTTGAATATCTCGGAGCCGGCAAGTATGCTCTGCATTCTAATAACGGCTATCTGGGTTCTGACGCAAGCGCATCTGGAAGTACACTTTATGGCAACAAGGGAAAGAATGTTTCTAACAGCAATTGGATTATTGTTGACAGCAAAGTGACAATGACTATTGACGGAACAGCCAAGAGAGGCACGTTCTGTGCTCCGTTCGATGTTGCTGTCAGCGATCTTCCTGAAGGCGTAACTGCTTACACAGCTGAAGAAGGTGTAAACGGAGGCCACCTCGCTTTGACAAAAGTGACTGAAACCATCCCTGCTGGCACTCCCGTAATTTTGGATGCTCCCGGCATTGCTGCAACAACGTCGAAAGACTTTACCGGAGTATATGCTTCTGAACCTAAAAATACTGGTGTTCTGAAGGGCGTATACGCTACAACATTGATAACATCTGATGACGATAATAGCCTGTACATTATGCAGTATAAGTCCGGAACGACTGCATTCTACAAGGTGCCCACAGATGATTCCAGAAGAGTTGGAGCCAACCGTTGCTATCTCCTCATTGAGGGTGAATCTCCCGCTCGCATCAATCTCGGCGAAGAGATCGATCCCACAGCTATCAACGCCGTCAAGGTCGCCGATACTAAGGCAGAAGGTCTGAAAGACGGTAAGTACCTCATCAATGGCAAGATTGTTCTCGTGAAGAACGGTGTGATGTATAGCACTAACGGACAGAAGTTGAACTAATATATAATAAGGTATAGCTCCCTCGGGATTGACTCCCGAGAGAGCATACATAAAACGATAAAATCATGAAAAAGACATATATTGAACCAGAGAACACAGTTCTTGTATTTGAAATGGAGAAGGTTGTTTGCCAAAGCGCTCCATATTCGGACACTCCCTCGGACAAGAACGAAGGAGGCGGTTCTGACGCACTGGCCCGCGAAGTCATCCAGGCTCCCGATGCGTGGGAAGAATGGTAATGAGGAGCGCAGCTCCGAATTAAAAATGAAAAGTGAAAAGTTAAAAGTGATCTAAGGCTGACGGCCTTCACTGACAATACAGGCGGAGTGGCAGCAATGTCGCTCCGCCGTTGTGTTTGCATCTTTGTGCTGATTGCGAAAAATTTCGTTGCGAAAAATTTCGCATAAATTTGGAGATATAAATTATTTGTTATATCTTTGCGAAAAATTTAATAGTATGAAGAACCCTTTTAAGTACGGAACGCTTGTAGATGGCGAGTTCTTTACAGACAGAGTCAGTGAAATGTATGACATTCAGAGAACGCTTGACAGCGAAAATCATATGGTACTTATCAGTCCGCGAAGATTCGGCAAATCAAGCCTTGTGGCCAAAGCCGTCAAGTCGTCAGGTCGTCCTTCCATATCACTCAATTTGCAAAACATGATTAGCGTTGGGGATTTTGCGTCCAAAATCCTGCGCGAATTGTTTCGTGTTTATCCGTTAGAACGTATAAAGCATTTGATGACACACTTCAGAATCGCTCCAACGGTATCGACCAATCCCATAACAAATAGCATAGATGTGACATTCCAGCCAGTCATAAACAGTGTTGCCCTTTTGGAAGATGCGATGGCTTTGCTTGAAAAGGTGAGCAGGGAGAATAAAAAGCTGATTGTGGTGTTTGACGAATTCCAGGAGATAATAAATATCAGCAGGGGATTGGACAAGCAACTGCGTTCCATCATGCAGGAACAGCAACATCTGAACTATATTCTATTGGGAAGCCAAGAGTCGATGATGACAGAAATCTTCGAGCGTAAAAAATCTCCGTTTTACCATTTTGGCAAACTGATGCATTTGAACAAAATTCCCTATGAGGACTTTAAGGCATACGTATCCGAACGATTGCCTTTGACGGAGCATACGCCCGGTATCGTGGATGACATATTATCCTTCACAGACCTTCATCCTTACTATACACAGCAGTTAAGTGCTCAGGTTTGGGAGATGATGACCTATGACAAACTGTTTGACGGCGTTGTTGAGGAGGCTATAAGTACTATTGTACGTACCCATGATTTGGATTTTGAGCGATTATGGTTGAGTTTCAATCGTACAGATCGTTTCATTATGCAAAGTTTAAGCAAAAACAATAACCCTTTGCAAAATCGCCAATTGGCGACCAGTACAACATTTAGTGCCATTAAACGTTTGATGAAATCCGGCTACGTGATACGTGTTACAGACTATGAGATCGAAGAT
>JAEEGG010025351.1_pt1 | contig 11422 bp, 9 predicted proteins | sample 9134161 | NCBI WGS metagenome assembly JAEEGG01 (sample SAMN16246543, study PRJNA631951) | gut metagenome | biome: gut microbiome; feature: rumen; material: CR-attached | host: Bos | place: Iran: Karaj | collected 2018-10 | reverse complement strand
CCTGGTCGAACTCCTTCTGGTTCTTCGGACGGATGAACATGTTGGTCACGAAATGGGCCTGCCAGGCGACCTCCATGATGAAGCGGACCTTCATGCGGGTGTCCTTGTGCGTGCCGCAGAAACCGTCGACGACGAACAGGCGCTTGCCGCTGAGCTGGTTGAGGGCGAGCTTCTTGACCGTCTTCCAGACCTTCTCGGACATCTTGTGGTTGTCGTTCGGGTACTCGGGGGTGGTCCACCAGACCTCGCCCGGAGCGCCTTCCTTGGATGTGTTGTCATAAACAATGTACTTGTCCTTGGGAGAACGTCCGGTATAGATGCCGGTCATGACGTTGATGGCGCCGAGTTCGGTCACCTGTCCCTTGTCAAAACCTTCGAGACCGGGTTTGGTTTCCTCATTGTAAAGGAGCTCGTACGTCGGGTTATAGACGATTTCCTTCACACCCTTGATGCCATACTTGGCGAGATTGATGTTTGCCATAATTATATGCGTTAAAAGTTTGATTCTTTAATTTTGCAAAAATATTAAAAAAAGAGGATATTTGCAATCGAAAGACGGAAGATTCGTGAAAAAATGACACCGCTCGAGACGCTGAAAACCTATTGGGGCTATGACTGCTTCCGCCCGATGCAGGAACGCATCATCGGGGAGGCGCTCGACGGCCGCGACGTGCTCGCGATCCTGCCCACGGGCGGCGGGAAATCGGTGTGTTTCCAGGTCCCTGCAATGATGAAGGAAGGGCTGGCGCTCGTGGTCACGCCCCTTATCGCCCTCATGAAGGACCAGGTGCAGAACCTGGCGGACCGGGGCGTCAAGGCCATCGCCGTCCATGCCGGACTGAACCGCCACGAGGCGGACCTGGCATTGAACAACGCCGCTTACGGCGACTGCAAGTTCCTGTACGTCTCCCCCGAACGGCTCCGCACCCGGCTCTTCCAGAGCTACCTTCCCGTTCTCCCCATTTCATTCATCGTCGTGGACGAGGCGCACTGTATCTCGCAGTGGGGCTACGACTTCCGGCCGGAATACCTCGAAATCGGCGAGCTCCGCAAGCAGGTGGACGCCCCCGTCATCGCCCTGACCGCCACGGCCACGCCGGCCGTCGCGGAGGACATCATGACCCGCCTCGGTTTCAAGAAGAAAAACCTCCTGAAATCCGGTTTCGAGCGGCCCAACCTCTCCTACATCGTCCGGCAAAGCGAAGACAAACTCGGGCAGCTTCTGGCCGTCTGCAACGGCGTTCCGGGATCGGGCATCGTGTACGTCCGGAACCGGAAGAAAACCGAAGAAATCGCGGAAATGCTCCGCGGCGCCGGCGTCTCCGCCTCGTTCTACCACGCCGGCATCGGCTCCGCCGCCCGCGCTCTCCAGCAGGAGAACTGGAAGGCGGACCGGATCCGCGTGATGGTTTGCACCAACGCTTTCGGCATGGGCATCGACAAGCCCGACGTCCGGTTCGTGGTCCATTTCGACCTCCCGGACAGCCCGGAGGCTTATTTCCAGGAAGCGGGACGCGCGGGCCGCGACGGAAAGCCCTCCTATGCCGTGCTGCTTTGGAACAGCGGCGACCGGAAGCGCCTCGCCCAGATCGAGCGGGCCTCCTTCCCCACCCTGGACTATATCGAAGACATCTACCACAAGGTCCATATTTTCCACGGAATCCCCTATGACACGGGGATGGGCCGGCAGCTGAAGTTCGACATCAATGCTTTCTGCCGGCATTTCCACCTGCAACTGTCCCCAGTGTTCTATGCCGTCAAGTACATCGAGCGCGCCGGGCACTGGACCTTCTGCGAAGACATGGAAATCCAGACGCGGGTGCAGGTCACCGTGGACCGGACGGCCCTCTACGGGCTCGAACTGCCGGACTCCCGGATGGTGCCGCTGCTGGAGACCTTGATGCGGTCCTATACCGGGCTGTTCTCCTATCCGGTCTCGATCAACGAGGAATATGTCGCGGGCAAATGCGGGCTGACCATCCCGGAACTGCGGCAGCTCCTATACGGGCTCTCCGTCAACCACATCATCAAGTACATCCCGTCGGACCAGTCCGACGTCCTCTTCATCCTCCACGACCGACTGCACGAAGGCAACGTGGATCTGGCGCCGAAACGGTATGAAATGCTCCGCACCGCTTTTCACGAACGCGTGGAGACGATGCTCTCCTATGTGGAGGAGGAAGACGAATGCCGGTCCCGGTATCTCCTGCGCTATTTCGGACAGGAGGACAGCGCCGACTGCGGCCGGTGCGACATCTGCCGGGAACGGGCGAAGAAGCCGCAGGACCTGGCGGCCCGGCTGAAAGCATTCATCAAGGCCCCCTATGCCCTGGCGGACGTCCGCGCCGCCTTCGGCACCTCCGATTCCGCCTGGGAGGAGGTGCTGCGGGAGCTGATCGACAGCGGAGAGGTTCCTCCGTATGAGTGTTAGATTTCTCGACAGGCTCGAAATGACACGAACAGGCACGAAGGACTATTTGCTCGGGCAAATCCGGGGCGGCGGGACGCTGACGGGGGGACAGCAGCTGAAACTGTGCCTGATGCTCAGCTATCCGGCCATCATCGCCCAGCTGTCATCCGTCCTGATGCAGTACATCGACACATCGATGGTGGGGCATCTCGGGGCCGCGGCGGGCGCGTCCATCGGGCTGGTGTCCACCTGCACGTGGCTCCTCATGGGCTTCTGCGGGGCCTGCGGCAGCGGTTTCTCGGTCCAGGTGGCCCATCTGATCGGGGCCAACGACTTCAAGTCCGCGCGCGAGGTGTTCCGGCAGGGGCTGCTGACTTCGCTCCTGTTCAGCGGATGCATCGCCCTTCTGGGCATGGCCATCGCGGTGCCGCTCCCCCGCTGGCTGGGCGGAACGCCGGAAATCATTCCGGACGCCGTCAAGTACTTCTTCATCGTGTCCGCCTGCATCCCGTTCATGATGATCGACTGGATCTGCGCGTCCATGCTGCAGGTCAGCGGCAACATGAAGGTCCCCAGTTACCTGAACATCGGAATGTGCGTGATGGACGTGTGCTTCAACTACCTGTTCATCTACGTGCTGGACCTCGGCGTCATGGGCGCGGCCTTCGGCACGGGCCTCGCGGAATTCATCACGGCCATGGCGATGCTGTATTTCGTCACGGTCCGCTCCCCCGAACTCAACCTGCTGCAGGACAAGGGTTCGTTCCGGCCCACGGAGAAAGTGCTCCGGAAAGCGGCCGGCATCGGCGGTCCCATGGCCCTGCAGCACATCCTCATCCGCGGCGGTTACATCGCCGCGACCGTCATCGTGGCCCCGCTCGGAACCATCGCCATCGCGGCCAACTCCTTCGCCGTCACGGCCGAAAGCTTCTGTTACATGCCCGGCTACGGCATCGCCGACGCGGCCACGGCCCTGGTGGGCCAGTCCGTCGGCGCCGGGCGCAAGGAGCTCGCGAAACGCTTCGCCTGGATCAACACGGCGATGGGAATGACCATCATGACCGTGCTGGGCGGCCTGATGTACGCCTTCGCCCCGCAGCTGATGCAGATGCTCACGCCCGATGCGGAAGTCATCGGCCTGGGCGCCCGCGTCCTGAGGATCGAAGCCTTCGCCGAGACGGCCTACGCTGCCTCCATCGTCGCGTACGGCGCCTTCGTCGGCGCCGGAGACACCAAGTGGCCGAGCGTCATGAACTTCACGTCGATGTGGCTGGTCCGCATCATTCCTTCCATCTTCCTCGTGAAGGTGTACGGCCTCGTCGGCTTCTGGATCGCCATGGCCGTCGAACTCACTTTCCGCGGCACGACGTTCCTGATCCGGCTGGCGAGAGGGAGATGGTTGGAAAACCGATAAATCTATTTAAATTTGTAACTGACAAACACTTATGGATATGAAAAGACTGTTCGCCCTCATCACCGCCCTGGCGCTCGCCGTGGCCTCTTTCGCACAGACGCCGGAAGAAATCGTCGACAGGATGAGCGAGGCCATGGAGCAGCTCGGGAACACCGGCCTCCGGATGACCATGGACATCAAAATCCCCATCCTGGGCACCATGTCCACCGTCGCCTGGTCCCTGGGGGACAAGATGCGCATGGAAGCCGAAGCCATGGGCAAGAAGATCATCACCTGGATGGACAACGACACGGAGTGGACGTACACCGCCGAGGACAACACCATCACCATCAAAAACCGGGACGCTCAGAAGCCTTCCAGCGAGCAGGAGAACATGAAAATGCTCGACAGCGTCACCGAAGGCTATGACGTCTTCCTGAAAAAGGAAACGGACACGGCCTGGTACCTCCAGTGCAAGAAAAGCAAGTCCAACACGAACAAAGACGACCCCAAGACGATGGATCTCGTCGTCGCCAAGGGCACCTACCATCCGGTCAGCCTGAGCGCGAGAGTCAGCGGCATCACCGTAACGATGCGCGACCTTGATTTCAACGTCACCGAAAAGCAGGTCACCTTCAACAAGGCCGACTACCCCGGGGTGACGATCGTTGATAAGAGATAGATCTACAAAGTAAGCAGCGGGGACGGCACTCCCCTTTCCAGCACCCTCAAATGAACACTGCCCGGGGCGACGCCCAGTTCTTCCAGGACGTCCCGGGCATTGTCGTAGGCCAGCCGCGGGGTGTTGTTGTTGCCGCTCAAATGGCACAGGAAGAGATTGCGGAGTCCGGGGTGCATGAACTGGCGGATGGCTTCGCCGCAGGCGTCGTTGGACAGGTGGCCGGCGCCCTGGCAGATGCGCATCTTCAGGTAGTGCGGATAGTCGCCTCCGAGGAGCATGTCCACGTCGAAGTTGGATTCCACCACCACCGTATCGGCCTGGCGGGCCCAGTACATCGCCTCCTCCGTCACGCGGCCCAGGTCGGTCATCAGCACGAACAGGTGTCCGTCGCAGCGGATGGCATAGCCGACCGTCTGCGTGGCGTCGTGCGGGACTTCGAAATACTGGACCTCAATGCCTTCGGCCACGCGGTTCCAGGCGTCCGTCACGAGGTCGCGCCGGCAGCCGGTTATTTCCAGCCGCGTGAACGGATGGCGCAGGAGCGCGTCCTGCAGGACGGGCGTCGTATAGACCGGCTTGGAAAGACGCTTGCAGATGGAGCCGAGGTTGCGGATATGGTCGCCGTGGTCATGGGTGACGAGGACCGACTGGAAACAGTCGAAGTCCAGCGAGACGCTTTCCAGGATCTTCTTCATCCGGCGGATGCTCACACCCGCGTCGATGAGGATGCCCGAGGTGGCCGCGCCCGGCTCTTCCCGGAGCAGGAGATAGCAGTTGCCGCAGCTGCCGCTGGAGAAACTCAGAAAGCGCATCAATTCCGTTCCTCCTCGCAATACCGGGAGATCACGTTGTAGGCGTCGCCGATGCCGAGTTCGCCGGCACGGGACAGGTCGATGCAGCCTTTCTCCTTGTCTTTCAGATAAATGAGGACCAGCCCCCGGTTGAAGTACGCTTCGCCCATGTACGGATACAGGGAGATGGCCTTGCCATAGCTCTCGATGGCGTTCACCAGCTGCTGGGAAAGGCAGTAGAGATTGCCCAGGTTGAACTGGATGTACGGCATCGCCGGCTGGATTTCAGCCGCCTGCTCCATGTCGGCCAAAGCCTCCGAATAGTCATAATGGCTCGTGACCTGCTCGCGGACGCGGGCTCGGGTGTTGCCCTTGTCATCCATCGTCAGCGTCTGGACATTGGATTCGATGGAGGCGATGAAATCAATCATCTCCGCCCGCAGGACCGCGCGGTTCATGTAATAGAAAGCCTTGTAATAACGCTCGTACCGGTCGCTCCCCTCCTCCGCCTCGATGGCGCGGTCGTAATGCGTCTGCGCGGCGTTATACTGCTTCTGGTCCAGTTCGGCAAGCGCCAGGAGGAATTCCCGGGTGGCGCCACCGGCATTCCCGCCGTAAAGGACGTTGTCCAAGGTTTCCTGCGAAGGCTTAGGCACCTTCGTAGCATCGTCGGTGACAGCGACAGGCAGCGGAAGGACGGAATAGAAACGGTCCAGGAGCGGGTTTTCATACCGATGCTCCAGCGCATAGTTGGTGTCATCCCGGCCCGAGGCGAGGACGAACTTGTACATCGGCTTGAGGTTGATGTCCACATCGCGGTGCTGGAGCATCTCGTCGTCGAAGTCGTGTTTGGCGAATTCGGCGTCAAGGGCCAGCAGGGAGCTGTATTTCTTGGTCGTATCCGCGAACTCGGCGGCGCCGGAGGCATTCTTGGCGCGGTACTCCGCGACCTTGCGCCGGCCGGTCTGGTAGTCCTCCCGCGAAGCACGCATCATGCCCAGCTGAAGCTCGGCATAGGCGCGGTTCATATAGGCCTTCGCGAAGTCGGGATACAGTTCGATGGCTTTGTTGTAGTCGGCCAGGGCATCGTCCCAGCGGCCCATCTCCAGGAAGAAGCCGGCCCGGTTGAAATAGGCCAGAACGTTGTTCGGGTTGATGTTGATGACGCGGTCCATGTCCGACAGCGCGGCGCCGAAATCGCCCACCTGGGCCGATATGAGGCTCCGGTTGTACAAGGTGAGCGCGTTGCCGGGCTCGTGGCGGAGGACGGTGTTGAGGTCCGCCATCGCCTCGTTCAGGTGGCTCTGCTCGGAATGGAGGATGGCGCGGTTGAAATAGGCCAATGTGTTCGTGCTGTCCAGCTCGATGGCCTTGTCCATATCCTTGATGGCCGCTTCATAATCCCCCCGGGCGGCCAGCAGACGACCGCGGCGGATGTAGCCTTCCGGCTCGAAACGGTCGATCTTGATGGCCTGGTTATAATCGGTGACGGCCTTGAGGGTGTCGCCGAGGAAGAGGTAGGAGGCGCCGCGGTTCAGGTAGGCCGACGGGTCCTTGGGCTCCTGGCGGATGTATTTGTCGAAGTCCTTGACGGCCGGTTCGAACTGCTGGCTCAGGAAATAGGTGACGCCCCGGGTGAAGTACAGGCCGGCCGATCCCGGACGCAGCTCGATGGCCCGTTCCAGATCCTTCAAGGCGTCTTCATAATCACCGAAGCGACTGGCCGTGATGGCCCGATAGTGATAGCCGGAGGTGAAGACGGGGTTCAGGCGGACGGCCGTGTTGAAATCCGTCCGGGCGCCGCGGATGTCGCCCAGGTTGTACTTGGCGATGCCGCGGTAAAAAAAGGTCCAGTAGTCCGTCGTGTCCAGCTGGGCGAGGACGTTGAAATGCGAGACCGCTTCGGCCAGACGGCCTTCCGCCAGGGCGTTGCGGCCCCGGAACATGAAGACGTCCTTATCGTACTGCGCACGCGCGGTGAACCCGCAGCACAGGACGGCGAGAAGGCAGACAAGCAGTTTTCCGGTACACTTCATCCAGATAAATTTTCAAATGACGGCTGAAATGGCTAACTTCGCAACTAACTTGCAAAGATAAGCATTTATCGTGCCCATCGGACGGATGACCGGAAAATTTTTACACACCTGCCTGCTCCTGCTGGCCGCGGCGACCTTCGCCCGGGCCCAGTCCACCAGCGTCTACATCAGCGCCCGCAACGCCGAGCCCCTGGCCGACGAAGCCGGCCTCCGCTCCCGGGTCGAATTCCTCACCGACAGCCTCTGCACCGGCCGGGCCTCCGGGACGCCGGGTTCCATCCATGCGCAGGCCAGCATCGCCCGCCAGTTCGCCGCCAGCGGTCTCCTGCCGGCCGGTGACTCCTTTTTCCACGGTTTCCGGACCTTGAGCGGTGCAACCGCCCACAACGTCGTGGGCATCCTTCCCGGCCTCGGGAACAAATACGTGGTCGTCGCCGCCCATTTCGACCATATCGGCACCCTCTCCGGCACCCTGTATCCCGGCGCGGACAGCAACGCCTCCGGCGTCGCCGCCCTCCTGACCCTGGCCCGGATGTTCCAGCATATGAAGGAGCTGGGCAAGACCTATTCCCACTCGATCATCTTCGTCGCCCTGGACGGCAAGGAGCAGAGCCTGGGCGGCTCCCATCATCTGTGGAACGAAATCGCCGGCGGCCGGATCATCGACCCGAAACGGCACTCCCCCGTCCTGCCGGCGGACATCGACCGGATGGTCAACATCGACCAGGTCGGAGGCACGGAAGCCCCGCTCCGGAAAAGCCGGCCCGACTATCTGATGATGCTGTGCGAGCCCGAGAACGGCCGCAAGGACGCCCTGCTCATCGCTAACCAGAGTCCGGAAGTGAGCCTGGACCTCGGCTTCGACTACTACGGCAGCAAGGACTTCACACGCGTCTTCTTCCGCACCATCAGCGACCAGAAGCCTTTCCTGGACCACGGCATCCCCTCGGTGATGTTCACCTCCGGCATCACCCTCCGCAACAACAAGACGGACGACAACGCAGACTCGCTGGACTACGCCATCCTCCGCCGCCGCGTCCTGGCGATATTCTATTATCTGGTGCGGGTGATCTGAACGCTCGCCCGGACAACTGCAAGAATCCGAATCCCTGGCATATGAAAAGAATTCTCCCCCTCGCCGCAGCCCTCTGCGCCGCCATCCTGTCCGTTTCCTGCACGAACAGGATCCCCGACACCAAGAAAGGCATCATGGACGCTTTCGTCGCCGGAACTCTCGATCCGTCCTACGCGCCGGCCGCCTTCTTCATCCATTTCGGCAACGACCAGAAGGTAGGTGACGCGGCGGTCCAGGCCCATCTGAAGTATTTCCACGAATCGGGCATGGACATCCTGAAGGTCCAGTTCGAGCAGCTCGTCCCCCGGATTCCGGTCGGAGAGGAAGACGCCTTCGAGCCCATCCCGGAAGATTTCTACCGGCCGACGCTTGAGATCATCTCCAGCCTGCAGGAGGCCGAAGGCAAGGACGTCTACGTGCTGCCTACGCTCTACAGCGCTTACCAGATCGCCCGCCAGTCATTGGGTGAGAGACGGATCCGGGAGGCCGCCGTCGCCGCCGCTCACGGGGAAAAGTAGCACATGAACGCACAGAACAAACAGATCCTCTGGTGGCTCGGCGCCCTTGTGCTGGGAACCGTGCTGGGGCTTCTGCACAGCGGGGCCGTGGATTCCGTATGCGGATTCATCGCCACCGTCTACACCCGGCTGTTCCAGTTTCTGGCGGTCCCCACCGTCGCGCTAGCCATCATGACGACGCTCATCCTGTTCGGCAGGCAGCGGAGCACCCGGAGAGTTTTCCTCCATACGATCACCTACACGCTCCTCACCACTTTCGCGGCGGCGCTCGTCGGTATGGGCCTGTATCTGCTGATCGCGCCGGAGAACCTGCCTTCGGAGATGATCTCCACCGCCGGAGACGTGAATTCCGGAGGGAGTACGTTCTATGAGCACATCGTGTCGGTCATTCCGAACAATGTCGTCCAGCCCTTCCTTTCCGGGAACGTCCTGTCCATCCTCCTGATCGCGATCGCCGTCGGGCTCGCGTTGGCGTGGATGCCGGACACCGAGGGAAAGAGTATCCTGATAAAAGGCATCCAAGGGCTTCAGGAACTGTTCTTTACGCTGATCAGGGCCCTCATCCGGACCCTTCCGCTCGGCATCGCCGCCTTCGCCGCGCAACTCGCCGCCCAGCTCAGCGGCGGCGTCATCCTCGGCTCGCTCGGTAAATATGCCGCGGTGATTCTGGCCGGCAACGCCGTCCAGTTTTTCATCGTCCTGCCCCTGTTCCTGCTTGCCAGGAGGATCAATCCGCTGAAGGTATTCAAAGCGATGAGCCCCGCCGTCATGATGGCCCTGTTCACGAAGAGTTCCGCGGCCACCCTGCCCGTCACGCTGTCATCGGCGGAAAAACGGCTGGGCGTGAACCCCAAGGTGTCCCGCTTCGTCCTCCCCATCTGCACGACCATCAACATGAACGGTTGCGCGGCCTTCATTCTGGTGACCTCCCTCTTCGTCATGCAGAACGGCGGCCTGCCCCTCGGCATCGGCACCATGCTCCTCTGGGCCATCGTGTCCGTCATCGCCGCCGTGGGCAACGCCGGTGTGCCGATGGGATGCTTCTTCCTGACGGTTTCCCTGATGACCGGTATCGGCGCCCCCGTCGAAGTCCTGGGCCTCATCCTCCCCATCTACACCTTCCTCGACATGGTGGAAACGGCCGAAAACGTCTGGTCCGACTCCTGCGTCTGCGCGATGACCGACAAGGATCTGGCCGGGGAGCTGGAAGAAGGGGCTTGATTTTGCCGTCTGCCTGATACCCGTCGTCCCGTTCACTCTCCGTACTCGCCGTATTCACAACCGATGTTTTCCGCGTGGATGCGGTCCACCAGGTTTCCGTGCGGGTCGAACAACTGGATGGTACCAACGCCGTTACCGCCGTTCCAGAGACGGTTGTGGCGACGGGCACCGTCGGGAGATTCGTAATTGACAAGCAGCATATCCTTCTTCTCACAGGTGATATCCGTGACCATGCGGCCGGATGTGCTGCGCTGCTCGACATGCCAGACGATCTGCGTTTCGGTCTCCCGACAGTCGAAATCCGTGTGGACGAGCGTCCATGCCTTGGAGAAATTGAATTCATAGGGCGTCCCCTCATACCAGAAAGCCGACAAAAGCTTGCGAGGAAGGGCCAGAGGACCGATTTTCGGCCGTCCGCCACCGATGTCGAACACGCTGTCCGACAGTTTCTTACCGGTGATTTCACTGGTAAGGTTGTTGGAAGACAGCCAAACCCAGGGTGAAGTGAAGTCCCTACCCCAGTTCTTGTCAGCGTACCCATAGCAATCATCCGGGCGCACGAAGTATTTCCGTCCATTCCAGACAATCTCGCCCTCGAACTCCGATTTCATCCCTTCGGCATGCCAGAACATCTCGAAAGCCTCGGCATGGCGGAATAGGTCATCGGCCCCGAATCCCACGTTGAAGGCGGTTATCTTACGGATTTTCAGATTCCAGGACATCTCCCCGTCGGCACACATCCATTCCGGATGACCGGCGGAACCTTCGACTTTCACATGTCCATGAGTACGGTCCTCCGTCAGGAAACAGTCATCGGCCTCCACACTGAACGGGACACCCCAATCGACTTTGATCCGGTTCCACCCCCAGAACCGGTGCAACTGCGCCGCCCCTTCGCCCCAGGCACCGGCCTTGACCATCAGATACGACGGTCTCTGCGGCTTTCCCGGAATCTGCCCAAAGACAGGCTCATCCCCGCCCAAAGCGGGATTGCAAAGGAAAAACTCGATGAAAAACGGCCGGGCCTCCCCTGTCTCCGCATCATGCCCCGTAAACGAATGCCACCACCAGTCATATCCCTGATGCGCCTGCACCCCGAACAACTGACACGCATCCCGGGCGATATCATGTTTGTTGAATCCTTTCATAGTCCTACTGCGGTCATTTCTCCAAATAGTCAAACAGTTCGATAGTCCCGACTTCGTTCTCAATGCCAAGCGTTGGAACACGCTCGACCATTCTTGTAGAGCCGCTTGTCTTATCAACATGGAAATACACCCAGGCTCCGGTATAACT
>JAEEGG010025350.1_pt1 | contig 11423 bp, 12 predicted proteins | sample 9134161 | NCBI WGS metagenome assembly JAEEGG01 (sample SAMN16246543, study PRJNA631951) | gut metagenome | biome: gut microbiome; feature: rumen; material: CR-attached | host: Bos | place: Iran: Karaj | collected 2018-10 | reverse complement strand
CATCCTGATTCCAAGATTTACCGCAAAATCCTATGCGAAACAGATCGTCAAATACAAGTGCAACTTCATCGCAGGCGTTCCTACCCTGTTCGAAGCATTGCTGCGTATCTCTTCGATGGAAGGTAAAGATCTTTCCTTCCTGAAAGGCGTCTTCTCCGGAGGCGATTCCTTGTCCATTGAATTAAAGAAGAAATTCGACCACTTCCTGCTGGATCACCACGCGACGATCCAGGTACGTGAAGGCTATGGTACGACGGAAACCGTCACGGCTTGCTGCCTGACTCCGCCGTTCATGTACAAAGAAGGCTCGATCGGTATCCCGTTCCCTGATACATTCATCAAGATCGTCGAGCCGGATACGGATAACGAAGTCCCATACGGAACGGAAGGCGAAATCCTTCTCGCCGGTCCTACCGCGATGGATCGCTACTGGAACAACCCTGAGGAAACGGCACAGACCTTAAGAAAATCCGATACTGACGGTCTGACTTGGGTCCATACCGGCGACTTGGGTCTGATGGATGATGAAGGCTTCGTTTATTTCAAGGGAAGATCCAAGAGAATGATCATCTCTTCCGGTTACAATATCTATCCTGCACAGCTGGAAAACATTCTGGATGCGCATGAAGATGTACAGATGTCCTGCGTCATCGGTGTTCCAGATCCGTACAGGATGCAGAAGGTCAAGGCGTTCGTCACCTTGAAGCCGGGCATCGAAGCAAGCGAACAGGTCAAGGCCGACATCATGGCTCACTGCAAGAAGTATATGGCAAAATATGCGCTGCCATACGATATCGAATTCCGCGATGATATGCCAAAGACGCTGGTCGGCAAGGTAGCCTACCGTGTCCTGGAAGAGGAAGAACTGAACAAGATCAAAGCTCAGGAAGAAAATAAAGGATCTGCTGAATAAGCAGATCCTTTTTTAGTGATAATCAGTCGGCCATTTCGTGATAGATGATGGCCACATCCGAAAGCTTGTCGAACCAGTCTCCTTTGCTGAATTTCGATCTTCCATCGATCCGCAGGGCGGAAACTCTGTGCAATGCCCGATCGTTTGCTCTTTTAATATCTTTCTGGGGGATCAGGACAATGTCTGTCAGGCCGATCCTCATCAGTTCCATCTCGACTTCCTTATAGTCCTTGCCGATATAATAAATGTAGTTTTCCGGCATGCAGAGCTGACCGGGATGTTCACGGGCGATCTCCTCGTTTGTCAGCGGCTGATAGTACACCACCTCGACTTTGGCATCCGTTCTGACCCAGTCATCTTCTTTGTAGTCACGGGAACCGTCGATACTGACAGAAACGACGCCGCCTTCTTTGAACGGCCCGTTCTTTTCCATAGACCGGGTCAGTGAAGCCTGCAGTCCCTGCTCCTCGAGTTCTCTCAGCACTTCCTGATAGCTGCGGTTGAGATAGTGCTTTTCATTATAAAGCAGCGGCATTTCGAATGAATTCTCACCTCGCTGATAGGCCTCGCAATAGTTCACGGCCTTCCTGAACTGTTCGGAAGAAGCCCAGGCGGATGCTTCATAGGCTCTTACCGCATTCAACGGATGGGTGCTGTAACCGAAGGTCATGAACTCCATCGTTTTGTTTACGGCATTCTCATTGACCAGCTGACGGTATTCTTCCGCCTGCTGCATGAATGCTTCCATGTTGATCGGCTCATCGATCCCTTTGCTGAAACCTGCCAGACGGGCGCAGACCTCCATCATGTTATCCGGAGAACCATCACATAGGATGGCGGCCCTATCTGCCGAGAATTCGCTGCAGCGCATCCAGTAGTAGAATGCTGCCCGGATCGGCTGCGTCAGCAAGGCGCTGACTCCCTGCCCAAGCAAAGTGAATAGAGCGCCGTTCAGGATCATCTGACCCATCGTACGGTACAAGACATGGTGACAGGCGATATGCCCGCATTCATGCGCCAGAACGGTCGGAATCAGTCTCTCCGGCAGAGCTTCCAGCAGACCGGAAGTCATGACGATGAACGGTTTCGTATCGCCGCTGGTATAGGAATTCGGATAAGGATTCATCTGCAGGAACAGATCCGGAACATCGATATCCAGCTTCTTGCAGATCGGCGTCAGCATGTCTTTGTATTTGCTTAACTGCTGATCCGTGATATGGACCAGTGTGGACATATTCTGTATGTAGAACAGTTTCTCATTCCAGACTTTCATGTATGACTTCAGCAGCTGGGTAAAGCCCGGAATGGCTTTCAGCGCATTCAGCGCGTTCTTATCGGTTTCGTGAAGAAAGATATTGTAATTCAAAGACACAAGATACCTCCTTATAAGATCTCATGGACGAACGTCTTCAGATAGCCGTCAAGATAGCTGTCGGCTTTCCGGATATACTCTTCAGGGATGCCGAAGCATGCTTCCGCAATGGGGCCGGTGATGGCCGCGATCGTATCGGAATCCCCGCCGATGGAGATCGCGTTGCGGATCGCGTCTTCGAATGAAACAGCTTCCAGAAACGCCTCGATGGCTTGAGGCACGGAGCCCTGGCAGGTCACATCGAAACGGTAGCTCTTTCGTATCCCATCCAAAGTGAAATCCATGTCGTAATAGTGTTCATGGACATAGCGACGTATCTCTTCCTGGCTCTTTCCTTCTTTTGCCAGCCAGATGCATGCCGTAGCCGCCTGCGCTCCCTTGATCCCTTCCGGATGGTTATGAGTGACAGCCGCACACTTCTCTGCCAGATCCAGCGCTTCCTCCAGTGATTCCGCAATTCGGGCACAGTAAGATGTTCTCATGGCACTGCCGTTGCCGAAAGAATTGTAAGGCTCCGCATCATCATGAAACATCCAGTGATAGAAATGACCGCCATAACCGCAGTCGGGATATCTCTTCCCTATTTTGTGCATCCAGTAGACCAGCTGATCGTTCAGATCGGCATAGTTCTGTTTCCTGGACTCATGCAGCGCTTTGCCTACCGCGATCGTCATCACGGAATCATCCGTAAAAAAACAATGATCTGTAAACAGATCGAACTCTTTCGTCTTGATATTGTTCCATTCGAAACGGGAACCGACGATATCGCCAATAATTGCTCCGTACATAGTAAAACTCCTTTACAGTAAACCTTTGTATTTCAGATAATATCGCCATGCCAATGCGTCTCTTCGCTGCACAAGCTTATCGACATCATGCGCGGCATGATGCTCCAGACGGTCCAAAGCAGCCAACGGATCCAGACAGACGATCTCCTTGATCAGGATCTGTTCCTCTTCGGTACGATGCATGGACACTTCCTGTTCATCGATATAGGCATGAAAGAAAGTAGACAGCGTGATCCTGTGGATGAGATTGTAGGTATCCACGATCGATCCGATCAGTTCGATGCCATGGATCTCATGTCCAAGTTCTTCCCTGCATTCTCTTGCCAGGGCGTCATCCAGGGTCTCATTCTCTTCCAGCCCGCCTCCGCAGGTCTCCAGATGATCGCGCATGCCAAAAAGGTCTTCTCCAACGATATGCAGAAAAACGAACTGACCTTTGCTGTTTTCGATCAGACCTCTTGCCGTATATCTTATATGATCGTACCCCTCATAGGGATACAAGTCATCTTTCAGTCGGCCGATGATCGGCCAATTCAGTTTAATATCTATCGTATCGATATCGATATCCATCTCATTCCAGACTGATCAGATAGCTGTATACCGGCTGACCGCCGTTGACGATCTCGTAGTCGAAATCGGAATTGCCGCTGATGTATTTATCGACTTCCTTGATTTCCTTCTCATCCACATCTTCGCCATAGATGACTGTCAGCAGATCTTTCTCCGTATTGGCAAACAGCTGATCCAGCAGACGGAAAAGCACGATCTTGCGATTCTTGCCGGTAGCAAGGATGCCTTTCTTGGAGATCGCCATAAAATCGTCTTTCTTGACTTCAATGCCTTCATAGGTCGTATCCTTGATCGCATAAGTGATGCTGATGGCTTCGACATTGTCGATGACTTCCTGCAGACTCTCGATCAGCTGATCCGGTTCCATATTGATATCGAACATGCCTACGGCAGAAAGCCCTGCCTGCATGGATTTTGTTTCCATGACCGTGATCTTGCGGTCGCTTAAGACATTCTGCGCCTGCTTTGCAGCCAGAATGATATTGGAATTGTTCGGGAAAATGAAGATGTGTTCGCAATGATCCAGCTCTTCGATGACCTTTACGAAATCTTCCGTGGAAGGATTCATGGTCTGTCCGCCGGAAATGACTTTGTCGGCGTTCATATCGTAGAAGAGCTTTGTGATGCCTTCGCCCGCGGCGACCGTCACGATTCCGTATTTTTTCGGCTGTTTCGGCGCTTCCGGGTGCACTTCTTCTCTGACAGGCTCTTCATCTTTTTCCTGGCCTCTTGCGCTCTCGATGATCGTCGAATGCTGCTCCTGCATATTCTCGATCTTCAGTTTGATGAATTCCCCGTAGCGCTGGCCGATATTCAGCGCATCGCCCGGTTTCAGGGTATGGACATGGACCTTGACCAGATCGTCATCTTTGACGACGACCAACGATTCTCCGCCCATATCGGTGAGTTTCTGTCTGAGTATCTTATCGTCGAACTTTTTGACCAGATCCTCATTCAGCCTGAGAATGAATTCCGTACAGTAACCGAATTCTTCGTTCTCCAGAAGCAAGGCAGGATTGACGGCGGTCTCCTTTTTTGTCTGAGAGAACTCATCCGGATGGCCTTCAATAAAGTCCCTGAGGCCTTCGATGATCCTCAAAAGACCCGTACCGCCCGAATCCACCACGCCGACCTCTTTCAGGACCGGCAGATATTCAGGTGTGCTCTGCAACGACTCATCGGCATACTGATACAGTTTCTGAAAATACGTATTCAGATCGAAAGGTTCCGTCTCATAGTCGTGATTCGCATACCAGGAAGCTTCCCGGATGACCGTAAGGATCGTTCCTTCGACCGGTTTCATGATCGCTTTGTAGGCGACTCTTGCGCCATTTTCAAATGCCTGGGCGACATCTGCGGTGTCGATATATTCTTTTCCGTCGATGTGCTGGTAGAAACCTCTGAAGATCTGCGAGGTAATGACGCCCGAGTTCCCTCTTGCGCCCATCAGCAATCCTTTGGAGAATGCCTTGGCAACATCGGAAACGCTGTCGCTGTTGCATTTCATCGCCTCGGCATAGCCGTTATTAAAAGTCATGGACATATTCGTTCCGGTATCTCCATCCGGTACCGGGAACACGTTCAAGGTATTGATCTCATCTGCGTGGTTTTCCAGATTTGCGCAGGCAGATTTCAGCATGCCTTTGAAATCGATGACATTGATCCTATCCATTGACTTTGATTCCTTCTACGTGAACATTGATGGAATTCACATCCATATTCAATGATTTTTCCAGGACATATTTGACTCTCTGCTGCAAGCCGGTCACGACTTCGGAGATCTTGACCCCATAGCTGATGATCACATAGACATCTACATTCAGACCGGTCTTGTCGTTCTTGACGACGATCCCTTTGGAATAGTTCTCCTTCTTCAGCAAAGTCGAATAACCGTCTTTCAGATAGTTCTTCGATACGACTCCGACTACGCCATAACACTCGTTGACTGTCGTACCAGCCAGAGTAGCAATCGCATTATCTGATATCTTGATCTGTCCTTTACCGGTATTTTTATTAATAGGCATAGCGACCTCCAATGAACTTATATATTATATCAAACTTATAAACATCTTGTCTTTATTTCCGTTTACTTTTAAAATGATAGTGGAGTTCTCGACGTAGCTCAGCAGGATAGAGCATCCGCCTCCTAAGCGGAAGGTCAGCGGTTCGAATCCGCTCGTCGAGGCCATTTTTTTATTATCCGATCCACCAGGAACCGTCGTGTTTCCGATAAAGCGTACCGGTTTCTACAGATAAGATATTCCCTTCGAAATCTCTTGTGATGACCTGATCATAGAAACGGTAGTCCTTGCCTGCACGGCCGTTTTCTTCGTCCCAACCTTCTTCGATCCAGTTTTCCAGATAGACTCTGTTTTCATCGATGAATACGGCAGTCTCATGGCTGCCGATCGGAAATTCAAAGCGTTCCGGATAGTAGCAGCGGAATCTTTCGCAGTCCTGGCTGGTCACATGAAGTTTCTCGCCCATCAAAGCGAAGTTGTAAGTATCGACTTCATCCATGGAGAAGTCCTGCACCGCTTCCGGTACGGATCCAGGCAGGAAACGATAAAGGATGATCTTGCGCGCCTTGCGATCTGCCTTCAGGAACCAGTAGCCGTTTTCCGCGTACAGCGGGGTCCCATAGATCACATCGTCTGTCTGTTCAAAAGGCTGATAGACGGTCCCGTCCTGCAGATCATAGAAACGCAGGATCATTCCCGGACAGGACTCGTTCTTTGGCCATTGCGACAGATCATAGAAATCAGTATTGGAAGACAAGGAATAAGCCAGACGGTCCTGACCGTCGATATCCGCAATATGGATGCCATTGCTTTCCTTGAAACGTTTCAGCATTCCTTCCTCCTTTCCATGAGATGATACAGAAACATCACGATACCCCCTCCCAGCAGAGACATGACGATATACAGAACGATGACATTGCTGTTCCCGATATGTTCGCCGATCTCCTTGAAAACGATCTGATTCATTTTCTGATACGGTGAAATATAAAACATGTTTATCGAACCGCGGGATCTGAATGCGATGTTGAAAAATGTAGCGATCATCGCATGGATCAGGTAGATGCCGCAGACCTTGCCATATCCTATCAACGTAAAATCCGTCTCCGCACAACGATACAGGAAGAGAGATAGGACGATCATCACGATGTGCCACAGGTAACTGTTGCAGGTCAGAAAGCGATTCGTGAAATGCAGACCTGTAGTATCGAGAAAAACGATGATTCCTCCCAGCCCTGCATACGTCATCATGAAAGTCGCGATGGCTTTGGCGGCTTTTTCTTTTCTGTTTCTGAGAAACAGATAGAGTGGCAGATCATAAAGCGGCATGGAACATAACTGGAAGGGAAAATGCCACCAGTCGTATGCTCCGTTCTCCTGAAAGAGCATGATCTGTTTTATCGATTCGGAGATAAAAAAATATATTGTGAAAGCATATAGGACTCTTACAATATATTTTTTGGATTTCATACGGTATTTACTGTTTTTCTGCTTCTTTATCCGCGGCGATCAGTTCTCTCAGCGCTTCGACAGCGACTCTGATCGCGCCATCGGTGTCATGGACCTGCGGATTCTCCAGACCCGCAGCTGCCCTCTCCTGATTCGCAACGACCAGGAAGCAGGAGCCGACCCGGACTCTCAGATACTGTCCGACGATAAACAAAGCGGCAGACTCCATTTCCGAAGCCTTGCAGTCAAGCGCCAGCCAGGCTTTCCATTTCCTTAGGAGCTCATCGCCATTCGGCAAGGTCTCCGGACGATGCTGGCCGTAGAAGGAATCCTTGGACTGGGTCACGCCGACCTTGTAAGGCATATTCAGTTTCTTGCAGGCGGCAATCAGCGCATTCGTGACATCCAGATTGGCGACAGCCGGGAATTCGATCGGTGCATATTCTCTGGTCGTGCCTTCCATGCGGATCGAAGCGGTCGATACCATGACATCGCCCGACATGACATCCAGTTGCATGCCTCCGCAGGTGCCGATACGGATAAACGTATGACAGCCGTTCATGACCAGCTCTTCCAATGCGATCGATGCGCTCGGGCCGCCGATACCGGTCGAACAGACGGACACTTTCGTGCCATCCAGATAACCTGTATACGTCACGTATTCCCTGTTCTGTCCCACTTTGACAGGGTTATCAAAGTATTGAGCGATCTTGGCGCATCTTCCGGGATCTCCGGGCAAGATCACATATTTTCCTACATCATCTTTACTGGTACCGATATGGTACTGTTTCCCTTCGTTCTGAGAATAATCGATCATATTATCATCTCCTTCTCTATAGATTCATTTTATTAAAATTTATAATTACTTACAACATCGCTCAGGAAATACAAAGATCCGCAGATCAGGATATTATCATAGTTCTTTATCGCTTCATCGATCGCATGTTCATAGGATGGATCATAATCATACTGAGCGAGATCGTCATGCGAAATGGCCTCTTTGTTTTCAAACGTCGTAATGACCAGTCTGTCGCAATGCCGTTTCAACAGATCGCTCATCTGGCGGAAGTCTTTCCGTTTCAGCGCAGAAAACACGATGCATTTGCTTCCTGTGAACCGGTCAAAGGATTGAACCAGCGCTCCGACGCCATGGATATTATGAGCGCCGTCGATAATGACCCTCGGATTCTCCCTGACGATCTCGAAACGGCCGTGCCAGAACGCCTTGGAAAGCGCTTCTTTGGCTTTCGGATAATCGATAATGAAACCGTAATCTTGACTGACGATCTCAAAAGCATATAACGCCAGCGAAGCATTGTGAATCTGATAGGAAGCATAGGAAGATATCTGATACTCCCGGCCATGGAAACGGAAATGACGGTCTTCCAGTTCCTCATAGTCTCCAAGAGAATAGAATTCGCTGCGATGCGCTTCCGCGTGCTCCTTCACGATCTTCTGACATTCCTCTGTCAGATGCCCGATCAGGACTTTGGAATCGTCCTTGATGATGCCGCATTTTTCGGTACAGATCTCTTCCAAGGTATTCCCCAGACGGTCCATATGGTCATAGCCGATCGTCGTAATGACCGACAGTTTCGTATCATCCACGACATTGGTCGAATCCAGACGCCCTCCCAGCCCTACTTCGATGACCGCCATATCGATCTGTGCTTCCTTGAAATAACGGCACATGATCAGATAATCGATCTCGAACATCGACAGATCGTTTTCCAGATAGAAGTCCATCCCTTCGTTCAGATAGCGCAGGAAAAGCTCTTCAGGAATCGGAACATCGTCGATCCTGATCCGATCCAGATGGGTCAGGTAATGGGGGGAGGTCAGCGTTCCGACCCGGTATCCTTGCGATCGCAATAACGAAGCAAGATAGCTGACGGTCGAACCTTTGCCATCGGTCCCTGCAACATGGATCGTATAAAAGCCGTTCTGCGGATCGTTGAGTCTGTGACATACCTCTTTAAAATGAGAAAAAGAATAATTGCTGCTGTGACGGGAAAACATCCAGCGGATCGCTTCATCGATATCGGTAAACATATAAATATTATATAATGAATTCATGAAAATGATCGGCAATGACTGGGACGAGATCATCGGAGAAGAATTCGACAAGCCATACTATCAGAAACTGCGCCGTTTCCTGAATGAAGAATATTCTCACAAAACGATCTATCCCGAAGCAAAGAATATCTATAACGCATTGAGGCTGACGCCTTACCATGAGGTTAAGGCAGTCATTCTCGGACAGGATCCCTATCACGAGAAAGGACAGGCACAAGGTCTGGCTTTTTCCGTTCCCAAAGGAATACAGATCCCTCCATCGCTTGTCAATATCTATCAGGAACTGCATGACGATCTGGGCTGTCCGATCCCGAATCACGGCCAGCTGCTTTCCTGGGCAAGACAAGGCGTGCTGCTTCTCAATACATCACTTACGGTGGAGGAGCATCGTGCCAATTCTCACAAAGGCCAAGGCTGGGAGATTCTGACAGATACGATCATCCGGAAGCTGAATGAAAAAGAGGAGCCGGTCGTCTTTATCCTCTGGGGTGCCAATGCCCGCAGCAAGAAATCATTCATCACCGATCCGAAACATCTCGTCATCGAATCGCCGCACCCGTCTCCGTTAAGCGCCTATAACGGTTTCTTCGGTTCGAAGCCTTTTTCCAGAACGAATCGCTTTCTTGTTCAGAACGGAATGACGCCGATCGACTGGCAGATCAGATAGAATCAATGTTGCAGGCATATAAAAAGCCTTCCCCTGAGAAAGGCTTTTGATTATTGGGATTCTTTCTTCTGAATCAGAAAGCTACGGTATTCCCCAATGACCGTTTCCAGATCATCATAAGTCCTGATCTGGTTCAAACGGGCTTTATAGGAAGCGGCTCCATACATGCCGGTAAGGTAATGAGGAGCGAGCCCCCGCATCTGCGACAGCGCATTCTTCTCGCCATAGAGGCCGATCAGCTTCTTCGCATGGATCAGACAGTAATCCAACTTGTCCGAATCATCGTATGTCTTGGACTCCGTGCCATGCAGATGATCGTCGATCTGTTTCAGCAGAAAGGGATTCCCTACCAGCGCTCTGGCGATCATTACGGCATCGCAGCCTGTTTCATCGATCATGCGCCGATAGTCTTCCACGCTTTTCACATCTCCGTTGCCAAAGACAGGAATCGACAGTTCTTTCTTCAACACACGTACATGCGACCAGTCGGAATGACCCTCGTACATCTGCGAACGGGTACGCGCATGCAAAGCGATAAGGCTGACACCGGCATTCTCAAGTTTTTTCGCCAGCGACAGATAATTCATGTGCTGGAGATCCCAGCCCAGACGCATCTTTACGGTCACGGGCTTGGAGACATGTTTCACGACTTCTTTCACGATCTTGGCGGCATGATCCTCGTCTTTCATCATCGCGGATCCCGCTCCGGTCTTCACTACTTTATTAACGGGACATCCCATATTGATATCGATCAGGTCGCAATTCGTTTCCCTATCGAGAACCTGAGCGGCATAGACCATCGTATTCACGTCGCTTCCAAACAGCTGCATAGAGACAGGATGATGTTCATTCCCTATCTTCAGCATCTCCATGGTCCTGGCGTTGCGGTAATAGATCGCCTTGTCAGAGACCATTTCGGTATACACCAGTCCCGCTCCGAATTCGAAACACAGTTCCCGGAACGCTTCATTGCTGATACCGGCCATCGGCGCGACGATCAGCGGTTCCCTGATTTCAACTTCTTTGATTTTCAGCATACTTCATAACCAATCGGATATCGTTTTCATCGAAATGATACGTCTTGTTGCAGAATTCGCATCTGATTTCCATTTCCCTGTCTTTAGCGATCTCTTGCAGATCTTCTTTCGGAAGCGTCAGCAGATTGCGCAGAAAGCGCTCTTTGGAACAGTCGCAATGGTAATAGACGTATTCTTCTTTCAGTACGGTGAAATCAGGAAAGAGACTGTGCATGTATGCATGCAAGTCATCGTTTCGTTCCAGAACGGTCGAAATCGGTTCCAGTTTCAGATCTTCGAGATAGCGGATATCTTCTTCTTCATGATCCGGAAGCAGTTCAATGATCATCGCCCCTGCCGATTTCACGCTGTCATCAGCATCGACCAGAACGCCTACCGCAACGATCGATGGCACCTGCTCGGAGATCAGGAAATAATAGGCAAAATCATCCCCGATTTCCCCGCTTTGCAGACGGACTTCGGAAGTATAGTTCTGTTTCAGTTGCAGATTCTTGGTGACTTTGAGATATCCATCCGTTCCTACGTCTTTTCCT
>JAEEGG010025347.1_pt1 | contig 11424 bp, 7 predicted proteins | sample 9134161 | NCBI WGS metagenome assembly JAEEGG01 (sample SAMN16246543, study PRJNA631951) | gut metagenome | biome: gut microbiome; feature: rumen; material: CR-attached | host: Bos | place: Iran: Karaj | collected 2018-10 | reverse complement strand
TTGGGCTCGCCACGATGGCCGAGATGATATCACTTACGGCGCATCCGGCGGTGGCGATAGGCGGCATAGACGAGGAGCGGCTCCCCGGCGTGATTGCCGCAGGGGCGCGGAATTTCGCGGTCGTCCGCGCCGTATGCTCGTCGAGCGACCCCTATTCGGCGATCCGCCGCCTGCAAGGGGCGATGCCGAAATAGGACGAGGAGGGCAAGACCGAATTTTGGGGCTTGCGGAAAATCCTTTGAATATGATATGATACTTGCATCGCATTCTGGCAACAAGGCGCGTCGCTTTCGGTGCGCGTTGAAAATGAGGGAGCGCCAACGATGAAGAAAACGACATGTTCAGCATTGGGGAAGGCCGTGTCTGCCGCGGCGTTCCTCTGGACCGCCATGGCCCTGACGGCCGCCGCGCGCACATACGTGGGCACGGACGGCGTATGGGCGAGTGACAGCAACTGGTCGCCTACAGGCGTCCCGCAGGCTGGCGACACGGCGGAGTTCAACGCCAACGCCACAATCACCGGCAACTTCTCCATACCTGGCTCCGTTGACATCCGCGTCGCCTCCGGCAAGACGGTGACGATCTCCGGCAACATCTCCGGACCCGGCTCGCTCATAAACTCAGGCCTTGGCATTCTCAAGCTCTCCGGCGAGAACTCCTTCGCCGGCGACTTCATCCACTCCAACGGACTGTGCTACGCGATCGGTCCGAAGGCGCTTGGATCCGACGAGTCAGGCGAGGTGTTCGTGTACATCACCGCGCAGGACAGTGCCCACGGATTCTACTTCGTTGGCGTTGACACGCGGCGCAACGTGGGAATGCGTCTCGCCAAGGACTGGACGGGCGGCCAGATCACGGGCCCTTTGATCTATTTCGGCGACGGCTCCACCATTTGCACCAACTACTTCCGCGGGAAACTTTACAAGAACGGGAACTATGCGTATCTGCGCCTGAGGACCCGCAGCAAATGCACCACCTATTTCCTTGGAGGGGCGAATTTCATGAACGGCCATTTCTTCCTCTCGCGCGATACCGACTCGGAGACGATAGTCGATAGTATACCGATCGCGTTCGCGCATTCAAGCGGCCATCCGTCCGGAGAGGGTTGGCTCATTCTCAAGTGCGCCGACAACTATTTCTATGGCGGTCAAACCGGTTTTGCGAGCTCCAACTACGGAAACCTGCGGACGGATGTCGATTACGCGTTTGCGCCCACGTCGCATGTGTGCCAGACGAAGCAAATGTTCGACCTGAACGGCACTACGCAGAGGATAGAGTATCTTTTCGGCGCAGGCAACGACAGTTCGAGCAAACTGCACAGCGATGCCGCCGCGCTTCTCACTTTGACGGGCACGAAGTTCCATACTAACATCTGCGCCGTCACTGGCCAGGCGTCGCTCACTTACGAGGGCGCGAGCGACAAGACAGTGCTCATGACTGGCGTGAGCACGTCTTCGGGCACGTTGACGATCGACGGGGCGCGGAAGGTCGAATTCGCCGCCGGCGCTCAGTGGTCCGGCTCCATCGACCTCAAGTCCGGCGCGACGCTCCTGATGCCCGCCGCCACGGCCTACAACGGCGAACTTGACGTCTCCGTGGCGGACGACGCCGTGATTACCAACGACTTCTCCGGCGAAGTTATGTTGAAATCGTTGAAGGTGGGCGGGACCTCCCTCCCGGCAGGCTACTATGCTGCGGAGGCGGCTGAGGGCGTCACGCCGCTCGGCGTCCTGAAGGGTTCCGCTCGGTTCTACGTGAAGCCGCAGTCCGGCGCCGCCTCCACTGCTACGTGGGACGGCGGCGGGGCGAACGCCAAGCTCTCCACGGCTGAGAACTGGGAAGGGGACGAGACGCCGGACTTGACAGGCGGCGGCCTTTCGGCAATCTTCCCCGAGGCGGGAGTCCATCCTGTCGTGGACGGCGACTACTTCATCACGTCCATCGCGTTCCCTGAAGGACTGGGAGGATCGTCCTCGATCGAGCCGGGCGCTGGCGGCAGGTTAAGCTTTGTGGAGGGCGGATGCATTTCGCTCGGCGCGGGCAAGGCGTCCAACAACCAGAACATCCTCCATCTGCGCGCGCCGGTCTTCGCGGTGACATCGAATATGTGGGACATTGCGCAGAACGCGCAGATGATAGTGACGAACACGGTGTCGGGCTTCGCGCAGGTGATCAAGTCCGGCAAGGGTATCCTCTATCTCGACTCGCCGGTCCGCCTGTCGGGCGAGTTCAAGATGATTGGAGGAAACACATACGTCCGCAATCCGGACGCGCTGTCCGATCCCAACACTATTTTCTATCCATACGCCCGCAGGACATACGACCTCGAGGGCACGTCGCGCACGTACTTCTCCACGAACTGCACGATCAACGCGCAGACATGGATCTTCAACTCGCCCGATCTGTGCGTGGACCATTTGACGGCCCAGAAGGACACGACTGTCATCCACGAGGGGCTTGTGACGATCAAGGATGGATACATCCGCTATGGCTCGGGCGCAGGCGCGAAGGTGTATTTCCGCGGCGGAATTTCCACCGGCAACAACAACGGCCGCCATATAATCCTGGCCGGAAGCGGAGAGTATATAATAGAGAACCGGCCGGCGGGCGCGGACGGAATCGGCCCGACCGTCTATTGGGACTCCAACTCATCGACCGTCACGCTCAACGTGGCGAGCAACAAGTTCGGCGTTGCGAGCAGCACTATGCGTGTGCACAACCACATCCGCACGGCGGTTGACGGCGCATTCCATCCCGACACGGCGATGCGTCTGCACATTGCGACTGCAAGCCTCGATCTGATGGGCTCCAAGCAGAAGTTCAAGAGCCTGGCCGTTTGGAACGAAGTCTATAATCAGACCACAGGGGCAACCAGGAACCCCACCTACAAGGCGACGGTGCTGGGCGAGGAGGGATCGTCCTTCACGGAGACGGATGCCGGCACGTGCACGAACGCCATGTACACGGGCGGCGCGTCGTATGTCTACACGGGTTCCGGCACGCGTAGGTTCACCTGGCCTTCTTCGACGACTGGTTCATGCTCGCTCGCCGGGTCTGGAACGCTCGAGTTCCTCGCTCCGGGCGCCTGGCCTGGCGGCGCGTGGACGGGCCGCACGTCGCGCGTCGTGCTGGAGCCCACGGCGACGGGCGTCATTCGCTTCCGTCACGCCGCCGCGCTCGGGCGCTACACGGACGTGGAGGTGTCGGCCACTGACGGCACGAAGGGCACCATCAACATACCTGATAACATCGAGCTCACGGCCTCTTTCCTGCGCGTCAACGGCAAGAAGCAGCGGCTCGGGACATACGGCTCCTCCACGAGCGGCGCGGCCTTTAAGCTTGGCTGCTTCACCGGCGCGGGGCGCATCAACTTCATCGGCGACGGCAAGGGAACCTGTGTGATACTGCGCTGATCGATGTGATCCTCTGACTGCTCATGTCGAAGAAAAAGACGCTCAAGCTGTCGTTTGCATACATGGACACGTCGGAAAGGCGCGTTCTGTCGCTCGCCGCCGCCGGCGCGCCGTGCGTGCCGGTGCTGGGCTTCGATGCCTATCGGCGCCAGTGGCGCGGGGTGTCCATGCACGTGCACGAAGAGTGCCTGGAGATATCCTTCTGCCTCCGGGGCGATCTCGAGTTCGAGCTTGGCGGCGAGCGTTTCCCGTTCCGCCCCGGGTCTGTGTTCGTATCCCGGCCCGACGAACCCCACCGCCTCCGCGCCTATCCGAAGGGGATGAGCAAATACTGGCTTCTCTTCCGGATCCCGGCGCGCGGCGAGCGCATTCTGGGGTTGTCGGTCCGCGAGACGGCCTGGCTTGTGCATGAGCTTACGCATCTGCCGCAGAGGCTCTTCGCAGGCACGAAGGAGATGCGCGTGCTCTTCAAGCGCCTCTTCGCGCTTTACGACGATCTGCCGGCCAAGTCGGTTGACAGGGGCATGCGCATCCGCACAGTGGTGGCGGAACTTCTCCTTGCGCTGATCGACGCCTCGCGCATGACCACGGCGTTCAGGTCCGCCGACCGCATCGCCGAGGTCATAGAGGCGATGAAGGCCGATGTCGCCCATGACTGGACGATGGACGAGCTCGCGGCCCGCACAGGATGCTCCGTCTCGAAGCTGCTTTCCGCCTTCAAGCAGATGACCGGCGCTCCGCCCCACGCCTTCCTGATAGCCCGCCGCATCGAAAGGGCGAAGGATCTGCTCGCTGCGGGGACGAAGCCAATTGCGTCCATAAGCGCCGAACTCGGGTTCGCCACGCCCCAGCATTTCGCCGCGCACTTCAAGCTTTCCACGGGCATGACCCCGCGCGAATGGCGGAAGGGATGCGGTTATACGAGGGCCACCCAATCACCATAGTCGGCGAGTATGCCGTCGTGCGTGATGAGGCGCCATCCTTCGGCACGGGCCTGGGCGACGAGAATACGGTCGAATGGATCCTTGTGCAATTTAGGCAGGGATTCCACTGCCGTAGCGTGGAGCGATGTCACAGTCAACTCCTTGAAGCCAGCTTCAAGGAAGGCCGTGCGGGCCTGTTCGGCGGATATCTGCAGCTTTGAAGATTTTGTGCCACGCTTGATGGCGATTTCCCAGACAGATGCGGCGCTGAACCAGTATTCGTCCTCTGGTTCCGTGAGCATATAACGGGCTTTCTTCGAGAGCTTGGGGCTGTCTTGCACCACCCACAACAGGATGTGCGTATCAACGAGGTTCTTCATGGGAGAAATCTCATGTGAAAAGCGCTGCGACTTCGCGGTCGGCGGCATCGAACGCATTGTCGTCAAGTTTCCACTTGCCTGCTTCCAATCCGAACTTCAATCCATCGTGCGATGACCTCGGCGGGATGATCTCCGCCACAGCCGTGCCACGTCGCGTCACGAGAATGCGCGATGTCTTGCCCGTCACCACTTCATCAACGAGCTGGGCGAAATGTGTCTTCGCCTCAAACATTCCTATTGTCTTCATCTGGTTTGCTCCTTTGGGAGAATATTCTAGTCTATTTCGTGCGGTCTGTCAACCGGTTGATATGTTTATTTGCGCAAAATCGCGAAAGTGATTTCGCGTAACTTTTTGCGGGCGGAATATGGTATAATGTTGTCGGATTTTGGCAAGGGTGTCGTCCGGCATGGTGCTGGACGGCTGTCTTTGCAGGAGCCGAAAGAGGACATAGCGATGAAAAAGACCATTGTCGGGATGACAGCTGCTTTTGCCGTGGCGAATTTGCTTGCGGCGTCGCCCACGCCGTGGGCGAGGTGGATGCCGGATCCTTCGGTGACTGCGGCAGGCACTGGAAGCGCGTTACTGCCTGATGCGACGGGGGGTGGGCATTCGCTCACGTTTGGTTCTGGATTCAACCCGCGCTCCGACGACATGCGCGGCGTTGTCTTCAACGGTGTGGGCCTTGGCGGCACTTTCGGCAAGTTCAATTGCCCGTCCCTGCGAAGCCGCGCGTTCGCCCTCTGGATAAAGCCGGACAGCGGGCAGCACACATATGATCAATCTGACCTGGCGTGCCTCCTGAACGGCTTCTCCGGCATGACCGTGTATTCCATCAAAACCGAGAGCGCATGGCGCGTGGCGTTCGGCACGAGGCTCGCGAATGAACAGATGTATAATACGATGAGCGACCTCCCCGTGCGCTCGTCCGCGACGGTCCACGCCCATCGCGGAATCTGGCAGCATCTTCTCTTCTCGCTTGAGGACACGGGGGCGCAGGACTCTTCCGGCAAGAGGATCTGCAACCTGTCGATCTACCGAAACGGCGAATTGGCATCGCATGAGGATGGCATCGCCGTTCCGTCAGCCGATGCCGGCACGGCCGTGATCGCCAACACGGCCAGCATGACAAGAAGCCCCGTCAAGGGCATGTTCGACGATATCCGCGTGTGGACCAATTCGCTATCCGCTGCCGAGGCGAGGGCGGTCTACGCGGAGACGCGCGTGTGCCGCCTCGTGGGGCATTGGCCCCTGGATCGCATTGACGAGGCGAACGGAGTGCGCACGACGCCTGATGTCTCCGGCAATGGCTCGCACATGACGTTGGGCACGCGCGTCTCCGTCACGAACGGCGTATCGGGCGCTGGGGCGTTGTTCTTTAATGGCGTCGACGAGAGCGGTGGCGCTGACAACAACTCGTATGGGTTTGCCACCAATTCGATCTCCGCCCCGTACCAAGGCGACACCACGATCGCGATGTGGGTGAAGCGCGACAAGGCACAGAAGACGCCGAATGGAGCGCGACTTTTCATGATGAACAACAATCAGGGGTGGACCTCGCTTGGCGCCGCTGATCCGACGGGAACCTTCGTCGCTGACAACATGGTTCGCGGCAATGACGGCAAGACATTCTTCAACGTTTCGGGTCGTGCCGAGGAGTGGTGCCATATTGTGTTCGTGTATCACTTCGACGCCATGACGAATGCCGTCGGTGAATTTGAAATCCAGGGGCAGACACTTTTGTATCGCAACGGCGAGTTTCTCGCCGCGAGTGCGCCGACGAATGATCGCGCCGCCAATGCCAGCAGTCTCTTGAGCCAACCCGGGGCGACGTTCCGCCTTGCGAACTACACGACGAACATTAGGCCGTTCCGCGGCACGCTAGACGACTTGTATTGGTATGCGGGGCGGCTCACGGACGACGAGATACGCGCGCTCTACCGCGGCCCCGCCAAGGTGTCCGCCGGAGAGGACTTCGCCGTTGCCGCGCCGTCCGCGACGCTCTCCGCCGAGTTTCAGTCGACACCGGTGAATCCAGCTGCGTCTGGATACGCGGGAGAGCCTGTGTGGACGCTTGTCTCGGCGCCTCCGGGAGGCGAAGGGGCGGAGATCGAGAATCCGAATTGCGCCGTCACTTCCGTGACGCTTCCCGTGGTGGGCGAATACACGTTCGCCGTGTCGAACGAGGTGTTCGGGGTGGCATGTGTCGATGAAGTGAGGGTGACAAGGCTCGCTTCCGCCGCGGCGGTCGCGCCTACGGTGACGGTGGCGGTGGGATCCATGACGGGGCTTTGCGCGGTGGTAGAGGCGACGGTGTCGGCCGGGGCGCGCGTCCGCTGGGCGAAGAGGTCAGGGCCAGGGGCGGTTTGGTTCGGGCGCGCCAACTCCGCGAAGACGGTTGCGACTTTCGGCGCGGCGGGCTCGTATGAGCTCGAATGCGTTGCCGAAACCGACGGCGGCGCGGCGTCGGCGACGGTCTCGGTCACGGTGTCCGGCCCGTCCATCGCCGATACGCTCGACGGCGGGCTTGGCGTCTATTGGCCGTTCAAGCTAGAGGAATACGGAAAGTATGTCGATTTGAAGCGCGGCATCAAGCTTGAGGGTGACAATGGCTTCGATTCGGGCAATGGTCTGCTAGCTGTTCCAGGCGCCGCGTGCGGATATGGCGTCAATATCGGCGCGAGGCCTGGGAGTGTTCTCAAACAGACTTCAACTGCAAAATACTACTCCTTCGACGAGACGCTCGGCGGGGGCGCATTCAGCACCAGCGGCACGCCGAATGAGCCTTACAACACGATCTCCTGCTGGCTCTACCATGATGGTGCGGACACCAACACGGTGTGGATGGGCACGGTGTGCGTTGCGAACTTCACATGCGCCATACACTACCTCTGCGACAACGGCGCTGCGAACGACTTCTCGATTGTGCAGAACAATTCAAACGGTTCTCCGCTTCGGTTCAAGGGACCCTCCGGTCTCAACTACACGAATCGCTGGATACACCTCGTGGCGCAGATGGACAACCACCGCACGGGCGGCAGCGAGGTGTGGGTGAACGGCATGAAACTCACAGAGACGACAGGAGCCACGCTTGGCCTCGGCCGCACCACGCAGAACGCTTTCCTGTTCGGCGGCGGCACGGCATATCCGTATCCTCCGAACGATCCGAACGCCTCCATCGCGAACGTGGCATGCAAGAAGTTCCCGGGTGCAATCGATGAGTTACGCATGTATCGCCGCAAGCTCTCGGAGGCGGAGATTCGCTATCTCTACGAGCATCCCGTTCCGTCGGCGGAGAACGAGGCGCCGTCCGTCACGGTGCCGCTCTCCACGGTGAAGCTCTACCGCAATCTCGCGGGCAAGCAGCTGGCGGCGGGCGCGTTCGACGACGGCATTCCCGCTGGTTCGGCACTCTCATGCACATGGAGCGTCGCGTCCGGCGACGCGTCCGGGCTCATGCTTGAGGCCGGCGAGGGCGCGTCGCTCGTTGTCACTGGGCTCAAGAACGGCGACTACAAGCTGCAGCTTGTGGCCACTGACGGCGAGCGCACCACATATTCTGCCCTCGTGCCGATCAAGGTGATTTCCCCCGGCATGAGGATTTCCATCAAATGAGATAATGGTTACCGGATCGGACGGTTCCGGTATGTCCACGCTCTTTAGATGATAGTCTGAAAAGTTGCATTTCTTACCTGTTTCATGGTCCGAAAAGTTGCATTTTCTATCTCTCTTATGGCCTGAAAAGTTGCATATTGACATTAATGCGGAGAAATGATAATATTTTGTCGTTTTGTTTTCGCCCCTTGTGGGAGTGATTATGGCAGAATTCAGACGAAAATTCTATGATTGGTTGCTACAGTGGAAATCCACGAAGCAACATGAGTGCCTTCTTGTCAAAGGAGCCCGCCAAATCGGGAAAACCTTTATCATAGAGAAGTTCGGGCGCGAGCAGTACGAAAGTTTCATTGAGTTCAATTTCATCCTGGATCCGGATGCCTGTTCAATATTCGATGGAAGTCTGAAAGCGGAAGATCTCTATAGGAAGATATCGGCGTATGACGCGACAAGACGTCTCATGCCTGGGCGAACGCTGATATTCTTGGACGAGATTCAGGAGTGCGCGAACGCGCGGACTGCATTGAAGTCCCTTGCACAGGATGGCCGTTATGACGTGATAGCATCTGGATCTCTGCTTGGAATCAAGTACAAAGGCAAGAAGGCACGCGAACGATATGTGCCTAAATCGATTCCAGTGGGTTTTGAAAGGCAGATGACAATGCATTCCCTCGACTTTGAGGAATTCCTCTGGGCGCGTGGTGTGACGGAAGAGGCGATCGGGGTTCTGAAGGGATATTACGAGAGAAAGGAGATCGTGCCCGAGGCTGTAAACCGGCGGTATGCCGATTTGCTCAAGGAGTATATGGTAGTCGGAGGAATGCCAGCCGTTATGAAGGCGTATGTCGAGGCGGGGGATTTCGGCCCAGTACAGGAAGAGCAGGAGAAGATACTCGCCTCGTACATCGATGACATCCATAAGTACGCGGACACGACGGACATTCCGAAAATTGAGGCTTGCTATCGCGCGATTCCGCGTCTCCTCGCTAAGGAGAACCGCAAGTTCAAGTATGCGGAGGTCGAGAAGGGGGGCAGCGAGCGCAAGTATGGGACGTCCGTCGATTGGCTCTGCGACGCCGCGTTCGCCTCGCGGGCTATGAATGTCACGACGGCGGAAGTGCCTCTCAACGCCCAGGTGCGTGATGGATGGTTCAAGTTGTATCTTTCTGATATCGGAATGCTGATGGCCCTTTATGGCACAGAGACGAAGAAACTCCTGTTTTCTGGGCGGCTAGTCGGAAACGCGAAGGGCGGTCTTTACGAGAACCTGCTTGCGGGCATATTAGAGCGCAAGGGGTTGCCGCTCCACTACTTCAAGAACGAGGACGGAACGCGTGAAGTCGAGTTCATGCTTGAACGCGATGGGGGTGTCATACCCGTTGAGGTCAAGGCGTCGAATGGCGCGACGATTTCTCTGGACGAGGTTCTGGAAAAGCCCTGCGTGCCGTACGGGTACAAGTTCATCGACGGAAACGTCGGCGTGTCTGGAAAGAAGATCACCCTGCCGCATTACATGGCGATGTTCATTTAGGACACTGAGTTGGCGTTCTCGAAAGGAAGAAGGCGAAAGTGAAAATGGATATTGGAAGAGCCATTTTTCGGGAACCCCCAGGCCTATTGGTTCGTTGCGGCGGGGCGGTGATTTTGGTAAAATATCCGTGAAAGGAATACAAGAAATGATGAACAGGAAGACTATTTCGATTCTGGCGGTTGTGGCGTGCGTGGTCGCGCACGCGGGCGAGCTCAAGTTCGCCATCACGTCGGACCGCGAGAACGCCACCTACACGCTGGGCGAGCAGGCGGTGTTCACCGTGAAGGTGCTGGACGCCTCCGGCGCGCCGGCGAAGATCGGACGCGTGAAGTGGACGCTGAACAACTTTGGCGCCAAGGTGTTCGCCTCCGGCGAGGAGGACCTCTCCGCGAACGGCGGTACGTTCACCGTGAAGGGCGCGCAGACGGAGCCGGGGTTCCTGCGGCTGGACGTCGTTGAGAAGGCGAAGAACCCTTCCTCCGCCAAGTGGGGCGTGGTGTTCGACCCGAAGAAGATCGTGCCCGGCACGCCGTATCCTGACGATTTCATGGACTTCTGGCGTTCGGCGATCGCGAAATACGACCGCGAGGTCACCGAGCCCATCCGCGCGACGGAGGTCAAGCGCACCGCGGACGCCGTGATGTATGAGCTGCGCATTCCGTCCACGCAGGGCCGCTATGTGTGGGGATACTTCTCCGAGCCAGTGGACAAGACGAAGGGCCCGTTCCCGCTTCACGTGAACGTGCCGGGCGCTGGCCCGTCGTCCTGGGGTTGCCAGATGGGCCGCGGCGCGATGTATCTGAAGGTGAACGTGCACTACTACGACCCGGTGGTGCTTAAGGGCGAGCCGCACAAGAGCGAGAAGTGCAAGGCGGTGCAGAAGGAGGAGGACGATGCCTACGCGAAGAAGTATCCGGTTAAGAACGTGCGCTACACGCAGTGCGGCATTGCGGCGTCGCGCGAGGACTACTTCTACTACGGGATTATCCTCGCGGCGAACCGCGCGGTGGACTGGGCGGCGTCGAGGCCGGGCGTGGACCCCAAGCACGTGCGCTACAGCGGCGGCAGCCAGGGCGGTGGCTTCGGGCTGATATTGACGGGCCTCAACAAGCGCATCCGCCTCGCGTCCATCGCCGTGCCGGCGATCACGGACCTGCTGGGAGACAGGGTGTCGTCGCGCGAGGCGGGCTGGCCGCGCCTCATCGACGGGCAGCTGCCGGAGAACAAGGAGGCCGCCAGCAAGAACGCGCCGTATTTCTGCGGCGTCAACTTCGCGCGCCAGATCGACGTGCCGGTAGGATTCGTGGTTGGCTTCATCGACACCGTCTGCCCGCCGCACGCGGGATATGCCGCCTACAACGTGTGTCCGTCCAAGAAGAAGGCGATCTTCGACTCGATCGGCTGGGGACACGACGCCTCCAAGGGCAAGGGCGGCCCGGCCCTCGCGAAGTGGATCGCCTCGCAGGACAAGGCTGTGGACTGAACGCCTGGCCGGTAGACGATGAAACGGAAGAAGGCTCTTGATACGCAAAATCGCGAACGTGATTTCACGCAACTTTATCTA
>JAEEGG010025345.1_pt1 | contig 11425 bp, 17 predicted proteins | sample 9134161 | NCBI WGS metagenome assembly JAEEGG01 (sample SAMN16246543, study PRJNA631951) | gut metagenome | biome: gut microbiome; feature: rumen; material: CR-attached | host: Bos | place: Iran: Karaj | collected 2018-10 | reverse complement strand
TTGTGATCACAGTTCTTTTTGACAATGTTCTTGCCCATGTTGGTGAGCCTGTCTATGTCACGGCGGATAGTGACCTCGGCAGGCATTGATAAGTTGCCGACCTGGGAAACATAATCCTGTATCTGCTTGATACTGACATAGTTGGTTTCATCGGAATACCTTGATAGATACTCCAGTACGCAGATTATTCTTTCGTGTTCCATAATATACCCCCAGTTTTGATTTCAAAAAAATCCCCGTCCTGAGAACATATCAGAACAGGGATCATAAAGTCAGCGACCTCACTAAACCTGCCCGTTCAGGTTAGTGAGGTTTTCTTTTTTTGGGACGGAAAAAATTACCGTCAAACACTGTTATTATTTTATCACATCATACGCTCCCCTTCAATGAGGTTCGGAATAGTGCGGCATATTATTCGGTATGTCTAAGTAAAAGCAATTCTAATTGTAAACTTTCTATGAACATTTGGCTGATTTAACCCCAAAAACTCAAAAACGTCGGTTGATAAGTGAGGGGGTATTTTCGTGAGCCGAAGGCTCAAAATGAAATTGCTCCCGAAGGGGGCAAATCAAACCCAGCAAGCACGGCAATTCGTTCCCACGGAAATCCGTGACAACGCCTTGCATAGCTTGTCAGAGGGACACCCCTAAAACCCCGATTCTGAAAGCAGAGAGGAAGTGATAAAAACGAGTAGAAATGCTGATAAAGACAGCCGAACACAGTTCATTAAATTCCGTGTCAGCGACGAGGAACTTGAAGCAATCAATAACAAGTTTCAGAACAGCGGTATGAAGTCAAAGAGCGACTTCATCAGGACTATGATCATGGAGGGGCATATCGTTATTTTCAGCGAGACTGAACTAAGGGAGATCCACCGCCTTATGACTACCATTGCGAATAATGTGAATCAGATAGCCGTGAGAGCTAACAGCACAGGAAAAGTTTACGATGAAGATATTGCTGAAATCAAGGAGGAAATCAATCAGATTTGGCAACCACTAAGATATTTCCAATCACAGCTACTGAGGCTAAAGCATTAGCGTATATCGCCAATCCCGATAAGACCAACAACGGCAGACTGATTTTAACATCAGGGTGCAGCGAAGATCCCTATCAGGCGAGCCATGATTTTGAGGAGATCAGGAAGCTGGGAACGGGTTTAAGTACAGTCCTCTCACAGCACTTCATTCAGAGCTTTGCGCCTGGGGAGATCACACCCGAACAGGCATTGCAAGTTGGCAAGGAAATGTGTGAGCGTTTCCTCAAGGGAGAGTATCAGTATTTTCTTGCAGTCCACACTGACACCGACCACACCCATATCCATGTGATATTCAATAACGTGAGCCGTGCCAACGGCAGGACATTCGAGTCGAATATGAATCAAGGCAAGGTCAAAGACCGTGCGTGGAAGAAGCTCCGTGACCTGTCGGACGAGGTGTGCAAGCGGCACCATCTCTCCGTTGTCGAGCGTCCCGAAATGGGCAAGGGTAAGAGCCATTGGGAGTGGGATATGAACCGTCAGGGACTATCGTGGAAGGCAAAGCTGAAATTCACGATAGATCAGGTCATAAAGGAGAGCGAGGACTTCGATGATTTTCTGCGGAAGTGCGCCGATTTCGGTGTGCTTGTTGAGTATAATCCCGACCACAAGATCGACCTGAAATTTATGCTTGCGGAGCAGAAGGAACGCAATCCGAGAGCGAAGATGACCAGAGCGAAAACGCTTGGGTGGTTTTATGAGACTGAAACGATCAAGAACCGCATCGCACAGTATCAGGGCGGTTGGATCTATGTGCCGAGGACGAAGATAAAAGAACGGACGGTAAAAGCCCCGAACAGGTTTGTTCAGGACGCTATCGACCGTGGCAATATGAAGCTCGCCAGTATCGCAAAGAATGTGATAGCCGAGTATGGTGTTGAGCCTGATCAGATAAAGCAGGCGGCTATATCGGAATACGCTCACAGCCGAGGACTTCTCTCCGAGCTGAACGACATGAAAACGGAGATCGAGGACTTGCAGGTGAAGCTGAAAGTCCTGCGTAAATATCGCAAGCTGAAAGTGTACGGCGAGGAGCTGAAAGCCCTCAGCGGAAGTGCTGCAAAGAAGTACCGCAAGGAATACAGCGCAGAGCTTACCGAGTACGGGCAAATTCGCACTAAGGTGTTGGAACTTTACCCCTCCGGTCATATCCCGACCGTGGAGAGCCTGGACAAAAAAATAAACGCCCTTATACAAGAGCGTTCATTGAAGGATCAGCAGTTTCGTGAAGCGGATAAGCGGGCGCGTGACCTTGCCGATGCACAGCGTACCATAGAGGAGTTTCTCCGTCAGGAACGCAATGAACAGCAGCAAGACCGCAAGCGTAAGAAGAATGGGGATTTGGAGTGAGTATGCGATGACCGCTATCTAATCTTACTCACACCCGTAACCTTATAGTCGTAATGAGTCTTTCCGTTTTCATCTTTTACTTGAACTCGTTTACATTGTACGGCGTATTTTTTGCCGTGATGTCCCTTGCCTCTATGTTCAGCTATATCATCATGTGCAGCGTGCCAGCATATGTAGCGGTTATATTCGGTGTCATTGGTATATTTGGGATGCGTAATGCGTGGGAACAGTTCAACAATGATTTGATCAAACCCATTGGCATGAGAAATAACATCTATCCATTTATCTGTAGTATTTACGTTATTAGCTTTGTCTCTGACAATGTAAACACAAGTTGCCTCGCCGGATTCATTATAAAGTGTAAATCCAGCATCATTAAAACGTTCATACCATTTTTCCATATTCGTCTACTCCTTTTCTCGAAACCATCTCAGAAGTCTACACCCTAAATCGTTGATTTCCAGATACCACCTTATCGGTGTACAACTTTTATCATAACGAACGGTTGTTATGCTGCTGAGACCATTCAAAACGTGCAATGCTAAGCATTCTTGACCATGAGGATACCATGAAGCGTCAATAATTTCTTGCGGAACATCGTTACTCAAAGGAGCGCCACTTCGTTCTCCATCGGCTAAGTGAATACAGCCTTTTTCAAGGATAGGCAGGACGATAGAGGCTTTCTTCATATCAATATCAAAATCAAATCCAAATTCATTATCAATATCGTAGTCAGTATGTGGGACGTGTCCACTGTCAAGGAATTCGATAACTAAATCCTTAGAAAAACGAGTTACATCGAATAGTTCTTCTGGATATAATTTCAATACTTTCAAAAGAAACTCAGGTTGAACATATTTCAGAAGATTCCGTAGCCCATCAGCAAGGTTCATGTATTGAATACTTCCTACCTTACATATAAAGTCATAAGGGATTTTGGTCAAAGATTCATCGAAAACTGTTTCCCAGTCGGCATAGTCTTTTAGTATATCAGGATAGTAAAGGCAGATAAGCCCGAACAGTTCCTGCTGATTAAGGTTTAGATGAAGTGAGTGAATGATACTAATCAATTCATCATCCTCCTCAAACAGAAAATATGGGAAATTATCCTCTCTCATCGAATCATTTTCACGATTCAGCTCGGATATAAGCGATGTTTCCGGAACATTAAACAGATATGCAAGCCTTTTTAGGTGAGTCGGCTTCACCTTTGTTCTGCCGCTTTCCCAATTCTGTATGGTAGTTTTACTAACTTCCATTTTTTCAGCTAACTGTTCCTGTGTCATCTTTGAGTAGTTTCTCAATCGACTGATATAATCACCAAACGTGTTCATGGTTGACCTCCTGAGATTAGTATACCAAAAGCATTTCTCTATGTAAACTAAGTGGAATTGAATTTTATAATAAATCTCACTTAGCTTTATTATATACATTATTCAAGAGAATGTCAATAAAAAACAGATGTACTTGGGAACAGCACATCTGTTATGGATTCTGATTATTCGTTTGGCTTAGGATGGTTTTTCTGATACTCCTCCAAAGCCGTGAGCAGCAGCTTATTCACGCTCATACCCTGAGACTCCGCATAAGCCTTGATCTTTTCACGCTCACCCTTTGGGACATTGACACGGATATAATCGTAATGCCCTTTGAGGTACTCCGTGTTCGGAGCGGATTTCTTCCGCTTCTTGCTTGCAGTACAATCCTTGCAATACTTCTGAGAGCCGGAGGACACGGTGTAGGTCTTACCGCAGATTGGACAAACCTGTTCGCTGCCGATCTTAACAGCAGAGCCGGACTTCTTCTTCTCCGCATACGCACGGTTACGGGCAGCCTGAGCCTTATCACGGCAATAGATACAGTATTTGGCACGGGTGTTGTTCGTCTCAAACTCCAGTCCGCACATTTCACATTTATGCTTAAACAAAGGTTATCCCCCCTGAATATAGGTCTTTACACCTATTCTATCAAATGTTGGGTGCAAAGTCAAGTATAATCCGAAATTTAGTCAAATCACACTGGGGAAAACCGAAAATCGGGGTGCTAATTGCTGCGCTCCTACAAAGATTCCAAAATACAGAAAATTATACTTGACATTGGGTGTAAAGTCAAGTATAATAAAAGCACAACAGGAACACAGAAACCCGAAACCACGAAAGGAAGGTAAATACCTATGTTAAACAAATTCTTAGTCTCAGGCAGAATGACTGCCGATCCTGAAATCAAGACTATTGGCGAGAACCGCCTCTGCAAGTTCACCATTGCTTGTGACCGCCCGAAGCGTAAGGGCGAGGAAAAACCCGAAACCGACTTCTTTCCCTGCACCGCCTGGAACCGCAACGCCGATGTGATCGTCGATTGGTTCGGCAAGGGCGATATGGTAACACTCGTCGGCTCAGTCCACAACAACCGCTACGAAAAGGACGGTAAGAAGCGTTCTTCTATCGAAGTCAAGGTCGAGGAGATCCACTTCTCAGGCGGTAAGAAGAAGCAGGAGAACACCGCACCGACCGATAACGGCAACCCATACGCAGGAACAGAGGACGATCCGCTGTTCTGAGCCGAAAATCACAGGAGGATAAGAAAATGGAAACTACTATCATCGCAATCAGCAATCAGAAAGGCGGTGTCGGCAAATCCACCACCGCATACAACCTCGGAGCCTGCCTTGCCCTGAAACACGATAAGAAAGTGCTTCTCATCGACTTTGATCCGCAGGCAAACCTCTCCGAATACCTCAAATACGAGCCGGACGGCAACCCGACCATGACACAGCTTATCATGTCATTCTACACAGGAACTCCCGTGACCGCAGACACAGCTCAGAGAGCGATCCGCCACAGCGAAACCGCAGGAGTGGACTACATTCCCGCCGACATCAACCTCGCCAATGCGGAAACGCTCATGGTCACGATGATCTCAAAGGAGCATATTCTCCGCAGGATACTCACGGAAGATGTGGTCGGAGCGTATGACTTCGTGCTGATTGACTGCCTGCCGTCCCTCGGAACGCTCCTTATCAATGCTCTCACCGCTGCGGACAGGGTGCTGATACCCGTGCAGACACAGAAGTTCAGTATGGACGGCTTGCAGTCCCTTGAAGCTCTCACACAGCTCGTCAAGGCGAACACCAACCCGAAGCTGAACCTCATCGGAGTGCTGCCGACTATGGTTGACCGCACAAAGGTCAGCAGGACAGCTATCGAAACCCTCAACGAAAAGTACGGCGAAATGCTGTTCAGGACAAGCATCAGCAAGTCCATTGAAGCGGCGAAAAGCTCCGAGAACGGCACACCGCTTTGTCTCACAGGTCACAAGTTAGGTCAGGAATATGATGAATTGGCTCAGGAGGTGCTTTCAAGATGTTAAGTATGTCAGAACTCGCAATGAACCCCGAACGCAAGGTCACTACCGTCTGCTACGGCAAGAAGCAGGAGTGGGACGACCGTGAAGAAGCTCAGGCTTATTTCCTTGAAGCGATGATGAACAGCGACGGTGCGGAGCATGACCGTTATTCGGGCATCTACATTCAGCTTCAGAACGGGCTTGACTACTGCACCGATGAAGATGATGACGAGGAGGACGAGTCATGAAGCCCTTTGATACCGATAAAATGCCGTGGCTTTTCACTCCCCACGGCGATGGTGAGCTGAACGAGTATTTCAGCACCGACCACAGCAAGATCATAGCAGAGACTTCAAAAGAAGTGCTTGCAAGCCTTTCCGAGAGCCGTGACAGGCTCTCAGGAAAGCTCTGCTATGAATTTCACTACAATCAGCGCAGATATAAATACACGCTCCTGCGGTTTGCGGATATGATCGTCCGTGCCGATGTTTCGATCAAGAAGCTGAAAAAGCGTATCATGGAGCTTGATATTGACAACCGTGAGCTGAGAAAACAGCTTGCGGATATGGAAAGGAAGATGAAACGATGAATACACCGCAGTTTGACCTGGGAACAATGCTCTCCGCACCGCCGACCGCCATTCAGCAGATACCGTGCGATCAGCTTCACCCCTACCACAACCACAAGTTTGAGCTGTATTCGGGCGAACGCCTTGAGGATATGGTCGCCAGCATCAAGGAGAATGGTGTACTGTCTCCGATCATCGTACAGCCTATCGAGGGCGGTTATGAGATACTGATCGGTCACAACCGCTGGAATGCTTCAAAGCTCGCAGGACTGCCCACCGTGCCGGCTATCGTCAAGGCAGGGTTGACCGAGGAAGAAGCGGAAATGTATGTGATCGAGAGTAATGTGATGCAGCGTGGGTTCGAGAACCTCCGCATCAGTGAACAAGCTGCCGCTGTTGCACTCCGTCATTCCGAAATGTTCTCTCAGGGCAAGCGGAATGATATTCTGAGGGAGCTTGCAGTCCTTGAAAATCCGTCCGCAGAACCCGACACCGCAACTTTGAATCCAGTGGGTTCAAAGTTAGACACAAGCGAGAGCGTCGGCAAGGAGTACGGCGTGAGCAAAGGCTCTGTTGTCCGCCTTATCCGCATCAACAAGCTGATCGACGAGCTGAAAGCCCTTGTGGACAGCGGAGAGCTTTCTATCCGTGCAGGAGTGGAGCTTTCTTTCCTGTCAGAAGATACGCAAGCGGTCGTTGCCGAGTGTGCCGAGGACAGCAAGATCGACATGAAGAAAGCGAAAATGCTCCGTGCATCTGCCGATGATGAGGGGAATATCAAACGCTACACCGTTGAAAGTATCATCAGCGGAGAGGACAGCGAAGCGAAGCCGAAGCCCAAGAGCGTGAAGATCAGCAATGATACCTATACCAAGTATTTCAGCGAGGGTGTCAAGGCGAAGGAAATCACGGAAACTATTGAAAAGGCACTTGCTTTCTACTTTGAAAATATGGAGGAGAACTAACATGAAGAAGTTTATCACAGCGGTATTCTGCACCACACTTGCACTCTGCTCAGGGCTTACCGCCTACGCTGCCGATAACCTTGACCGTGACTACATTGAAGCCGAGATTTGGGAGGATATGTGGAACGGTAAGGGCGATAACGGGCTTGACTATCCCGAAGCATCGTACAAGCACCATCTGCTTGACAAGTGGCTTGATGATAACTACGGAACAGGCGGATATGACTGGACCGATGTGGGCGAGGTCACACACGGCTACCGCAGATACTACCGTGACCTGATCGGCGGCTGGGACTTTGAGGACGATAACGACGGTAACTGGACCATTGAGACTGAGGATAACTTTTACAGCTTCACGCTCCTGAACGGTACTTGGCAGATGATCGACCGCAACGGTGACACCGTGGACACCTTTCCTCCGTTCAGTACGCTGAAAGACGAACCCGAAGAAAGCACAGGCGGTCATCAGATCAACGATAACGGCGAGGACAGTCCGAGAGTGATCGGAGAGGTCGCAGGAGGAACGGAAACGACCTCTGAGGGCGGTTCTTCCGCAGAGGGTAACGATACCCCCGACAGTCCGTCAGGCGGTTCTGAGGGCAATCCTGCGCAGTCTGAGACAAATCCTCTGCCTATCATCGCAGGAGTGGCTGCTCTCGCAGGAGTTGGCGGTGCTGCCTACTACTTCACAAGGAAACGGAAGTGATGATATGATTTTTCACAGCAAACAAAAATTCAACGGCGCTCCTGTGTGGGAAGTCGATACCGACACACAGACGGTTCGTCACCGCAACCCCAAGACGGGCAAAACGGAGCGTTATGTGTTCCACACCGACCACATTCGCTACTATCTGCATCACATCGAGGAAAAGCGGCCCGATCTCTTGCAGGAGATCGTGGACAAGGGTGAAATTTACAAGCACCTTGACGAGCTTGATACCAAAGTCACGGACGCTGTAAACCGTCAGACCGAGCTTCTGATGCAGTCGAGCCGTGAATATCAGATAGCCAACGAAATGGGAGCTATCAATATCTCAGGCTCTATCGGCAATCTGCTCCGTATGCAGGCACAGCGAGCCGTCAACGAAGCAATGATTTACTTATGGAAGGACGAGGAATAATGTTTTGTGCGAACTGTTATAAGGAAATACCCACAGGCAAGAGCTATTACAAGCATCAGGACACCAATCAGAGCTACTGCTCTCTGGACTGCCTGAATGACCACATGATCTACACGCACGTTCTCACCATTGAAACAAGCGAGGGTGAGGAAAGCACCGAGGAACAGGACAATGACGAGTGAGGAATACGTTGAAGAACTGCGCCGGAACGGAGTGAAGCTCATAAAAAATGACGGTTCTCTTACAGAGATACCGTCCGACTTCCTGAAACGAGCCACCGAGCTTTGCAGTCAGCTCAGGTGCAGCTCGATCACCTATGAAATTGTTGATCCGCAGAACAGTGAGCATACAAAGCTCAGGGTGCTGGATTGTGGGTATGCGGAATAATAAGAAACGGATATCCGTCTGATGAGGACGGTTATCCGTGTTTGAGTATATTCAGTTACTAAGCTAAATCAGAATTTATCTTTGACTGAATGTGTCTATTTCCTGTTGCAGTAGACGAAATACATTTGCAATTAAATAACCGTCTGCAATTGCGTGATTCAAACGAACACTTACAGGCATAACAAATCTGTCGTTTTCTACTCTATATTTTCCCCAATTGATAATTGGTGCAAAAAACAAGTGACCATCAGGTAGCTCAATATTCAGAGAATCATAGGAAAGCCATGAGATGTAGGAGGCATCGAACCAGTTTGGATGATTTATCATATCCAATCCATACTCTCTTGTTTTCTTTGCACGTTCAATGTCGCTGTATGCATTTGCATAGAACGTGTCATAATCCTCGAAATACTCGGTATAAACGGGTGTGCAAGTTTCAGTATCTTCATGAAAAATATACTGTGTTGGATTTATCACATCGTAGCATATCAATTCATCAGTCTGCCAAAGATAACCCATTCTGTAATCTTCACGTGAATTAAGAACCTTTGACAGGATATATAGAAAATTGATATAGAATTTTGTCCCCGTCTCTTTGGAATAGCGTACAAGAGCAGTGACATCTATTCTCGCAGTCATGGAAGTTGAACACTTGCAGTCCTCCGAAAAGTGACGGAACACTCCTTTTCGATAGTATGTTTCTTTGTCAATTATTTTATAGTTCAAATAAATCATCTCCGCAAATTCCGATTTATACGAGCTATTCCTCGCATTACTTACATTACAAATTATACCACAATCAGCCCTGATTTTCAATCTGAGCTGATACAGTAATTAAGACGGGTTACACCGTTTACAAGGAGAGTAGCCCTGTCCGATTATTTCATTTATATCTCCGGTGTACTCCTGTTTATTATGCTCCGCCATATCCTCAACCGAGGAACACCACGGATAATGTATCTTCTTCGTATTCTTGTTGAGTATGTATGTCTGCGACTGATTATCTTCCGAATCAGGCATTCCACGGTCAATAACAGGCGGTTCAACAGGATCTTCGACAAAAGGATCGAGGATAATAACATCTGAGTTTTCATCAAGATGATTTTCACCTGTTGAATAATCAATCACCACACCTGGCTGAGCGTTATAACAGAAAACATTGAAACACAGTCCCTGTCCGTTATCTTCAACCGAATAAGCTTCCATCAGAACACCTGTTGCGACTAAGTTATCACCGTCAAATACAGGTGTTATTCTGTACATCACATGATTTCCGGTAGATCTTATATATCCGGCAGTTTTGTTCTCAAAAGGGAGCATACCCTGAATATTCATGTATCTGGTGCCTGTTATAAGATTGCTGAGATTGGCGTTTTCGCCTGTGAGCTGATAACCGATCAGATGGCAGCGGTTGAACAGATACTTGCCGTCAACAAAGTCATACTTGTCGAGATGCCAGCCGGACGGCTTTACCATTCCTATTCCTTCACGATCTGCTGTCGGCATCATATCAAGGGATATGCAGGCTATACACGCACCACAGCGACCTAAACTATCAAGATCAGGATAATACTCATAAGACTGCGTTGTGAGCTCATCATCAGTGAAGAACGGCTTATTGTTGTTTACCTCACAGTAAGGCATATTACTGAATGGAGGAATATCACTGAGAGAAAACGGAGTAGTCTGCTTTTCAGGCTCTGCGGCAGTTGATGATGAAGTTGTTGTCTCTGAACCCGTTGTTGATTCAGTTACAGATGTTGTGGAAACAGCAGTAGTGGCTGTTGCGGAACTTGTTTCTTTTCTCTTTTCAGAAGTAACGATTTCTGTCTGAGTCGAGGAAGCAGATGTATCTGTATCAGAAACATCGTTTCCAGTATTATAAGGAACACACGATGTTATTGTCATCACAAACAGCATAGCTGCGAGCAACAGTTTTTTCTTCATTGAATATCCTCCTTTCACAGTTATAGTGAGTAATAATCACTTTCGCTTCCTATAATAATGATATATCCGAATAAATAAGTAAATAGTTCGGCTCTTTTGAATTAAAATCTTCGTAAAAAAGTATTATAATGGTAATTGACAATCCAAAAGGGAGTGAAACGGAATGGAATACGGCAAGCGTCTGAAACAGCTCAGAGAAGCTAAAGAGTTCAGTATATACAGACTTTCTAAAGACTCTGATATTTCACAAGGTCACATCAGCGACCTTGAAAACGGCAAGAATCAGCCGACTATCGAAACGCTGAAAAAGCTGCTCACTCCTATGGGGATAACACTCTCCGAGTTCTTCAACGAGGACGGAGAGGTTTCAGTTCTGAACGACCGAGAGAAAGAGATCGTGACCAGTTTCAGAACGATGAATGATGAAAACGCCGCCTTATACTTGCAGTTGGGGAAGGCGTTAAGTAAATAACAGGATATGACAAGAGGACTTTTGCGATGCAGAAGCCCTCTTTTTTAACTTTGACTCCAGTGGGGTCAAAGTTGATTTTTATCTTGGCTTACGGCTGCATTCACCGCAAGTGCCAAGATTGACGGTATTTTCTCCGCCATACGATGAAAACTCATAATCTTGTTTGATTGCTCCACATTTGACACACTTAACCCATCTTGTGCCGAATCGGTCACGAATAATGCTTGTCTG
>JAEEGG010025342.1_pt1 | contig 11426 bp, 9 predicted proteins | sample 9134161 | NCBI WGS metagenome assembly JAEEGG01 (sample SAMN16246543, study PRJNA631951) | gut metagenome | biome: gut microbiome; feature: rumen; material: CR-attached | host: Bos | place: Iran: Karaj | collected 2018-10 | reverse complement strand
AATGCTATCAAAAAGAAGCTGAAAGACCAGAGTAAGCTGTCGTTTTGGGTGCATAGCATCTTCATTCCCCGTAAGCAAATGGCGGCATCTGTGCCGTTCACGGCGAAAAGCCCTCTGCTGTACCCCGTGGGTGTGGCTTGGCGGTGCGGTCGGGTGCTGATAAAACGGCGTGACAGACTGAAACAAACAATAAAGGCTGTGAACAAGTATGGTAAATAGGTATAAGATGGCAGACAAGGTGGTCGAAGTTACGTCAATTCACGCTGAGGTACACGAATACTGCACCGACTATCAGACCGATGAAAATGTCGATTATTCGGTAACTACCACGCAGGCGGATATAGATTTCGAGAGAGAAAAGTCTGCCCGTGAGGACGAGATTGAGGGTATCCCGACACGGCAATTCACAGACAGCTATTTGGAAGAACTGACAGTTTATCGCAAGATAGCGGAGAAAATGATAGAATATGATACGGTGCTGCTTCACGGCTCTGTTGTGGCTGTGGACGGTGTGGGCTATCTGTTCACGGCAAAATCCGGCACAGGCAAGTCCACACATACAAGTCTTTGGAGGGAGTATTTCGGAGAACGTGCAGTCATGGTGAATGATGATAAACCGCTTTTGCATATCGCTGACAGTGGAGTTGTTGCCTACGGTACGCCCTACAATGGCAAGCACAGGCTCGGCACAAACACTTCTGTTCCGCTGAAAGCGATATGTATTCTCACACGGTCTGCTGATAATCACATTGAACCGATCACAAGAGAACAGGCGTACACAATGCTTCTGCAACAGGTCTATCGTCCTGCGGATATGCTGAAAATGGCAAAAACGCTTGATTTAGTGGACAGGCTTGCGGACAGCGTAAAGCTCTATCGCCTCGGCTGTAATATGGATATTTCGGCAGCAAAAATCGCTTATGAGGGTATGAAATGACGAGATTTGAAGATGTGATTGATCTTGACGGGAAACTCATCTATACGAATGTGGGTGACAGTATGCGCCCGCTGATACGGCAGGACATGGATATTCTCATCATCGAAAAGCCCCACGGCAGGCTGAAAAAGTACGATGTTCCGTTGTATAAGCGTGACAGCGGTCAATACGTCCTGCATAGGGTGCTGAAAGTTCGTGACAGCGATTATGTGATTTGCGGAGATAACCGCTATTCCAAAGAATACGGCATTACCGACCGACATATCATCGGTGTACTTACTGCTGTTGTCCGTGACGGAAAGGAAATCCCCATAAACGATTGGCGGTATCGGCTGTATGTTCACCTGTGGTGCGATTTCTTTCCGATACGAGCGTTGATCCTCAAAGCAAAACACATCCCGAAATGGCTGAAAAGAAAACTGAAACGATGAAAAATAATGCGATAAAATGGCTCTATGCCGTCCCAAAAAAGAAAAAGCTGTATATCCTCGCCTTGATGCTTGTGCAGGCTCTGCACGGTGCAAGCGGGGTTCTGTATGCTCTGCTCCTGCGGAATATCGTTGACAATGCAACGGCTCACGATAAGGCTGGATTCTGGCACTTCGTCATATTAACGGTACTGCTTGTTGTCGCTCAGATCGGTATGAGGGCGGTCATTCGGTGGCTCAACGAATTATCAAAATCGACTTTTGAAAATATCTTCAAGGCTCGGCTGATGCACAATATCCTGCGAAAAGATTTCGCAAGCGTGAGTGCCGTCCATTCGGGCGAATGGCTGAACAGGCTCACCAATGACACGGTAGTGGTCGCTGACAGCTATGTTGAGATACTGCCAGGTCTGGTCGGAATGGTAGTCAAGCTCATTAGTGCGGTCATTATGATGATAGTCCTCGACTGGCGGTTTGCCTGCGTTCTGCTGCCCTGCGGAGTGCTGCTTATTGTATTTACCTACGCTTTCCGCAAGGTGCTGAAAAAGCTCCATAAACAGGTGCAGGAGCGTGACGGAAAGCTGCGTATCTTCCTGCAAGAGCATATCAGCAGTATGGTGATAATTCGTTCATTTGCAACAGAACAGCAGACGGAAAATGAAGCAAGCGAGCGAATGAAAGCCCATAAAACAGCAAGAATGCGTAAAAATCATTTCTCCAATTTCTGCAATATCGGTTTCGGGCTTGCGATGAACGGAATGTATCTCTTTGGGGTGTGCTACTGCGGTTACGGTATTTTGCTCGGTACGATCAGCTATGGTACATTGACAGCGATAACACAGCTTATCTCGCAGATACAAGCGCCGTTTGCCAATATTACAGGGTATCTCCCGAAATTTTACGCTATGACGGCAAGTGCTGAGCGACTTATGGAGATAGAAAATTTCTCCGATGACAGCGAAAAATCGGCACTGGATATTGATACGGTCAAAGCGTATTACTCCGACTCACTCAAATCATTCGGTCTGAAAAATGCCGATTTTACATACTATCCTGCGGTTGACAATATCAAGGATCTAACGAAAGATAATCAGCCTGTTGTGCTGAAAAACATCACCATTGAGATTGACAAGGGCGAATATGTGGCGTTCACGGGTCATAGCGGCTGTGGAAAATCCACGGTACTGAAACTGTTGATGAGCATTTATCAGCTTGACGGCGGTGAGCGTTATCTTACCGATACGCAAGGTACAAAATCGCTGACGGCTGAATGGCACAGGCTCTTTGCTTATGTTCCGCAGGGAAATCAGCTTATGAGCGGCACAATCCGTGAAGTGGTTGCTTTCGCTGACAAGGCAGATATGCAGAACGATGAGCGTATCAATCGTGCTTTGCAGATAGCTTGTGCAGACGATTATGTATCGGAGCTTGAAGGCGGCATTGATACTCTGCTCGGTGAGCGAGGCACTGGATTGTCTGAGGGACAAATGCAGAGGATAGCAATAGCGAGGGCGATATTTTCAGAAAGTCCGATACTGCTCCTTGATGAAGCGACCTCCGCACTCGATGCAGATACGGAAAAACGGTTGCTCCAAAATCTCAGGCGTATGACTGATAAGACAGTCGTTATCGTCACACATCGCTCTGCGGCATTGGAGATATGTGACAGGGGTATCGACTTTGCGAATATAGTGGAATAATGGCTGTGCCAAAAACCTTAGCCTATTGGCACACTCAAAAACCGTTCCGCATAAGTCATAATCGTAATTGTGGAGCATACCACAATCAGCACAAACCCTACTGGAACTGAATTACTAACCGTAAGCTCTCGGAAACGTCCTGCAAGCGTTTCTGAGGGCTTGTTGTTTTAGACGGTTAGTTTTCCGTTCCGCAATGGTGGACGGCTCTGAGGGACATTTCCGTTCGCCAGACGGTCAAGCTGAGGTCTGCTCGGTGATACCGTGACGGAGTTCATACTCACGCACACGGCGGTAGAAAGTATTTGCCGACATATCCATTCTCCGCATAAAGTCCCTGCCTGTGATGTTCTTCGCTCTCCATTCCCCATAGAGCTGCCCGAACCTCGTCCAGTCGGTGAGGATAGGTTTCCGTCCGGTGTACTTGCCCTGTGCCTTAGCGATCTCGATGCCCTCACGCTGTCGCTGTCTGAGCTGTTCACGCTCCAACTGTGAGAGGGCAGCGAACACGGTGAGCATAAATTTCCCCGTAGGCGTGTTGGTGTCGATGTTCTCCTTATGGCTGACGAGCGTAACACCCTTGTCGGTGAGAGTGTCGATGATGTTCAGCAAGTCCTTTGTAGAACGCCCCAGACGGCTGATACTCTCCACATAGAGGGTATCGCCCTCACGCACATAGTCAAGCATAGCCCTGAGCTGAGGACGGTCTGCGTTTGCTCCTGACAGCTTTTCGGAGAAGATGCGGTCAACCTTGTAATTGCTCATGATCTCCTGCTGTCGTGCTGTCTCCTGATGCTCCGTAGAAACACGGATATAACCAATTTTGCTCATAGTATTGTCCTTTCGTTATTCGAGATAATCTTTCTTTTTCTGCTGAGAGCGTTTCTTCTCCTGATACTGCCTGTTACGCTCCTGCTGATGCTGAGCGTCAAGATACTTTCGTACCTGACGGGAGTACTGCGATGCCGCCGCCTTTCTTCTGAGGAAAGTATTATGCTCAGGCACCAGAGCATTGTATTTCTCTTTCAGCTTGGCAGACATTGCCTGTAAGTCGCTCAGTTTCGGTGGTTTGCCCTTGATGTAATAAGCCTTGATATGCTCGGCAAGATACTTGTCGGCTTCTTCAAATGCGTCGATAGCGGCAGCATTCTTCTTGCGGAAACTCTTTTGTGTAAATGTCGAACGCTCCTGATACTCCTTGTATGTAGCATAGTTCTGAGAATGCTGTTTCATCATATTGATGAGCTTTTCAATCGGCTTGATCTTGGCGTTCAGTTCGGCAAGCTCGTCCGTATGGTCATCGGGGTGCTGAACATTCCAGAAAAAGCCTTTGAGATCGTCAAGTGATGTGATACCGCCAGCTTCAAGGTCTGCAATCATCTTGTCGCAGTCACGCATACCCCTGATTTCTGCCCATACATCTTCTTTCTTTTCAGGTGCTTTGCTTTCAGTCGGCTTGGATGTTGTAACAGGCTTGTTAGCTGTATCGGGTACTGTGCCGAATACACGTTCAAATTCTTCCTGCGTAGGTGGCTTGTACACATATTCGGGCTTGGTTTCGGTCGGCGGTGTCGGTGTAACAGTAGGCTTGGATAGTGCTGACAGGATAGACGGTGTAATCTCGGTCTTGGGAGAAGTGAAATACTTTCCGAAGCGGTTCTGCACTCGCTCTTTTATCAAAGCTCGCTCAATGGTTTTCTTGATGTTCTCAGGTTCAAATTCATCGCCCAGGGTATCAGCTCTTGTAAAACGCTGTTGTCCCTCTCCTGATAGCTTGAATTTCAGCTTGACCTTGTTCTGCGGAGTATACACATACTCGATACCGCTGGTAGTACAGTTTTTGAGGAAGTCCTCGAAGCTCCTGCTATAAGAAATAATCTCTCTGAGCAGATTGCGGAGCTTGTCTTTCCACGACTTGCCCTCTTTCTGCATTTGATCTTCATAATGCGATACGCCTTTGCCTTTCGGATCAATGAGGGATAAGCCGTGTTCCTTGCATATCTCGTCGGATATTTTACGCAGCTCTGCCCACGCCCTTTCGTTCCTCCTGCCTTGATTATGCTCGGTGGTGAAACTTAGTCCGTTGTAGAGGTTCGTATTATTGAAAATGATGTGGCAATGCAGGTGGTCTTTATCGTTGTGAACGGCGATAACATACTGATAATCACCTTTGAGATAACGGTCACAAAGCTCCTCTCCGATCTGCATAGCCTGTTCGGGTGTAACTTCATCGGGAGCGAAACTTTGTATCATGTGGTATGCAAGGATTTGTGTTCGCCCTGTTCCTGTGTCTCGGACGGCTCGGAAGTCCTCGCTTGCTCCTGCGCTGTCGGCTCGGCAAGCATAAGAGTTGACATATACACCGTTGACGGTCTTATCTCCGTTTGTGATGTAAGCGATCGCCGCACTGACTGTTGCCCTGATTGTATGGATAGAAGTGTATGCCAAATCTCGTTTACCCCTTTCTTTATCTCGGTAATATCATCGGCATAAATATGACCTGTGCTGTGAAGTCGGATAAGTATCTGATTGATGTTTGCCCCTATACGCTTCATAAGCCTGTTGCTTTCAGCGATCTCGGTGCGGTCGGGAGTAATATCAACTCTTGCCCGAACGCAGTCACGGATATACTCGGTCTTGTTCTTATAACCGTACTGCTCACACTTCGCAATGATGTCCTGCATTTCCGATTCGGTGAAGCGTACATTCAGCGTGTAGGACTTCTTTTCTTTCCTACGTTTCAGGTACTTGCGTTCATCATCGGAAAGCTCGTCCTCAGACTTGTGTGCAAGGGTATTATCAAGCTCGGATTTGACCTCTTGGTCAAGAACATTATTGATAGCTCCCTCGTAGGTCATACCTGACAGTTCTGAAAACTTCTGCTTGGGCGGTCTGCCTCTCTTGCGTTTTGCATTTTCCATAGTGGTGTCTCCTTTGTATCTATTTCGGCGTAAGCCGATTTTTTTATGACCGCTCTGCGGTCATTTCGGGGCTTGGGGTGTCCCCAACAAGCATTTGGTATTTTCGTTCGCTGTGCGGCGCAAAATACAATGCTTGTTATTTTTGCCGTGCTGTCGCACGGTTATCTGCCTGCTGTATCTCGCAGGCTTTCGCTGTACCGTCAGCGAATTTGGAGCGATAGCGACTTATCTTCACCGCCGCTTCGGTCGGCGGTCATTCTCACTCACGCACCTGCGTGAGGACTTTTTTCTGTCACAATCAATATTCTATACTGGCTCGGCGCAGTTATAGCGCAACTTGGGCGGCAGTCTGGTGAAAATCCCTCTCAATAGTTATTACCAAAATATTCATTGCTTCGTTAAGCATAGCCGTTGAAAATTATCGTTGAATTAGAGATAGCCTGTTTGTGCATAACAGAGAATATCTCGGTAACACTTAACGATTGGCTGAAAAATTTGGTATTGATATATGAGCGTTCAAAAATGCTCCGTTACACTTTTGATAGAAGTGCGATTACCTGCACGGGGAGGATTTTCAAAATCCCCATAACAAAGTGTCGAACTGGATAATGCAAGTGAAACAGAAAGTTCATGCGCCCTGCGAATAGACAGAAACGGCGTATCTGCGCTATAATATTATCGTGGGATAAAATCATATCCTGCGGTATTCAAAAATCGAAAAGAGGTGATGCGAATGAGAAAGACAACGGCTGAAACCGTCAAGGGTGATGTGCTTGCTGAAAATCAGGCTAAGATCGACAGCTATGAAAAGTCTATCAGGGCAGCCCTTGAACGTAAGCGAAAGGTTATCATTGAGAGTAAGCTGTACACCTACGGACAGCTCTCGGAGCTTTACAGCGGTGCTGAGGGGCAGGAGCTTCTCGATGCTGTTACAACCGAACACGCTCTTATCCAGAAGCTGACCGACAGCGGTATGACGTATGAGCAGATCGGTGAACTGGCTGACGATAGCTCCGCTTCAAAGTACGGCAAGCAGATGAGCTTTTCAGAAAGTAACCATTCCTATTCGGAGTAACATATATTCCGACAACAAAACGTGAGCTGTGAGAGGGACGGCAGCAATGCCGTTCCGCACGGCTATGAATATGAGGGTAAGAGATAAAAAGCGATGCCCTCAAACCTAAAAGCATAGACAGAGACAAGCTAAAGGAGAAAATTCGCTATGAATGAGAATACAACTGCCGCTGTTGCGGTATCTGACAGCGTGTCCGAGTACCATATCGGGCATACGATTTACAGAGTAAGAACCGTCTTTAACCCAGCTTTTCGGGAGAGCCTGAGCGACATTCTCGCAAGGCTAATCACAGAGGACTGTGAGAAAATGCTCGGTGAATCCGGACAAGAACCCATACAGCAGGCTGTTTGATTTTGGAAAATCGGCGCATTGAAAAAAGAAATATGGTGCGCTATAATGATAATAGCTTGCTGTATCCTGTCGGAAAGTGAGGTTAATATGACAGACAAGATAACAGCTTTATACTGCCGTCTGAGCCAGGACGATATGCTCGACGGTGAGAGCAACAGTATCACAAATCAGAAGGCTATCCTCCAGAAGTATGCCGATGACAACGGCTTTCGCAACACGGTATTCTATGTGGACGATGGTGTGAGTGGAACTACCTTTGAGCGTGACGGCTTCAAAGCGATGATGTCGGACATTGAGGACGGCAAGGTCGCTACGGTAATCACTAAGGATTTGAGCCGTTTAGGTCGTAATTACCTGAAAACGGGTGAACTGATCGAAATGGTGTTTCCTGACTATGATGTTCGCTACATTGCCGTCAACGATAATGTTGACACGGCAAAGTCCGAGAACGAACTGCTTGCTTTCAAGAACATTTTTAATGACTGGTACGCCCGTGATTGCAGTAAGAAGATTCGCGCGGTGTTCAGGGCAAAGGGACAGTCGGGCAAGCACCTGTGTCCGCCCGTGTACGGCTACAAGAAGTCAAATACCGACAAGAACTTGTGGGTAATTGATGAGCCTGCCGCCGAGGTGGTACGCAAGATATTCAAGCTCTGCATTGACGGCTACGGTCCGGTGCAAATTGCCCGTATCTTAACAGAACAGGGTATCCCTACGCCGACTGCCTACGCATTGTCGCAAGGTCGTGACAACGGACGGCATAACGCAAAAACCTACCGCTGGGGTGCAAATACAATCACCCATATCCTTGAACGCCTTGAATACTGCGGTCACACGGTCAACTTCCGCACAAAGATGAAGTCCTACAAGGTACATAAAATCATCTACAATCCGGAGGACGAGTGGCAGATCTTCGAGAATACGCAAGAGCCTATCATTACTCAGGAAACATTCGACTTGGTGCAGGAGCTTCGCAAGAATAAGCGCAGACCGCAGAAATGCGAAATAGTGAATCCGTTCGCAGGAATGGTTTACTGTGCTGACTGCGGAGAGAAGATGTACCTGAGCCGCCGTAAGAATGAGCGTCCTGAACAGGAACACATGAGATGCTCCACCTACGCAAAGGAACAGGATAAATGCTCGGTGCATTATATACGCACCTGTGTCCTGAATGAGATCGTCCTCGGTGAGCTGAACAAGCTCCTGACGATGGTAAGAGGCAACGAGGAGGAGTTTATCAAGCGTGTCATGAGCAGTTCCGTACAGCGTAAATCCTCAGAGCTTACAAAAGCAAAGAAAACCCTGAAACAGGCTGAAAAGCGTATCGCTGAACTGGACAAGCTCTTTACAAGGCTCTATGAGGACAATGTTCTCGGCAGGCTGTCGGACGAGCGTTTCACAATGATGTCGGCAGGATATGAAGAAGAACAAGCAAAGCTGAAAGCAACTGTTGCGGAGCTTACCGCCTTTGTGGAAACGGCTGAACAAAAGTCCTCCGATGTTACGGCGTTCCTCAATGTCATCAAGCAGTATGAGCATATCACGGTGCTTACTCCGAAGATCATGCACGAACTGATTGACAGGATAGTAGTCCATGAAGCAGACAAGTCCAGCGGAAAGCGAATCCAGGATATTGTCATTCACTACCGCTTTGATGTGGCAGTATCGACTATATCCGTTGAAACAGGCAAATATGGAAAAAAGGTCGCATAACCGACGGTGTTATGCGACTACACTAAGGGAGAAAAAACTTCTATATCACTACTGTGCTTTCGCACCGGGGTTATCATTACCGTAACCTTCGAGGAGGTTTACGACACCCCAAAGCGAAACACCGCCGCCGATAAGGCAGATAACGCTCTTGAGTACGGTGCAGGCAGTAGTGATGAAGGACGAGGTATCGACCTCGCCGGTGCCTGCTGCGAATGCCTGAGTAGTACAGGTCATAGCCATAACGCCTGCAACGGTTGCAAACATGGTTGCCTTCTTTGCACCACGGGTGAGCTTAGAGAGCCACTTGTGCTTAGGTGCAGAGGTAGTGGTTGCTGTCTCCATAGCGGTAGCATCGACCGCAGAAATATTCAGTTCGTTCATAGGTAAAAAGTCTCCCTCAAAATAAAAAAAGTAGTGTCCGCAGCTTCAACCGTTTCTCTTTTATTCGGTTTCTTCACTGTCCGAGTTAAAATCCGACATATATCTCTTTTTCGTCGGTTTCCTCAGAATTTGGAGTATCAGCGGTTTCTGTTTCTGTTGCTGATACTGTTGTAACTTCCTGTCCGGCGGCCGTCATATCAACACCATACCCCGTGAACTTCTCCTGTCGAGACAGTCTCAAACGCATCGCCTTTTGGTCACTCACATATTTTTCGATGTTGAACCCCATCTCAGGATTATCGTCCAAGAGCATTGGATATTGCTTATGACGGGTAATGTCAAACTTGTCCGAGAAGAACGGACGCACTCCTCGCACCTGTAAGATACATTTACCGCCGTCCATGACCGCCAGTTCGTCCTGACTTTTCAGCTCTTTGCCGAGCTTCTGATAGTTCATACCGTAGCTTTCCGATTGTCCACGATTGGTGGAGGTATTGAAACTGTCGATCGTTTCTTTACCCAAGCTCTCTGAGATCTCTTTCAGCGTGGACTTCTCCTTACCGCCCAAAAACAGCATCGTATCACAGTTGCCTTCGATCGTGTCTGCATTGTCTTTGTAGATAGCCTTTAGCTGGCTCTTAGCTTGCAAGATGATACTTGCCGATATTTCACGGCTTCGGATAGTCGCAATGAGCTTCTCAAACTGCGGTATTTCGCCAATATTGGCGAACTCGTCTAACAAACAGCGTACATGATAGGTCAGCTTTCCCCCTGGGGAATTATCTGCTTTGGTGCAGAGTAGGTTGAAAAGCTGTGAATACATGATAGCGACCAGGAAGTTAAAAGTCGCATCTGTATCGGAGATGATTATGAAAAGCGCACTCAACTCATCACCGAGCTTGTCAAGGTGCAGCTCATCGTAGGAGGTGATCTCCAAGACCTCATCTATTGCAAAAGGCGCGAGTCGTGTCGAACAGCTAATAAGAATAGACTTAGCCGTTTTTCCGGCAGCGAGCTTATACGCCTTGAATTGTTTGAGTGCAAATGCACCCAAGCGCCGTTGTTCGGCATCGGGTTTTGTTTCAAAGATGTCACCGTAATCAGCCATGACTTCGGGATCTTCGTGCTTTGTGCCGTTCAGCCAGCACTCCACGATCTCAAACTCAATGTCTATCGCATTCTTGAATTCCTCATCGTCCTCACGGCATTCCGAAGCGTTTATCATGTCGATCAGCGTTTCAAAGTTCCATTGATCTTCGGGGTACATAGCGAAAATAAGTGCAATATACGCAGTATAGAGCAGTTTCTCCGCTTTCACCCAAAAGTCATCGCCGGACGGCTGCTGAGAGGAAGAAGTATTCTTGATAAGGACTTCCACGAATTTGAGAATATCCTTCTCACGGTTTTTCTTTGAAATGTAAGCAAACGGATTGTAGTGCATACTTTTCGCAAAGTCGATCGTGTTGAACACCTTGATCTTGTAAGGCTCATAGACAGGGATATATCTGCCTTTTTTGTCTTTGAGATAGTTTCCCTTATCGTCCCTGCGATACTCGATTTTTCCGTCTACTCGCTTCGGGCGACCCCTTTGGAGCATTCTTCCGCATTCGACTAATACCGTGCCTTTCGGATCAGTCACCACATAGGAGGAGTGCATCTGCATCAGGTTCGGCTTTACAAAAAATCGTGTCTTACCTGAGCCTGAACCGCCGATCACAAGAATGTTCTTGTTACGGGCAAATTTCGGTGCAGATGGCTTGCCCATTGTAAGGGATTCCGTCTTTGTGAGAATGACATTGTTTTCGGGGCAGGATAAGTCCATATACGGCTCAATATCCTTTTCACCGCCCCATACGGCAGAGCCATATTCCTCGCCCTGGCGAAATTTCTTCTTGTTTTTCGACTTGACATAGAGGACTAACC
>JAEEGG010025339.1_pt1 | contig 11427 bp, 11 predicted proteins | sample 9134161 | NCBI WGS metagenome assembly JAEEGG01 (sample SAMN16246543, study PRJNA631951) | gut metagenome | biome: gut microbiome; feature: rumen; material: CR-attached | host: Bos | place: Iran: Karaj | collected 2018-10 | reverse complement strand
AGGGCTCCCCGTATTCGTCCCTCATGCAGAAGGGGGATACGGCAAGCAGATAAACGATCTCTCCGGGCGTCTCATCCGGCGCATAGCCGTACTTCTCCCAGCCCGGGGCTTCCGCCCGCTCCAGCCCGGTGACGGCGCACTGACCGAAGCCCGCGTACCGGTCCGCCCCCAGCCATACCGTACCGGTCAGACAGGCGCTGAGCTTCCCGCTGAGCTCCCCGGAGCGGAGCAGCACGTACCCCTCAAACTCCTGTCCCGCGCTGATGCTGCGGGTCTGGAACATCCGGGTCTGTTCTTCCCCGTCCCCGATGCCTATCCGGGTAGCGCCGTCTGTCGCTGCAGACCGGCAGCGTACGGTATCTCCCTGCAGGGAACAAAACTCACCCAGCTTTGCCCGTTTCAGGCCGGGTTCCGGATCGTCCTTCAGCACGGAAACGAAGACCCTTTCCTCCTTGTCCTCGTAGAAGCCCTTGATGGAGGGGATCACCGGCGCATCCCCTGCGGGCAGCGCGTCCAGGAAACGGGTGCCATCCCCCAGCAGCTCCCGGCGGTGGGCGGAGAACCACTCCGGTTCCCTCAGCGCCAGCTCGCTCATCACCATGCCCCGGATGGCGGAGCCGGGGATCAGGCCCCGGGTCTCATAGCCGTTTCCGCTGCTGCGGCTCAGGTCGGTGATGATCACCGGCGTCACCGTCCGCAGCCGGTAATGCAGGCAAAGGGCGTCCGGCACGGCCTCCGCCGCGGCTTGACGCTCCTCCTCCCGGCAGGAGCATTTTACCCTGCCGAAGCCCCGGCTGCGCATGGTGCCCGCCCATTTGATGCCCTTCACCCCGGCCTCGATCAGCTCCCGGTCCTCTGCCAGGCACTCCAGCGTGCCGGTGAAGCACAGGCCGCTGCGCACGCAGCGGGCCAGCCGCAGGGTGCCCGCCTTCGCTGTGCCGTTCTCCAGGGCGGTGAAAAGCAGGCCTCGGGATCCCGGAGCTCGGCGGTGAGCGCCGTCAGATGGACGCGGCGTCCGTCGTCCGTTCCGTTTCGGCCCGACTCTCCCATCAGGGCGTTCAGCGTTTCCGCTGTCCCCCCGGTCCAGCAGAGCCAGTTTTCCAGGCTCTCCCGCAGCAGCCCCTTGAAGGTGCTGCCCTTGAGACAGGGGAGCCCATCGCCGTCCGTGCATACGGCGATATCCTCTCCCCCGGGAACGCTGAAGCCGGAGCCGAAAACGGCGTCCGAAACCAGCTCCATCGTCACCCGGAGCGTGATGCGCTCGCTCATTTCTCCCCCTCCTTCAGAAACACGCAGTGGTCGATCATTTCGATGGCGTCGAAAAGAAGGCAGCGGTATACGCCGCCCAGCTCACGGAACGCTTCCTTCCGGAGGCCGCCGGACTCCCGGAGCTGCCGGAAGGCCTCGGCCGCCGCGTTCTCCCCGTGCTGGGCATCGAAGCAGTGGCTGAGGAAGTCCGTCACGCCCTTATCCCGCAGGAAGAAGCGGCTCTCCGTATCTCCCTGCTTCAGCGCCTCCCGCAGATCCTTGATCTTGCTCCTGGCCACCTTGCCGTATTCCCCCTGCATGGCCGAGCAGAGGGCGCGGAAGAAGGCCCAGGTGCGCACGCCTCCGGCGGCGCTGCCGTCCACGCCCTCGGGCACGGTCACGGTCACGGGTCGCAGCTCCAGCCGCCTCCCGTCCTCCGTGGCATAATCCTCCCGGATGGCGGTGAGCTTGCCCTTCAGCTGGCCGAAGTCGATGTGCCAGTCCATGGCGGATACCCGGCCCGCCGGGTCCAGCTCCGCGCCGAAGCGTTTCGCGTTGGAGCAGAGCTCCTCCGCCAGGTCGTAGGCCACGTGGAAGGGGTATTTCTGGTGGACCACCGCCACACCGGCACAGGCGGCATAGCTCAGCCCGTCCTCCCGGTTTTTCTTCCAGCCGAGTTTATCCAGAAAGCTTCTGGCGCAGGTCAGGCCCAGACTTCCGGCGGAGACGAAGCACACGTCGTCACCCGCCAGGATCACGGGACGCAGGGGCAGCAGGCCCTCCTTCAGCTTCAGTTTCGCCCAGAGCTCCCGCTGCCTTGCGACCTCCTCCGCCATCTCCCGGAAGGCCGCCGTGAAGTCCGCCTGTATGCCTTCGCTGAAGCGCTTCGCGCTCCGGCAGAAGCCCGCCCAGTCCTCGGGATCGCCGTGGGAGGCATAAAGCCGGTTTACCCGCGCCCCCATGGCGTTGCCGTCGATGTGGACCACGGCGATGAAATTGTCCTTCCCCGTCAGGGCCTCAAAGGAGTCGGGAAAGGTCCAGCCCTCCGGGGGCTCCACGGGCTTGGGGGCATGCTCCCGGGCCTGCTCCTCCATTGCCGCGGGCCGGAAGGTCACCGGGTCCAGGGCCTCCACCCCCCAGCTCCGTCGGGAGAAGCCGCCCCGGCGCAAGGCTTTTTTCCGCTCCAGGGCCTGGATCAGGTCTTGAAGGTTCTTCCCGGGTTTCTTTTCGGGGTCATAGGGCAGCTCCGTCAGAAACAGCTCCATCCCCGGATACCGGCGTAGTACGGCCTCGCTCACCTGCCGGGCAAAGGCCTTCGCCGCCTCCGCCGCCGGGAACTGCAGCACCGCGTGTCCGCCCCCGGCATAGATCAGGTTCTCCCCCTCGTCGTACAGTTCCCCCGCCGTCTCCCGCAGGAAGCCGCCGCCGGTGACGTGGGCGATCTCGGCGGAGCGGTCCCCGTTCCCCTTCAACCGTTTTTCCGAAAAGATATAGTCCTGCTTTCCCGATACCTCCAGGATCATCAGCACTCCGTCCAAGAGGCGATCCCTCCTTTCCTGCCCGGGGAAGCCCCGCCGGGCCTGTTTTCTATATAAACAACGGACGGACTTCGGCCGGATTCGGCGATAAGGGCATGTTTTTTCCGTAACCCCCAAAAAACAGTAGCAAAAACCGGCCGGGAAAAAGGGGGGTTACGGCAGGGGGCGCACACAAAAAAAGCCCGGTCTGCGCAGCCGGATCTGTGCATGCTGCTTGCATTTCGGGAACTCTTGTGTTATGTTGAGGCTGCGGGTTGTAGAAAACCGACAAACAAAGCCTATGCGGGTCGTGCAGTTTTGCTGATGCAGCCCGCACCCCTCACGGGGACGGCAACTACCAGCCGTTCTGGTAACCGCTCCTCCAAGCGGGATGCAGCCCGCACCCCTCACGGGGACGGCAACTTCTTTCTCACGCTGTACTTCATGGTGATACTCCAAGATGCAGCCCGCACCCCTCACGGGGACAAAAAGATAGGGCACAGGAACCGTTTTGGCTTCCTGTGCCCTGTTTTACTGTTATTTGCGTTTGTTTAACGTGATCCTGACCGCTCCGGGCCTTTATTGGATATGCACGTTCATCATCGGCCTGCTGCCGCCCTGCCGCTCCCAATTCCCCAGCGTTCTTTCCAGTTCCTCCAGGTATTCCCGGATAACGGCTTTATAGTCCTCCGTGGAACGGTCTCCCCTTTCGTCTCCGTGGACCAGGCCGTTGCGCGCCTCCTTCACCCGGTTATGCAGCTTCAGGAGGGACTTGATCCCGGAGCCGGAGTATTCCGCGACCAGGGAAACATCATCCAGGCCCACATGGTTGATAAAGAACCTGGGCTGGGTCATCAGCCAAGGCTTATCCTCCAGCAACTTTACCGTTCTTGCCTGGCATACGTTGAACATCTGCACCGAGGGGTCTCCGTCCCATCCGGGCATTTCTACCGCCGCGGCGGAAGCCTCGTCATGGACAAAGATCCCCCTGCGCCGGAGCTCCCGGGGCACCTCGCTTTCCACGATGGTGAAGGCTTGCAGATAAAAGCCTTTCCGGCAGCACCATTCCAGCGTGTCCATGATCGTGCGGTCCTGCGCCAGGAGCCGGCCGAAATCATCCCGGATGGTCTCCCGGAACATTTCGATATACGGACTGCCTACGGAGGGAGTCTCCCGGTAACAGGCCGCCAGCCGGTCCAGACCCCGGTCAAAGGTGCGGACGCTGCAGAACTGGATCCCCTCGGCGATCTCTCCCAGGCAGTCCATCAGCCGTTCGGAGGCCTCGTCCTTCAGCTCCGGATTTGACCGCAGGAAGCGTTCCAGGGAATCGATCCTGCCGTACTGCAGGAATTCCTGGATGCCGGAGACGAAGTCGAAGACCCGGAACTCCGCCGCGCTGTTGAACAGCTCCCATTCGCTGCTGCTGCCCTCCGCCTGCCGCATGCTCCAGACGTGTCCGGGATCCACCCGGATACCCTCCGCCGCCATGAGGGAGAGGATCGCCTCCAGGATCAGCTGCGTGCCCCGGAGACCGCCGTTGGTGCCAGATAGACCTCCGGCACGGCCTCCGGCGTTTTGAGGGACCGGAGGAACTCCGCCACCTCCCGGATGGCGGGCTCCGGGTCATCCTGGTCCACCCAGACGGAGCGGAAGCTGACGTTTTCCAGGCCGGGGACGGCGCGTACCCGTTCCATGAAGAACGTTTCGGGAGATCTGCGGATTTGGGAACCCCGGAAGAGCACCTCCGTCTCCGCCCTCGCCGCTTCCGTGGTGAGGAGGATGATCACCCCGTCCTCTCCCAGCTCATGCCGGAGACGCATGGGGAACGGCTCCTGCTGCTGGTAGTATTCGCCGCTTTCCGTCTCCTGCCCGTCTTGCAGGTAGAAGTACCGGCTGGGGTCGAGCTTCCCATCCCGCCGGAAGATGCTGAGACTGACGATCAGCACCGCACGGGGCCGGGGAGCCGCAGAGGGCGCTTCGGCGGTATCCCCGTCCTTCCTCCGAACATCCAGGGCCTGTTCTTTTCCGGTATTCCCGAGCCCGATGCGAAACTCCACGGCATCCCCGGCGTTCAGCTCTTCGATGCTGCAATCGATCAGGCTGGAACAGTGGAAAAAATGGTCTTTGTATTCACGGTCAAGAGTATACCCGAACGTGTATTCGCCAAGCTTGTTCTGGTTGATGGATTTGATGATCCCCTCCAAGTGTTCTCCTCCATTCCATTTTTCTTTTTCGGAAGGCTGCCGGTCATCTTCCTCCGCCCTCCGGTCCGTAGCGCCTTGCCGCGTCCGCGTACTTTTTCCGGAACCGTTCCCGCAGCCCGGGAGGGCTCTCCACCTCCGCGTCCGCGCCGAACTTGAAGAAATAGTACTCCGCCTGGGTCTGGGTGCAGTTGAACTCGTAGTTCCAGGAACCGTCCTCCCGCTCCTCCCTTCGGACGAAGGGCGGGCGAAGATGCCCCTGGGATTCATACATCTGTTTTCCCCTTCCGGTGAGCTTCAGTCGTATGGGCTCCGATTCCTGCAGCAGGAACTGGACCCCATCGGTCTGGAGCTTTTTTGTGATCTCCCGCTTCTGCTCCGCGGTCACCTTGCCGCTGCGGGCGTGGGAGCGGCGGATGCCCGCGATCCGGGAGAGGCGGAAGGAGGCGGGGGTTTCCAAGTCTTCCGTTCCGGCCCTTCTGGAATATCCCACAAGATAATGGTAGTTGAAACCCGGATCGTGCTCTATGGAATGGGGCCGGACCTCATACCGTTTCGGACCGCCCTTGCCCGGCGTGTTTCCCTTCAGCGTGACCACGATCAGCTGGTGCGCCTTGATGCAGGCGTCCAGCTCGTCCATCCTGTCCCGCAGCAGGATCGCCTCCCGCTCGTACAGGGGTTTTTCCGCGTACTCCTCGACCACGGCCTTCAGGAAGAGTCCCGGTCTTCCCCCGTAGCAGTCGCTCACGTCCCGCCATTCCTGTACGAACTGGTAATTATCCTGATCCAGCCTGAAGGTGCGCGTCATTCCGCGGGGATATCGGCGGGCGGCGGAAAACAGTTCTTCCCGGCGGCGCTCCAGCAGAGCGCCGATGGCCGCCTGCTTCGCCGCGCCCTCCGGGACGTCGGCCAGGATCACGGCAAGCTCCGCCCTGCGCCTTTGCAGGGCGTTGTCTATGGAGGCGTCGGAATCCTCCATAAAGGACCGGAGTACCAGATTCACGATGCCCGCGAAGGAGGATCGCTCCAGAAACTCATGCCTGTCGTTTTCCAGAACGTCGGCTGCCGCCTGACTCAGGTTCAGCCGCTGCCGTGCAAATTGGTAATCGTCCAATCCCTTCACCACCGGTTACATGTTATGGAACAAGTATAATGGAAAAAATGGCGGATAATCAAGAGTTTTGTACAGAATATTCCGAAGAATGAATTACATGACAGCGCCAAACACCTCTGTTAAACTGTCCCCTGGAAACAGGACGGCGCAAACCGGCAAAGCGCCCTGCGAAAAAAAGCCTGAATATCACCGAATGGGAAAAACTCCGGTCCGTATATGGAGCAGAAGCAAAACAAGCTGTTTCGGAGCCTTCGGACGGGGCCCAGGGAAAAGGATGGATAAAACGGTGAAGAAGGTGTTGTGGATCTCCAGGCATTCCATGAGCGCCGGGCAGCTGGCGGACCTGGGAAGGGTCATGGGTGGGCCTGTGCGCCTCATCCCCTGGCAGAAGACCCTGGAGGACCCGAGGGAACTGCTGCCGGAGCTGGAGGACTGCGACGCCGTGGCCGCCGTGCTGCCGCCGGAGCTGCTGGGGAAGCTGCTGAAGCTGGCCGGGGGGGGAAGCCGGTCCTCCGCTCCGTCTCCCAACGGCTCCCCACCGGACGGACCGTCCTTTCCCCCGCCGGTCTCCCGGAGCCGGAATTCAGCTTCGTCCATCTGGGCTGGGAGCAGGTGCTGCGGGTGGAGATCGTCACCAAAAAACTCTGACGTTTTTCTCCCGCAGCGCCGAATCCCCCGAAAATCGGTCAGTAATGGATACAGGAAGCGGGACAGGCCCCAGGCCCGATCCCCAAAACACAACCGTCAAGGCCGCATGCCGGAAAGGAGCGCATCCATGGACACCTGCAAACTCACTGCCGAGCAGCTCATCAACTGCCACGCCATCATCCACACCGCCAGCGTCGCCAGCGGAGTCGTGGGCCTGGGCCTCGCCCAAATCCCCCTCAGCGACAACGCCCTCATCACCCCCATCCAGATCACCATGACCGTCCTCCTCGGCCGGGTGTTCGGCGTCGAGCTCACCCGCACCGCCGCCGAAGCGCCCCTGGTTTCCGCTGCTGCGGCCACCGTGGGGCGGGCCGCCTCCCAAGCTCTGGTGGGCTGGATCCCCGGCGTTGGCAACATCATCAACTGCGGCACCGCCGCCGGCCTCACCGAGGCCATCGGCTGGCTCCTGGTGGCGCAGTTCGCCAACGGCATCGCGGTCTATTAGGCCGCCGCTGCCGTCCGATCAACACACCAACACACCGGGGACTGCGGTCCCCACGACAAGAAAGGAGATACCCATGTCCATCTACAAGCCCGGCCGTCCCAGCCTCTTCGATCCTGCCTCAGGGCAGGGCAAGCGACCCCCCGCTTGCCCCGGGGAGTACCGCATTCGATCCGCCTCCCGGGAGATCGCCTACATCGGCGAGACCAACAACCTGCAGCGGCGCATGGGCGAGCATGTCCGCAGCGGCAAGCTCAGCACCAGCTGCACCTTCGAGTGGAAGTGCGCCGACGCCCATTCCACCTCTTCCACCCGCCGGGAGCACGAGCGGCTCAAGATCGCCCAGCACAACCCGCCGCTCAACAAAAGCCGGGGCGGGGAGGGGAGACCGGCTAAACACTGAGGCGGAGCATCCGCACGATGCCCGTTCTCTTGGGCTGGCCGCAGCGCAAGCGGTCCAGCCGGTCCACGGCAATTACGGATCAAACCAGGAGGTGAAACCGGATGAGCTTCTATCAGTCTCCTGCGCAGATGTATGAGTGCCGCGCCGTACGGTTGCGCGGAACAGGCTGCGATGTCAAATATGGCAGAAAAACAAGAACATGAGAAACAGCCTCACGCTCTTGCTTACTATGATAACGAATAACCCGATCCGGTGGTTAAATATGTGACGGTCGATCAAGCACGGCCTCTGGTATGGTAAGACGGCATTACTATACACAGTTTGGTTTTATACAAGGTAAGGGTTGGTATACCATACGCATGCATGTACATGATTCTTTAGCCTGATTCATAGCCTGACGGGGTTAAGACGAGGAGATATTCTCGGTTATCGAGCAAAACGGTGATATCGCAGAAAGCATAATAGCATGGGCCTTCCCGGCATCAGGAGAGATGAGGCATAACACCCCTCGGGCTGTTCGAATCCCTCCTTCTCCGCCATCGGAGAGCCTTGAAATCAAAGGGTTTCAAGGCTCTTCGTCTATTTTCGTCCTAATTTCGTCCTAATTGATCTAAACTGCATCTCCATCACATCAGTTCTTACGTCGCAAATATGCGAGACTTCATTTAGCATCATTATTTGATCAACTACCGATAATGAACATAATTCGAAAAAAAGATCTGGAATCTTGCCCGTCAGACAGGCCGGAAACTGAACCATCGCCCGTCTCAATAATTCTCCAGGAACCGTCTTCCAACTCCGCATAATCCACAGTATAGAACACGCTGTCAAGATTACGCCATTTCTGTACCAGTTCGCGTGGCACTTCAGGCGTGTAATTTCCCTGAAGGGAGTTGCGGCAGATACTGAGAATCTCATGCTGGAAATAGAAGACGCGATACTCGTTCGTCTTTCCACCGTAACGTTTTAAGGGAAGGTATTCTTTGACACAGATACCACCGGTCAGCAAGCTCGATCTGTAATGGTAAAAGACCTCCATCCAACGATCGAATTCCTCCTGAGTAATGGCTTCGTCGAAGACCGCAGGAAAATCTGTGCCTTTTACCGACTTGACATAGTCTTTCACCATAAACCTGCTAAAGTGGTTTTTAATCTGAGAAACGTCTATCTGTGTGTGAAGCGGGAATGTCAGGATTCTTGCGGTATCTTCCCGGATTTCGGGGTAGACGAGCGGAAACAGGTGCATACGCTCATACATATCTGGCGTGGTCAAAAGATGAATATGACGTTCCCGAAGCTGCTCATAGAAGTTTTTGTATTGCTCCGGCTGCATCATCCAGCCCCGGTAAACCGCGAAGACGTCTGTCTCGTTTTTCTCCGAAAGCCGAAGTGTATTCTCATTAAACCAGGCATCATACCCGAACAGGATTGGATGCAGCTGACCGTTATCTAAGACAGCCTCATATTCCTGCTCGAAATCTTCGTCGATCTGCTTTGTGTTCATATACGACGACGGGAACAAGACCACTGAAAACAATGATTCACACACCTCCAGGTGCTCAATTCGGTGATGTGTATGCGCTGAGTGCATCCTTTGAATGGCTTACCATACGATCGATGACACCTTGCGGACCAAGAATCTGCGCCAACCCGCCGAATCCAAAGACCCACGCGAAAAATTGCGGGCTCACAGCCACGTTTGCCGTCACCGTGAAATAGTCGCTGCCATCCGGAATGAGCATTACATCTTGCCCCAAGCGGTCCAGAACGGCTCCGACCAGCTGATTGCTGAAGCGTAACCTGACAGGCTCCGGTTCTCCAGTGAACATGCCGAAAACTGTTTTGGAATACTCGGCCATGTCCAGCGCCTTGTATGCCTCCTGACCGTCACGTTCTTCGTCGATCATGGAGATATCCGTCATCTTATCAACCCGGAAATGCTTGATGATTCCGGCTTCGCTGTCAAAGGCGACCAGGTAGTAATTCTGATTGTCCCAGGTCAGCGCATAGGGACTTATTATGTAATATTCGCCGTTTTTCCGATAGCTGCGTTCTTTTGTGACTGTCAGATCAAAGTATTTGAATCTGATCTTGCGGTTCTGTGAGATCCCGTTGTGAAGAGCATCGACGTTATAATATATCGACTCGTTCATGGTTTTGATCCGGTTCTGGACATAGACCTGACGCTGCAGCAGGTGGGCATCGTGAATGCTGGCCAGTCTCTCGATCTTTCTGATCAGTTCAGATGTCTTCTTGCGGGTAATGAATTTGGAAGACTGAACGCTGTCGACCAAGAGCTTCAGCTCCGGCAGTTCAAAATCCCGGCTCGCAATATAATAGCCGTAATTCTTCCCACGATTCGTCTGGATGATATCCAGGCCGTACTTGCGCAGGGCCTCAATATCATCATACAGGGACTTTCTCTGTGCGGGGATATTATGGGTCTCCAGATAGTCGGCGATCTGGTTGATAGAAATTGGATGCTCTTCGTCAGAATTCCGGAGCAGAAACTCCATCACATACAGGATCTTGAGCTTCTGAGAGGATGCTTTCGGCATGGCACATTCCTCCGTCGTTTTCACTTTGAGCCATTATTATCATATCATCACAGAGGTTTTCGGGCAAGACATCCGTAATTGACAGACTCGACGAACCCGCACTTTCCGGCGAGCTTTCCGGAAACGAACACCAGATCACCCTCGTGCAGGTCGAATGCGTCGTTGTAATACGCGTAGCTTCGGTGTACATCAGGAAAAGAAACCTGGACGAGGGACTTGACCGGAAAAATCGTACCATGCAGTTCGGGTTCGGACTTCGCGGGAACAGTCCCGCTATTGTTGATCTCAAAGCCGAGGATTCTTTTCATCTTCAGACTCCTCCTTACCCAATCCGTTGGGCTTATTCGCTTTATTCCATCATCAAGTTCCTCACAGAGGACAGACAGATTTCCGTGTTAATAATCGTTCTTCTTGAAAAGCAGACTTACAAAGAAGGAAAGAATAACAAGCAGCAGAAACATGTTCTCACCCTCCTCTCTTGGTGTTCACGGTTCAATGGCTCCAGGAACTCGCCGGGAGCTGGCCGGCCAGCTTCCGCCTGGCCTTTGCCTGACCGTCGATCGCTTCCGCCAGGCTTCTCCTGTACATATCATCGCCGCCGATCACCATGTCATAGAGGAAAGACTCCGCTTTCTGGAAGCAGACCAGCGCGCTCTTGGCGTCTTCTTCGGTCCCGATTCCGTCCAGGAACATACCGCCCAGCCGCAGGAGGACCGGGCCTGCCACTCGGCCTTCCGCCTGCTGCGTCATGGTATCCATGCAGTGGACATAGATGCAGAACGCTTCCTTCTCGTTCTTCGGCACGTACAGACCGTTGAGATACATGTCCCCGATCTTATACAGAGAGACCAGGTGCCCGTCGAACGCGCCGAGGGCAAAGTAGTGTCATCATTTCAGCATTCCTCCTGTTTCAATCTGCAAACGGATTAAGTCCAACTCCTGTCACATAGTTTATTCTTCAGTTCCATCCGCGTTCCATCCGCATTCTACGCACAATGGTGTCCCATAAACCTCCCATCATAACCGTTCGGCCGCCGAGTTTGGCCTGCGGCTATCGGTTCAGTACTCATCTGAGCTGCGGTCCGTCACCCCAAACGGTCTTTTATTTTGATATTCATCAAATTGATTGTTGACTTTTCCCTGTCGGCGTGCTATATTTGCTTCGATATTTATGAAACCAGTTTCAGCAAACAGCGACAGGAGATATGAACTATGGACACATTTATCAAGTATTTG
>JAEEGG010025332.1_pt1 | contig 11430 bp, 7 predicted proteins | sample 9134161 | NCBI WGS metagenome assembly JAEEGG01 (sample SAMN16246543, study PRJNA631951) | gut metagenome | biome: gut microbiome; feature: rumen; material: CR-attached | host: Bos | place: Iran: Karaj | collected 2018-10 | reverse complement strand
CGAAATTCTTCTCGACATTCCACAAGTCATTGTACACCAGTGAAGAAGAGGTGAATGACTATGAGCGGAAGATGTTGTGGGAGTTGTCGTCACTGGACAATATCAAATGGTGGCATCGAAATATGTCACGTATTGGTTTTGAGATTAACGGTGCGGTCCATGCCTATCCGGATATCATCGCCATGACGACTAGCGGCCAGATTTTGATGATTGAAACAAAAGGCGATCATCTGGATGGCGATGATTCCAAAGCAAAAGCGAAGCTTGGTCAGCAGTGGGATACACGTGCTGGCTCGATGTATCGGTATTTCATGGTGTTCGAAAGCAAATCATTGGATTGGCCAGGAGCCTACTCCTATGACCGATTTATGGCGATTGTGAAGGGGATGTGATTTATGGTTCTGCGCTTCACGGTGGAGTCGCTATGAGACGATGTAATGCCCATCGGGCAAGTGCCGACCTCCAGACTGTGATGGGCTGAGTGGATGTTGCCTCATGCTCTGAATAGCGGGGGTACCACAAATATCGTTTTTTCGGCTAGTTATGCCGTATGAAATGGATTGTCAATATGCGGAGAGAGGGTGAAATGGTGACAAATTGAAAAAAATGTCATGAAAAGGCCATAATTGGCTTTTTCATGATTGCAAAATGGTTATGCGCCGTTATAGTGATGTCATTGTCAACACGATAGCAAGAGGATATATCGATAAGGATGAATAAATAGAGGATAAAAATCTTCCACACCCGGCAGCGAGGCGGACGATGTCAGTGATTGGAGATTCTCTGAAATCAGTATCTTCAAAAAACGCATAAAAGCACATGTTCAAGCATCCATCCGCGCGGTGTTTCTTTTTGTGCTTTTGTGCAGGTCGTGCTAAACCTCGGAGAATCACGGATTGAGGAATCTTTTTATTCAAATTTGAAAATAGTTTTGTGTTATTTAATTAGGGGTAATTTACATAAAAGAACATATCAAGGAGTAAAAAAATGAGTGATTTATCACGTTGTGAAAATGTTTTATTTTCGAGAGATGGAAATTTTTATTATACAAATGAAAGCAATCAAGACATTATTTTAAATTCTGATTTAAAAAGAACTTTATTTGGTAATTCTACTGATGTAACCATAAGAAAACTATTTGGAATTAGAAGTGGAATATTATTGTTTATCAAAAATGATAATAATCTTGAAGAGTTATTTATAAAATTTAAAAATGGTAATAAGAAAAAAATAGCATGGATTGATGGAGAAAGTGCATTTTGTTATGATAATAATGGCGCTAATTGGAAGTGGAATATTGAAAAGCAAATGTTCTTAACTAATAGCAACGAACAATTGTATTGGGATGAGAACAAGCAATTGTATTGGAATGAAAATGAAAAGCTATATTTGAATAAAGAACAATCTTTTTATGTGTTAAAAACTGGAATCTCACCTGTTTATAAATCTCCTGTTAATAATTCAGTTATAGATTCAAATCCAGAGTTTATAACTGAATCAGAATTTGATGATTTATTAAATGGTGGTATATATGTTCCAAAAAAAGTATTGGATAAAAGCGAAAAAAAGAATCATGGCATTGTAATTCTCTTGACTGGAGCTCCTGGCTCAGGAAAAACAACATTTGCACTCGAGTTTTGTGAGAGCTTAGCTAAAAGACAATCACAGATAAAGAAGTTACAGATACAGAAGTCATTTTCTTCATTTTATATAACTAATGAGGACACTAGAGAAAATTTAAGAAATAAGATACAAAAATGGAAAGCAAATGCAGAAATATCGATTGCAGAGGACGATCAAGCTAAATTCTATTCATCAATATCCAAAATAAACTCATTAGTAGAGACACTTGCAAGTAAGGAAAATGAAGAAAGCAAAAATAAAGAAAGCAAAAATCAATTAGATAAATTTAAAGCAAAAACTTTAAAAGATAAATTAAAGTATTTACAGTCTACCTTTGGTAACCGAACTGAAATTGATCAAAAAATAAATGATATATTAGATCATGAGATAAAGAAAGAACGGACATATATAATTGATAGAGATGATTTTGCTTCTGGTAAGTCTCCAATATTTCTAGAAAATATTATTGAAGAATTATTAACAAATTTAGATGATATTGGACTTGCTATAGAGTATAAAAAAACCAAAGAAGAGCAAAACAATAAAGTGCTTAAAAAAATATTATCACGGTTGGATTTAGATGTTAGGAAAACTATTAATAGTGTAGAACGTCAGGCTCTTTTGGCAGATGCGACGCTTGTCAAGTCTGATATTACGGCTTTTATAAATAGAATTAATGATAAAAATAATGCGAGGGATAAACAAGCATTAGTCAAAGAAGCACTAAAAGAATCAGACGACAAGATAAAAGAATATAAAAATAAGCTTGCTGAATATGTAGATATTTGTAATCATTCAATAGTTGTCATCGATAGCTTAAATTCTTTGATTGACTGTAATCCCGAAAGTAAAGATCAATTATCAGAAGAAGAACGCTATAAGAGATATACAAGAGTTATAAATAGTTTAGCATGTAATTTCCCAATAAGTATCATCTTAATGGATACCGGACCTGGTTTTTCTCCTGAACACAAATGGTCTCCGGCTGAATATGCAGCTGATTTGGAAATTAATTTCAGCTATGAACGCCCTGAAAACTATATGATTCGCCGTTTATGGATAGTAAAAGCAAGATACCAACAACATGCCGATGGTTTCCATAGAATCAAGATTGACCCATGCGGGAACATGTTAGACATAAAACCTTATGCTACTTCATATTTTAAGGAAGGTGGGATACACGTATTTTCTTCTATTCATCGATATTTGTCTGATGCAAGAAAAAAGTTAGATGATAATCCTAATCAATCTAACAAGATACCGACTCCATATCCTGCTTTAAGTGCTTCCATTAGTTCAGAAGCAAAAGAAGATGATGGTATAAGAATTGGGCAGTGTGTATGCATTGTCGGTGAACGTGGTACGATGAAGAGTTATTTAGCTTATAGACTCCTTTTAGAGTCATTATATGATGAAAAACAAAAAGAAAATAAGGCACTAATAATATCGTTAAGAGACCAAAAAAATCAAGTCTATGATCAACTTCTAAGCATTGTACAAAATCAGAATATAGATTATATTCTCCCAACAAATGTTTTTAGCAATCAAGGAAACGAAGTAAAAAATGAATTAAAAAAGAAGATTGAAGTTTTATATTATTGGCCTGGTTATATTTCTCCAGATGAATTTATTCATATAGTGAAAGTCGCGGCTCAAGATGACAATATAAAATATGTGGTCATTAATGGACTTGAGCAACTGCCCGCTCGATTCCCATTGTGTGCGCAGGAAAAGATGTTTATTTCAGGCTTGATTGCTTATTTGACGAGTTTGAAAAAAATTGTTGTGGTTACATCGAGTGGTAAAATTGACAAACCGGCTAATGATGGTGGTGTCCCTGATGGATTGCTACCTATGGGTGATATCATTCTTCAAGGTTCTGTTGTGGATATTCATCCCCGCAATATATGGAATTATACTCCAAATACAACGTCGTTGTCAGATCAAACCACGGGGGCGAATCCTGAACAAATCGCAAGTCAGAATCCAGAACAAAATAATAATGACATAAAAAAGGATCTTTGGTCTTCTGCTGTACGAAAGGAATATTGGGATATTACTGAAGCTAATCAACAAACTAGTACAGATGCTTCACAAGCCACAAGCATAGTCACTAATGAACAAAGAAAAATAGATCATTCAATAGACCGTGCAAGGAAATTACACAAGCTATATACTACTTTAGAGATTAGAGATAATGATCTTGTACAACCTCATGTAGTTTATGATATCGTTCGTGGAGCGACGGGATTTCGTGAATGTCGTATGAGACTTCTTTGTTATGTAACAAGGAGAGATGACAGAAGCAAAGCCATAGAAAAAGCTCTTACTACGGTCTGTGATTCTGAATTACGTCAAGAAGTGGATAGGAACAAATGGGAGAATATTATCAAAGAAATAGCTCAAATGGCAACAAATGATTCAACAATAGGACAAGTTTCCCGAATAATTTCTAATGCACAACTAAATAATTCTATTAATGTAAATCAAATTTCAGAGAGGATTGTAAATGAATTAAAAAAATATCCAAGACTTAATCAAGTATTTTTCTCACGTATCCCAGAAGAAATAGCGACACAGATTTTCAGGCCAGCATCAAGTGATAGAGAAGATCGGAATCGTAACTAATGAATTTTATCTTCTTATGATTTGAAAAATAAAGAATAGTACAACAGTACATTTGGGGATTGCTTTAAGCAGTCCCCTTTTTTTGTGTGTTGTGTTTGATTGAAAGTTATATGTTGTAATAACGTCTGAAAAAGATAACGTCCGAAAAATTGCGCACATTTGAAGACAGGACTTGAAAAAGACCTGTTCCTGTAATTGATTATATTCACCACAAAGACAACCAATCAACAAAGGAAACAGGCCATGGAAAAAGTAGCGCAGGAAACAGAAAAGTCTATTGGAGACGCCATCAGGATCAATGAAAAGGAAGTCGGAGACCATCTGAACCGCCTTGTCCGACAGTCGGTCGAGGACACGATCAACAGCCTTCTGGCGCGGGGCGGACGCCATATGCAACGCAGGCTGCTACCAGCGCAGCCCGGACCGCCTGGACACACGCACAGGTTACGAATGATCACGCCCTACGGGCAAGATTTGTGGGATTTTTTTCTGTCTGCTTGTTTTTAGGGACATTGGATATACATTAGATAATATGCCCGAGTGGCGGAATGGCAGACGCACTAGACTTAAAATCTGGCATCCTTTTGGATATACGGGTTCGACTCCCGTCTCGGGTACCAAGCTTATTGCCGTAAGTCGTTCTGATTTACGGCTTTTCTTGTATAATAGGACAAGCAATAATACCATTGAGTACCATTTGAGGCTTTTTTTTCGCTTTGTCACCGTATTTTCAGCAATACAAGTTAATACTGGTAACAGGGGGACAAATGGGCAGAAGAAAGAAAAACATGAAGACGAATGAAAAATAGAGCTGAAAATTGGAGATCGGTACAGTCTTTCAGAAAAAAGCTGGCGACAATTTCTATTACCGTTATCAAATAAGGGGTGAAAAAACGTCAGTCTTGATACGCAAAATTTGGACGAAGCAGTCAAATACGTTAGGGAAAAGCTAATGCCTATTGTAACTGACAAAAGGAGAGCATTACAAAAAAACTCGATCAGCTTTTCTAAATTGCGTCTATAATATGTCAGAAATCATTTCAGACAGCAGATATGACTCCTAAAAAGAAGATGACTTGACATCGGCATGAGGATATCGACACTGAAAACCATAATATGTGGTTTTATGCACGAAAAACATGAGTGGAAAGGTCATGTCTGAGTTTTTTCAGAAAGGATGAGTGTTCAAAAGGATCTGCTAGTTCAGATACATTGTGACAAAAGTCAGACAGACACCGATTGCAGTTCAAGCAGGCATGCCATCCTGCTGATTTACAGAATGGCATGTCGCTTTACTCAATCATCTGCAATGCTCAATCAGAACATTCCACAATTCATGGCATCCCCCAGGCGAAACAGTTGTCTGGATCACCTCTCCATTGTAATTCAGGACGATTGTCGCCCATCCGGGATAGAAACCCTCCGCATCCCTTTTAGGACGCTTTTTCGATATGTTTCCATCGTCGTCGTACCAATTCGTGAATGGTTTCATGTCGAGGTTGTTGTCCACAATCCAACGAATCCAGTTTGTCTGGATATTCGGGGGGCCGAACAGAATTGAAAACGGATTGTCAACTTGGTACTTCTTGGCCAACTTCCAGGCCTCCTCCATGGAGACGGTGTTCAGTTTGGTTTTGTTCGCGTTCTCTCTTTTTTTCTTATTCGGGGCACCGAACATAATTGAATCCGGATTATCAACTAGTTCCATCTTGGCCAACTTACATGGTTCCTCCATGGAGACAGTGTTCAGTTTTGGGGGGGGCGTATTCTCTCTTTCTTCCTTATTCGGTGCACCGAACATAGTTGAATACGGACTATCAACTTGGTACTTCTTGCCCGACCTCCATGGCTCCTCCATGGAGACAGTGTTCAGTTTGAGCTTGTTCGTGTTCTCTCTTTCGTCCTTGAGAGTCAACGCAAGTCTAAATCCCAAATTATTTGAGTATTTATTCATTAATTCATAACGACGGAATGCAGAGCGACAAAAACCCGCACAACTATTCCATCCACCGCCACGGCAAATCCTGTTTCTGTTTTTTCCATCATAATCATCCTGACACCACTCCCAAACATTCCCATGCATATCATAAAGTCCCCATGCATTTGGTAACTTCTTTCCGACTTCATGAGTACTATGACTACCTAAGCTATTATCATACCATGCGATTTCATCTAAATAAGCGCAAAAACCTGTGCCATTGGTTATATTTTGCCCATTATTCAAGGAAGTGGTTGTAGTTGCTCGACAAGCATATTCCCATTGTTCTTCAGTTGGCAATGCAAATTCGTATCCTTCAGGCAGTTCATCTGCAAGTATCTTATTTAATTCATTACAAAAACCATTAGCATTATACCACGTAATATTTTCTACTGGATGAAAATCACCAATAAATTCAGATGGATTTGTTTTGGTAATTGCTCTATATACCATTTGGGTTACTGGAAATTTTCCAATCCAAAATGGATTTTTAATAGTAACAGTAAGTTGGTTTTCGTTATTCCATCTCCCCAATTCGTTCAGCGGACTTCCCTTTACAAAACTACCAGCAGGTATTGGTATCATTTCCAACCTGATTTCATTAGACAAATTGAAAATTAAAGATCTATTTTGAACCAATAAATCAACAAGTTTTTCTGTAAATAGTTTCTTACCACAATTAGCACAATATTTATCACTGTTTGTGTATCCATTACCACATCGATTGCAACAATGCAGAGGTTCAGGGGGTATCTCATGAATAATTCCTCCACATTCTGAACAGAAATTTTGTTTCTGTGTATATTCCTTCTTACAATTGATGCAGATATATTTTATTTCTTTGAACATATCTTGCCCCATCTTTGTTTAACTCAACTCCCTTACTGGTGTCTATGATTCGCTTTCCCCTATGAAAATCATGTTAACCAATTTGCTGTCCAAATATTTTCTTTATTTGAGAACATGCATTCGCCATTACTTTATCATATTCCTCACGTGACATTAATGAGGCAAAGGTAGGATACATTTTTTCAACATTGCAGATGTCTGGACGATTCTCATAAATTGAGCACAAGTTACCTTTAAGGTACTTGCACACACCATCACCACGGTCAAATGCCGCCAATTGTGGGACATCCTTCAGCAAACGACAGCAAAGACCACATTTGTCACAGAGAAAAGTCATCAGGCATTCAGCAAAAATGTTTCAACACTGTCACCAATCTTTAGCGATTCATCTGTAAGAGCACCTTTTTCATCCAAAAGAGGCGTATCCACAACAGCCTTTACGGCCTGTACAGTCGAAACTAACACAGCAATGAATTGTTTCGTTCGTTGTGAATATGATCTGTAATCTACTCCATCCCTCTCAATAACTTTCTGTAATCGTTCCAACATTGGACACAGAAGACTGTCCAGTTTGCCAAGCAGACTGATGAACATATCAGAACGTTTCTTTATCCCCTTACAGGCTGATACCAGAACATTTATCTGTTCTTCTGCCTCTTTTGCCTTTGCACAATTTGCGTAGGCATTATCAAGGTTGGCACTTGCCTTCGCCCCCATGACAAAACCTAACACCGCTAAAGCAGGACCTGCTACAAGCCCACCTAATACCATTGTCCCTCCTGCTATGCCCAGTCCCCCTGCCGCAAGAGAACCACCGCCAAAAAAAGCAAGGGTCGCATTGGTCGCAGCAGCACCACTCAAACTTGCGGTAGCTGTTCCTGTTGATGCAGAAGCCAATGCACCTGCCGCACCATATGCACCGAACGCAACAGCACCACCTGCAACAGCTCCTGCGGCCGTCCCTCCTACCATAGAACTTGCAAGAATGGTTATTTCCTTCAATTGTGCAAAATTAGCCTTGTCAATCTTGAATTTTGCCAATTCAGCCAATCCAGTCGAGCTTTCCAATTTTACATTTTTAATACGTTCAAATTTGTTGACAAAATCTGACAGAGAATTCTGACAGATAGCAAGTTTCATTTCTCCCAAAGACTCAAGTGATTTCTTGGTGCTGTTTCTTGCATTCTTTAGTTTCCTTTTGGATGAATTGATTATGCTTTGAGCATCCTCATTGATTCTTTTAGCCTTTTTGTTATCATGAATCGCTTTTGCACCTTTTCCGATGCCAAGAGCTGCTGTAGCTGCTCCAATAATGATGGGAATCAATGGTAATGGCATTTTTGTCTCCTTGCAAAGTGCTAAAATTTCAATATTTCATCCGATGTCATTATGGAATCAAATTGAGAAAACGTATTATATACAGGACGTTTTCCCATTTTGCATGTGATTTTATTTGTAGCGGAAATGTATCCATCAATATCTCCTGTTTGAAGTGATGATTTCATTTTGGCGAATGTTTCGTCAAAAAACTCACGTGCATCTTCTAAATATCTTGAAATATTCTCCTCAAGCTCTGCACGGTATTCTTTTAACATGGAAATGGATTGTTCGACTTCCGCTTCAATCCGAATTCTTTCCTCTCTGGCTATTTTTGCCTCCTTCAAACTTTGTGTCAGTACCCTGTAGGAAGCAGAACTCAAAGCATATCCCAGCATGCTGCCAACAAGAGCGCCAACAACAGGAATGGGAATTGCTATTTGACCAATTGCCGCATACAAGGCACTATTGATCATTCCATATCCTTTCTCTCCTAACTGCTCCAAGCATTGTACTCCATCAATATCTCCTGAAAAATATGATTTCAAAGTCTTGCCTATCTCAATAGTTGATGTCGCGATATAAGCAGGCAGATTTGTTTTGGAAAGTCCTCTTACAAGTGTTGAGGAGGAATTTTGTGCTGCTCCTTTTATTACAGCACCAGTGAAGCCCGTGGCATAGCTTGAAGCCGCAGCACAAGCCGTGTCACCGACAACATCAAGTGCAGCTTCGTCAGCGTCCTTTTCCTTCTTGCATACCGCTACAAGATTGCGGATAAGAGACATGCCACCACCTATTGCTGTTCCCGTCTTGGCTTGCTCCAAACCAGCTCGATTGGCTACATGTGCAATGTCCTTTGTTGTTGACCATTTAGGATTATTCCTTGCCTCTATGGCCTCCTTATTTGAAACCTGACTTTTGACAAGATTCTTTTTTAGTGTCCTGCATTTTTCCAACTGTACCCGTTTTGCTTCAGCTGCATCAGTTTTGCCTTGTGCATTCAAAGTATCAATTTGCTTTTCTAGCGAGGCAATCTTCTCATCCAATGTAGCTTGCATCCCATCATAATAATCACTGGGAACCATCATTTTAACATCATTATCGATGTATTTCTGATAGTCTTTCGACAACATCTTGTCCACAGCTGCCTCAGGTGAACTGCCGACAAATTTCATCTGAGCACTTGCACCAGGAATTGGATCACCCTTGGAATCAACTTCAGATGTAATGTCAAACAATTGATCATTCACATGATGCTTCTGACCATCGGGACCGATGATATCATCTGTTCTTGTCGTCGTTGGTGTCTTTCCTTTGATTGCTTCTTCTGCGCGGCGACGGGCAACTTCCTTTGTTTCAGCAGCAAAACCAGCCTGTTGCTTTGTATTGGTTTGGTAGTTGGGATCTGTTTTTGAGTCTCCACGATGATATTGAGATATTTGTTTCAACCCCCGCTCATTTACCATTCCCGTTTCGTTATCGACACCTGAATAACCAACAATGTGTTCTTTTACACCACTGCCATATCTATCGACAACATCACTCGCGATACCTGCCAAGCCTGCATTGACAACCACACGATTACGTTGGTGTCTTTTCTTTTTCTGACTATCCTCTTGCATTGGCTAACCTTTGATATCTCATGCAACAAAAGAGCGTCTCAATCCATGATTCTGCGAGGTTTAGGACGAACTGTACTGATGCTCGAAAAGAGGCGCTCAAGGTATGAGCGTGCCAACGTGTGTAACGGTATAATCAACAAAGGTCCAAATTTCGTAGAATCACCAAGTGCAAACACCAGTAGCCAACGCTGCTGATTATGTATAAAAGGATATGAGTAACTCTTTTTAAGTGTATGTTTTCTCCTCGTTGTGGGACTGCGACAACATTGTCGCCAAAACGTTTTCAAGTTAATTTAAGTGTTGGAGTTGCTTTTTCAAATTGAAAAGGCCTAATACGCTTTATCCAAACAATCAATAAAAAGAGACACCTATCTGAAGATAGCATCACGCATATCAAGATGGCCGACGGTACGCTGGCACCTGTTTGATACATGACAGAAGAGTCAGAACAGCCTGAATACGTCCGTAAATTGTTGAAATCGGCATGGGAGGCAGGGCAGGCAGCCGGCAAACGTCTTTTGTCGAAAGGCATTCCTGTTGTTTATTTAAAGGGAAAGAACATCATTTGGCTCTATTCTGATGGGCATGAGGAAATCATAAAGGAGAATGCCATTCCATGATTCCTCGGCTACGTGTTTTTGCAGGACCAAATGGTTCAGAAAGTCAGTCTATCAAAGCATTCATTAAGAATATTTAGCTCGCCATCGTTGTTGAAGTGGAGGGCTGTTCGATGGGGAGGGTGATGATGAATTCGCTGCCGACGCCTATGGTGGAATCCAATGTGATCCAGCCGTGGTGGTGGGCGATGCAGCCGTAGGCCATCGCGAGCCCCATGCCAGTGCCTTTGCCGACTTCCTTCGTCGTGAAAAATGGTTCGAAAATCTTCTGTTGCGTCTCTTTGTCGATGCCGCAGCCGTTGTCTTTCACTTTGATACAGACATAGTTCTTCGGATCTAAGTCCTTTTCGGGACGTTGGTTCCATTCATTTGTCGATTCACGCATAGCCTGTGCGCGGAGGGTGATTCGCGGATTTTCCGTGTTGGAGTTCAACGCGTCGCGGGCGTTGATGAGAAGATTGAGCAGGACTTGTTGTAGCTGTGTGGCGTCACCGCTAATGGTTGGCAGGTCCGGTTCGATGATGACTTTGAATTTGATATTCTTGGCCGTGGTTTGGAATAGTTGCGCCGTTTGTTCCACAAGTGCTTGCAAATCAATGGATTCGATGTGGAATTTGCCCTTCCTTGCAAAGGCTAACAGTTGGGAGGTGAGGCTTGAAGCACGTTTGGAGGCGGCATGGATGTTGGAGAGCAACGACTGCTGCGACGGCGTCAGATTGGACTGGAGGGCCAATGCGTCCGCGCTGCCCTGTATGGAATGGAGGAGGTTGTTGAAGTCATGGGCGATGCCGCCAGC
>JAEEGG010025318.1_pt1 | contig 11434 bp, 4 predicted proteins | sample 9134161 | NCBI WGS metagenome assembly JAEEGG01 (sample SAMN16246543, study PRJNA631951) | gut metagenome | biome: gut microbiome; feature: rumen; material: CR-attached | host: Bos | place: Iran: Karaj | collected 2018-10 | reverse complement strand
CTTCTTGATGTTTTCCATCATGACGCCGAGCTTCACGTATTCGTAGCCGATGATTTCATCGTTCTTGTCCAAGAAGATCTGCTTGACATAGCCTTCCGCCATTTCCAGATAGCGGGGGCCTTTCTCCAGCGTGCCGTACATCGTGCCGACCTGCGAACGGAGGCCTTTGCCCAAGTCTTCAAGACCAGCGCCGATGGCCAAGCCGTTTTCGCTGAAAGCGCTCTGCGTGCGGCCATAGACGATCTGCAGGAACAGCTCGCGCATGGCGGTGTTGATGGCGTCGCAGACCAAGTCTGTGTTCAACGCCTCAAGAATCGTCTTGCCGGGCAGGATTTCAGCGGCCATGGCGGCCGAATGCGTCATGCCGGAGCAACCGAGCGTCTCAACCAAGGCTTCCTTGATGACGCCTTTCTTGACGTTCAGCGACAGCTTGCAGCAGCCCTGCTGAGGGGCGCACCAGCCGATACCATGCGTGAAACCGGAGATATCCGCGATCTCCTTCGCCTGGTTCCACTGTCCTTCCTGCGGAATCGGGGCTGCGCCATGCTTGCATCCCTGGGCCACGCAGCACATCTGATCTACTTCGTGTGTGTTCATCGGTTCCCTTTGTTTGTTCTCTTGGTCATATTCGTTCGCCGCCCGATTTGACGGCACGGGGTAATGAATTGCATTACTAAATTTAACCGTTAAGACGGCTTTTTCAATGTTTCTTGGAAGTTTCTTTGCCAACAACCGCTTCCAGACGCGTTTTCAATGTTGATTTTCACGTTTCGCCGTTTACGTTATTCACGCTGTTTTTCTTTGATTCCACTAAAATAAAGGGCACAACCATGCATCAACGCATCTACGACATCTACCGCCAGCGTATCCACCGCATGCTCGGCAACGAAAACCGCAACATCTATCCGCAGTCCATCCCACTGAAGGCTGTCTATGCGAAGACAACCAATCCCGTCCCGTTTGACCAACGGCTCAAGTTAGATTATTCCGAAGCGACCGTCGGCATGCTGTGGGGCCACGAATGGGAAAGCGCATGGTTCCACGTCGGCGCCGTCGTTCCAAAAGAGTTCGCCGGCAAGACGTTATGCCTCCGCATCCACACGGGCGGCGAATGTTGCGTGTTCGACAACAAAGGTTGCCCGATCTACGGTCTGACAGGCCACAGCCATTTCGACAACGCCTTCTACAAAGACCGTTTCGTGCTCGGCAAACTGAAGCCCGGAACGAAAATCGACTACTGGATCGAAGCCGCCGCCAACGGTCTCTTCGGCATCAACCAACCCGCGCCGACGGATATCAATCCTCCCAAGCCCATGGGGTCCTTCGACGCGTATATCCGCGAATTGTCACTCTGCGTGTTTGACGAAGACGTCTATCACATGCTCGTCGATTTCCACTGCCTTAATGAACTGTTGGACGCATACGGCCTCAACGACTACCGCGGCAAGCAACTGCTCGACCTTCTCAACAAAGCGATCGATCTGTACAATTTCGATCCCGCCAATGCCCAAGCCGTCCGTAAACTGTTCGCGGAGAAGATGTTCAATCGCCCCGCCGTCGCCAGTGCACTGACGGCCTGCTGCGTCGGCCACGCCCATATCGACGTCGGCTGGCTGTGGCCTGTCCGCGAAAGCATCCGTAAATGCGCACGTACGTTCTCTAGCCAGATCGCCCTCATGGAAAAGTATCCGGACTACATCTTCGGCGAATCGCAGGCTCAGCTCTATCAGATGACGAAAGACCATTATCCGGAGCTATTTAGAAAAATCCAGAAACGCGTGAAGGAAGGCCGTTGGGAGATTCAGGGCGGCTGGTGGGTCGAGGCCGACTGCAATCTGATTTCTGGCGAATCGATGGTCCGCCAATTCCTCCACGGCAAGAATTTCTTCATGGACAATTTCGGCGTGAACGTCCGCAATCTGTGGATTCCGGACGTTTTCGGCTATTCCGCCTCGCTGCCGCAGATCATCCGCAAGGCGGATTGCGACTACTTCCTCACGCAGAAGATCTCCTGGAGCCAAGTCAACTCCTTCCCGCACAACACGTTCCGTTGGATTGGCGTCGATGGCTCCGAAGTCCTCACGCACTTCCCGCCGGAAGACACCTATAACGCGGAATGCCGTCCGCGGCAACGCATCGACGCACAGAACCGCTTCCGCGAAGCAGGCTATCTCGACCAATTCATGAGCCTCATGGGCATTGGCGATGGCGGCGGCGGCCCGAGCGAAGATTTCGTCGAACGCAACATTCGCATCAAGAATTTGGAAGGCGTTCCAAAAGCCGTCTATAAAAAGGCTTGCGACTTCTTCGAAGAACTCGCGCCGCACAAAGACGAACTGCCTGTCTGGAACGGCGAACTCTATCTGGAGCTCCATCGCGGTACTCTGACAACGCAGGCCCACACGAAACGCAACAACCGCAAATGCGAACAGGCGTTGACTGCCTTGGAATTCATCGCCTCCTGCCTGCCGACGGCGAAATATCCAGCCGCCAAATTGGACAAAGCATGGAAGACGGTGCTGCTCAATCAGTTCCACGACATCATCCCCGGCTCCTCCATCGGACTTGTCTATCAGACGACGGAAAAAGAGCATGCCGCCGTTCTCGCCATGGCTTCTGAAGAAATGGACAAGGCGGCAAAGGCCCTCTTCAAGAAGCAAGAAGCCTCCGCCGTCATCGTCAACACGCTACCCGTCGCATGGCACGGAACGGTCGAATTGCCAGCATCTTGGAAAGACGCCGCCATCTGCAGTGATGACGGACAGCTACTGCCGACGCAGTTTGAAGACGGCCGCGTCATCGCCTTCGTCGTCGTCCAGCCGTCTTCTTTCCTGACGATCCGCCAGACGGAAGGCAAGGCCGCAACCGTCAAAAAGGCCCGCAAATCCGTGCTGGAGAACGACATCGTCAAATACACGTTCAACAATGATGGACAGTTGGTCAGTGCCATCGACAAACGGGACGGACGCGAAATCCTCTCCGCTCCCGCCAACGTCCTTTCGCTCTACTACGACCACCCGAACAACTGGGAAGCGTGGGATGTCGATATGTTCTATCCGCGTGATTTCAAGGAACATCCGAAATGCGTCAAGATCGACCAGGCCATCTGCGGCCCTGCGCAATGTTCTATGAAATTTACCTACAAGACGGAACGCTCCACGATTGAGCAAACTGTTGTCCTACGGCCTAACAGCACGCGGCTCGATTTCGTCACCCACGTCGATTGGCATGAACAACGCGTCATGATGCGCACCGCCTTCCCAGTCGCAATCTATTCCGATTTCGCGACTTTCGACATCCAATACGCCTTCGTGAAGCGGCCAACGCATGACAACACGAGTTGGGAAGAAGCCAAATTCGAAACCTGCGGACAGCGCTACGCGGATCTTTCGCAGGACGACTACGGTGTCGCCCTCCTGAACGACTGCAAATACGGTTACCGTGTGAAAGGCAACGTGTTGGATTTGAATCTCCTCCGCTCGCCGAAGAATCCGGACTTCAACGCCGACCAAGGCGAACATACCTTTATATATAGCTTCTTCCCGCACGCAGGCAACCATCTGGAAGGATGCGTTCCGGATGAAGCGGCCGTCCTCAACCGTGATCCGTATCTTGCGGAAGGATACGCCGTCGGCAAGGCGATCGTCCCCTGCACGGTCGAATCCGACAGCGTCAATCTGGAAGTCGTCAAGAAGGCCGAAAAGGATGATTCGACGATTCTGCGTCTTGTGGAAACGGCCGGCCGCCATGCGACGGCCGTGCTCAAACTGTCAAATCCGAAGGCGAAAGTCTCCCTGACGAATCTCATCGAATGGGAGAAAGGCGCAAGTTTTCCTGTCAACAACGGCACCGTTCAGCTTCAGCTGAAGCCGTTTGAAATCATGACCTTGCGGCTGGTGTAAAATTTTCTAGGATTGTAGACTTCTAGGATTCTAGATTTCTAGATTTTTATTTCTTTTCAGGAATGAAGCCTAGATAGTCCAAATTGGTTCCTTTTCCGTCTGTGTTCTCCAATTGGATGATGTGCTTTCCGGCCTTCAGCGGGAGGATGAATGGCTTGCCGTTGTCGCGATTAACCGTGAACAGCGTCCATTCGTAAGGCGTTTCGCCGAAACCGCCGCTGCCCGCGAAGGTGAAGACGCCGATGTCGCGACCGTCGATTGTCAAACGGCGCCGTGCGCCGTTCGGATTGCAGTAACGAGCTGCGAAGACGTAGTTCCCATCTATTGGAACCGATACTTCCCATGTCAAAGAATGGCCTTTGTTATCCCAATGGGAAATCGCCTTGCCGTGCACGCCCGACTTGTCGTCGCGGATATGGACATCGCCGCCCGTTTGCGCTGTAAATGCTTCCGCCTCAGCAAAATAGCCTTCCGGCAAACCGTTGGCGGCTATCTGAACCAAGACTTGCCCGCACAGTTTTCTTCCGTCTGGACGTGTCAACGCGAAACGGACTGTCCCGTGGAACCGCTTGTCCGACAACAACTTAATCTTCCGAACCATCCGTTCGCCAGGCTTCAAATCGACGTCGAACGACATCGTATCGCAGGTGACTTCCGCTGGCGGCAGCATGGCCACCGTTCCTTTCAGCGGTTCATGGCGCGACGCAACGACGACCAGTTGTATCACGTTGTCAATCTTGCCTTTACCATCGATGAACGTCCCGTTCAGATTGGGCGATTCGCTCTCCAAATCGTATGGTGGCAACGCCTCCGTGGCATAGCCCATGGCGTTCGCCGCCATGCGCATGCGGTAGTTGTGTTCCTGCATGAAGCATGGACGGCGATCCATCGCGGGAATATCCGTCGAATAGACGCGGAATTCGCCGCTGGTCGGCGACGCGATGACTTCTTCCCGCCAGTCGCCGATGATGTCCGCAATCAGCACCATGCCGCCGAAGGAATGGTCCGAAACGGGACCGCCGTTGTGGTCGGTGATGCGTCCGCCAAAAATCTCCTTCTGCAGATCCGCATCCCAATAGATCGTCCAACGACCGAAACGATACGTCGGTGTCTCCGTGTTTTCGAGCGTCTTGCCGTCCGCCGTCATGAGCCATCCTTTCACGAGGCCGCGTTTGTTCGTTCCAGGTTCGAGAATATGCATGTCCGCTCCAGCGATTTCCGCCCCAGGATACAACGGATCGATGTCCGCTATCTGGCCTTTTCCATCGACGTGATGAGTCGGTTCGTCCAATTCCCAATAGAGCTTTCCTGTCTTCGCGTCCGCCATGCACAGACCGCCCGTCTTCTGCGCCGTTTCCAAAATCCATGCGACTTGCAAACCAGGCTTGTCCGGCATCAGTTTGCCGAAAAAAACGCCGTCCGGATGGCCTTTCCCGATGCTCCACAACGGTGAACCATTGTCATCAATGACCGCGCTGCCGAGCACGATTTCATCGCGTCCATCGCCATCGACGTCCAACGCGTAGTTCGTATGGGCGCCCTGCCCGTACCATTTGCGCGGCAGTTCCGCGTTGTCATAACTCCATACCCGCTGGAGCTTTCCGTTCACCAACTGCCACGTTTCGATAGCCATGTCGTCATACGTTCCGCGCAGGATGCAGACACACGGCGTCTTGCCGTCCAAATACGCGATGCACATGAGATTCCGCGCGGAAAAATGATACGCCGCCTTGCCTTCGCAGCCGAAATGATTGCGGCGAATCCATGGCGCACGGTCGATTTCCTTTCCCGTCATGCCGTCGAGCACGACGAAATATTCGTCTCCCGAATAGACATGGCCATCCTCTTCGCGATGGTCGCCGTCGCTGATTTTTGTGATGACTTCCGCCTTGCCATCGCCGTCCAGATCCTGCACGCAGTACGGCGAATACCAAATGCCACGTTCGATGTCCCATCCTAAATCAACCGTCCACAGCCGCGTGCCGTCGCTCAAAAACGCCTCCAATTTATAGGTATCGGGCGATTTCTCCCAAACGACACTCCATGGATCGATGTTGCCGGCAGGAATTTTGACGACGAAATCATATTCGCCATCGCCGTTCAGATCGCCCAAACCGACCTTCTGGACACGCGCGTTCGAATCGCTTAATTTATAAGATTTGTAGGCGAGCTTTCCTTTCCCGTCACGATGCCACACGGATGACTCACCGCTCTTTCCGCCGTTCCGTTCACGGATGACGTATGTCGCGTTTTCAACGGGACTTATGTCCATGAAATCACATGTCTGGACGATTGGCGATTCATTGAGTTTCGTCTCTTTTCCATCGACTTTTCGGAAGACATCGAACGACGCGTCTTTTGAATCTTCCTTCAGCAGTCGCCAACTGACATACACGCCATTATCCGTCTCCTGCGCCACGACGCCGCGGCTGAAATTCTCTACAACTTTCGTCTTCGCATGGCCTTCCACCAACGGTCGCGGCTTCAACGCATCCGTCTTACCAGGTTCGAGTGCGACGCAATCGACAAACAGATCCGCCGCACGACTGCCGACGATCCGCAACGACACGGCGTCAACATCATCCTCCGCAATGAAGAATGAACGGATCGGCTGCCATTTGTCTGGCGAAATATAGAAGTTACGGCTTCTCGCCGCCGTCCATGTCACCCGTTGTCCATTTTTGTAACCGACCAATTCCATTCGCGCCGTGTTCACGACGCTTCCTTTCATCCAACAGCGGAAAACGTATTCGCCACCGCTTTTCACAGGATAGAGCATCGCGTTGGACACATTCCAATCGCGACCGTCCGGCGAGACGATGTGCAACGACTGCTTTCCTTCCTTATGTTCGTCGCTGACGGTTGCGCTGCCCACGCGGTCACGATGGAACCAACTCCAGCCAGTCGCCGCGCCGCCGACCTTTCCGACTTCGAAATCAGGATTGCTCAAGCCGTCGCGCACATCTTCCAATTTGGTGATGAGAAAGTAGTCAATATACGCTGGCCCAAGGGATTGCGGCGGCGGCGTGAAATAACAGTCGTCAAACCAGCAGTCGAAAAATCCGTTGTCGATACGAACGCATGAAACCATGATGCCGCTGGTGAACCGCTGCCACGTTTTGCCCTCATCAAGCGAGAGGCCGATAATTCGGCCTGAACCATGCATTTCAATGGAATAGACGCCAGGCTCTGGAATCGGAAGGCGGATATGGAGCACAGGCGCCCCTTTGTCATGCGTCTTGTGGTCTTCTTTCGTGACAGGGCTGCGCACCACGACGCCGCCCGACCACGCCTTTTTGTTCACGTCTGTTGACCAGATGCTCCATTTGTCTGGCCGCAGATCCTCCAGATTGGTTGCCTCACGGTTCACGATCACCGTCTCCGCTTCAATCTGCATCTGCGCATGTATCTGCAATGCAAACAGTAACGTGAATACCAAACATAGACGTTTCTTCATATCTGCCTTCCTTTTCCAGAACCTCCAGAACTTCCAGAATATCCAGAACTTCCAGTTTTATCCAATGCTCAATCCTTTCCACTTCGGCGTGATGCCAAAGCGTTTGTTATGCACGCCGGCCGCCCAGCCAACATACTGCGAATACACATCCACGAAATCCGTGCCGCGCGTCACGACGGTCTGGTGGTCGATCCGCTCCCAACCACGCTTTTCGTAGGCGATGACATTGTTCGGGCACATGAATTCGATCTTGTATTCGAGCTTTGACGGTATCTTCTTGACTTTGAACTTCTTAAGATTCTTCAACGCCTTTTCAGCCGTCGCCTCGATGTCTTTCTGCACATCCAGCGGATTGCGATTGATGGTCGTGTAGCGGGACATGGAATGTTTCGTGCAGACGGTCATGACGTCCGGCAGAAACGCCTTTGCCTCGCGGCAGGCTGCCTGATCGCCTGTGACGAGAATCATTGGCACGCCGAAATATGCGGCTTCGTAGGCGTTGATACCGATTTCGCCAATTGGTTCGCCGTTGATCCACATGTTGCAGACATGATGGCTGTCGTAACTGTGGTTCATGTAGCCGTCGGACACGCCTTCCATGGCATGGAATCCGATTTCAATCGCCGCGTCAAATGACGCATCGGTATAGACGCATGGGGCAAGATCGCCACCGATGGTGCCCAACTGCGCTGGATACTGCAACTTCGTGATATCCATGGAGTTGCTACCGCCGTGGCCATCCCACACGACGATTTCGTCCGCACCGCCTTTCAGCAAACCGCGCACGCATGCATTCACTTCATCCATCAGCACTTGGCATGCGATTGGCAGATTGACGGTCTTGTTACCGATTCCGTCCGAACGACCGTTGATACCACCAGGACCTTCCAAATCCGTCATGATCATGATTTTCATAGTTTTTTCCTTTTTGTTTTTCTAGGATTCTAGTTTTATTAGATTATCATTCAAAACTGTTTCACAGCCATTTTCTATAAGAAGTGTCTTTTTTGAATCTGCCACGATGTCGAACTCATGGCCAAAAGCGCGTATTGAACGTAGTTCCATAGACTTGCAACCATCTGGCAGCCATGGTTTCACGGTGAACGACCGCAATCCGCGCAGCGTGATTCCGAACATTCCTTCCGTGACGATGCGGCAGTACAGCGCGCTTTCCGCCGCCAGATGGCGGCGATTGCCCTCCGGCCATGCCTCCACAGGATATGGAACATGTTCGCCCAAGAGACGCGATGCAGAATAGGCTTGGAATTTGTCCATCACCACCGCTCCGTATCCCGCCGCGAACGCTCCACGGAAGCCGTACAGCAGGCTGCGATCCCATGTGATTTTGTCACCTTCTTGGCTCAACATGCCTTCGCCGTTCCACAGATACGGCGAGAACATCGCTGCCACCGTGCCTTCCGCACGCGTTTCGATTCCCATGCACAACGGAATGCCAATCCATGACCGCAACACATCGCATCCATCGAAATATTGGTAGGTTTTGAAACCATGCAACGTGCGTCCAAAATGCGATTCGATCGCTACTTCCAACTGCGCAGCCTGTTGACGATACGTCTCCGCCAACGACATTTCGCCGAACTCCGCCGCCAAATTCGCGCCAAGCGTCAAACCGCCATAATACAATGCACTTGTGTTCAGATTCGCATCGCCATGCGGCAGACGACCTTCCAATTCGTCGGAATCCGATGCGACAACGCCCTTTTCATTGATTTTTCGACGGCAGTATTCCAACGTCCATTTGATTCCAGCCCAAAGCTTTATGGCGAAATCACGACGGCCCGACGCCAATACGAAACGCGTCGCGCCGTAGGCGTACATCGCCGCGTCGCCACGGTCTCCCGCACCTTCCCAAATATCGAAGCCTTCCGCGATGACCGACGACGGAATTCGATGGAAATTCGGCCCCATGAACGGCATATAATGGCTGTAGGCGTTCAGCGACGCCTCCAACGCCAGTTTGTCTCCCGTGAACGCGAACCACGGCCCCGCGTATTCCACTTGGTCGTTACACCACGTCGCCGCATAATAGCTGTCGCCGCCTGGCCCGTGCATGGGGCCACCATGCGTGTCGAAAATGCTTTCGCCCGTGCGCAACTTGCACATTTTGTATTCGGCATCGACTTCCGCAATACCTGTATGCAGTTCCAATGGTGCCTGCAATTCCGCCACACGAGCCTGCCGCCGAAGCAATTCCACCGCCGCATCCAGCCGTTCATACGGTTCGTTGGCCAGTCGCGCGGAAATCTGCAAGCCGTATTCCATCGTCTCGCCTGGCTGCAACACGCGTTCGTCTGACGGTGTCATCAACGCGCAGACAACATACACGCCGTTACAGCCACGACCATACGTCTCCTTCCCGTTGTTGTTCAAGACGATACGACATGGCTTGCCGCCATTGTTCGTCACCGTCACGCATTCGCACATCGACCGCGCATCGACGCATGGAAACAACCGCCGTTGAATGCGCAACGCGCCTTGCGTGCGGCTGTCGATATCCAGAACACCATCGAAATGAATCACTTCGGGAAATTCTTCTACTGGCGATCCATCGATTTCAATCGATGGCAACCATGCGTCTTCAGCATCCAGCCTGAACGACGCATGTGTATTGTTCGGAATCGTCCGCAGCATCGGCCACACAAGATGCCGTTTTAGTAACAGCTTACCACCCTCCCCGACACCATATCGGACGATGAGTGAGACTTTTCTTCCGCTCATCTCCAGATGGTCTTCATGCGGAAGATTCGCATCTTTCCGCACATCCCACACGATTCCATTTCCATCCAATTTCCAACGCATATTATTTCCTTTCATTTATTTAGAACCACGAATTAACACCAATGGACACGAATGTTATTCATTTATCTCTGGCGGCTTGCAACCAGCCCCCATATACACAAAAAATTCGTGTTCATTCGTGTGCATTCGTGGTTTCAATTTATTTCTTCTCAATCAAATACCGCCCTACGCCTTTCAGTCCTGCCTTGAACACAAGATACTCGCCTTCAACAGTTACGGGAACGTCGCCCATGTCTTCCTGCGTCAATGCAGCTTTTGCCACAAGCTTCAATGCAGAAGGTTCGCCCAACTTCAAATCCGCCGTCTTCAGCTTCACAGTGAACTCTTTGTCACGCGGATACGGGAAGATGATTGTACCTTCTGCCGTCTTCTGAACTTTCACGGAGCCGTCCGTCACGATCTTGCCGAAATCAATCATCGTGCCTTCTGGATTGACACGCTTGTTGAAATCAAGGCGGCTCGCCTTGGCCTCTGCGACCATGTCAGCGGAAACGGGTTCAAATACGACATTCGTCACATCATTCGTCTTGTTGCGTTCGATCTTTAAAGTCCCCAGTTGATACCGTCCGTTATCATAACGCAGCCCTTCGATAGGCATACGACTGCTTGAATTGTACAACCCAGCCACCCATATATAGTTGTAAAGTTCCGCGTTGGGAATCATCACCTTGTGCGGGCCGACCACGAATGTCTCGCCAGCCTTCCATTCGGAAGACGGTTTCGGTAGCCCATGGTCGTCCTGAAACATGATATGGGATTCGCCGCCACGACGCTCAACGAAATGAACGAACGCCGTTGTCGGCTTCTCTGTCGCCTTCAGTGCCGTCCATTCATACGACACCTCTATCTCGTTTCCGCCCAGATATTTGAAATCTTTCACACGGACGGAAGCCACTGGTTGTTTCTGCGCCAGATACGGCATGTCAAACGACGTGCGCGCATCCACGAACAGATATTCATCATTTTCCGCGTAATCCGCGAACACACCAGGCCGCGCTTCGAAGGCAGAGCGAAGCACGATGCCCTTTCTTGTGATTACCACGGCCCCCCACTGCGGTATGACAATGTCATCTCCTTTGTCTTCATCATCGTCATCGTCAAAATTGAAATTCCATGTCTCTGGCCCCCAATTCACAAGCACGATCGTCCCATTACCATAGACAATTAACTGTCGTTCCGTACATTCCAACGCCACCGCCACGGAGGCGGGAACCAGTTTTCCACAGACTTCATACTGGATGGACTGCGCATCCGC
>JAEEGG010025315.1_pt1 | contig 11435 bp, 10 predicted proteins | sample 9134161 | NCBI WGS metagenome assembly JAEEGG01 (sample SAMN16246543, study PRJNA631951) | gut metagenome | biome: gut microbiome; feature: rumen; material: CR-attached | host: Bos | place: Iran: Karaj | collected 2018-10 | reverse complement strand
GGTCTGGCACAACCTTTTTGGCGAGACCATCCAACTGCATCAGGACTATCTGCTTGACGACACGCTGAAGAGTCGTCCTGTGGTGGTGGAATATCGCTATATACTGAACTATGTGGTTGAGGCTTTGATCATTGCCTTGTTCCTGATAGGTATCTGGATGGGGCGCAAGCAGCGTTTCCTATGGATGATTCTCTCATGCTTTGCCGTTGATATGGTTCTGCACTTGGGTCTTGGTTTTGGCATCAACGAAATCTATATCATGGGTCCGCATTGGCTGTATGTCATTCCCATCTCCATCGCCTTTATCTTCAAATATGCCAATGTCAAGTGGCGCAAACCACTCAGGGTCGTCACCGCTCTCCTGGCCGTATTCCTTTTGGGATGGAATGGCTACTTGTTTGCCATCAGCTAACGATTATGTAAGAAAGGCTTTATGAAAATATCAATATTAGTTCCTGTTTATGGTGTAGAGAAGTACATTCCACAATGTGCTAAGACTCTTTTTGAACAGACATACCATGATATAGAATACATTTTTGTTGATGACTGTTCGCCAGATGATAGCATTGTGGTGCTTCAACAGATATTGGCCAACTATCCAGAAAGAAAAAGCCAGGTTCATATCGTCCGTCACGACCATAACAGAGGGTTAGGCGCAGCACGTAAAACTGCTTTTGAGGCTGCTACAGGCGATTTCGTCATCAATGTTGACAGTGATGACTATCTGTCATTAAACGCAGTAGAGCTGTTGGTTGCTAAACAACAGGAGACGGGGGCTGATATCGTATCAAGTTCATACACGTCGGTATTCCAAGACGGAACAGCCATTCTCCATGCTGAGCCCCATTACAGCAAGGATGATTGCCTGAAACTGATGCTCATCCAAAATACGTTGCTTCCTCATATCTGGGCACGGCTCATACGCAGGAGCCTGTATATTGAACATGGCATTACCTCTGTCGAAGGCATTAATATGGCAGAGGACCTGGCACTCACGCCACGACTGATTCATGCTGCAACCAGCGTTTCCTATGTTAAAGAATCTACCTATTATTATAGAGACGATTCATCTGCAAGCACATTTGCCAACCAGCTTTCCAGAAAACATATCATATCACTGTTGAAAGCCAATCAGGAACTATGGGTGTATTTCAGGGAAAAAGATGTGGAAGGAAAATTTCTTTTTGCCTTGGAAATCGGAATGATGAACACTTACCATCTGGCATTAAAGTCAGGACTTGCGCTAAAAGAAATCAACGAAATCATGTCTTACAAGCCACAGCACCCTCTTTTCTGTGTCTTGCATGGCTTGTTTGCTCATAGCAATACCATCCCAATGCTGAGATTTGCTTTCCTGTCAGTCAAGTGGTTTTACAAGAAACTGTTTTTTTATGAAAGTCAGACAGTCTTCTAATGTCTTCACATGAAGCAGTTTCATCACACCTAAATAGATAACGGCCACAAGCACAATTCGTACACATAATAACAGCCAAAGCGTTTCTGTCCATAGTGTACAGTAATAAACCAGTATCATACATAGTGCTGCAATGAATGCGAAAGGCAAAGTGTCCTTCAATGCTTCAAATACTGATAATGGATGAATGCGCCTCATGGTGTAATGCCATATAAGGGTGAAGCATAGATTCAGCAACGAAAATGCTGCTACCATGATGATGATACCAAACGACGACAGACAGAGCGTTATACCTATTTGAAGTATTATCTGCAAAACAACAGTCCGAAGATAGAGGTCAGACCTTCCGCGACTGATAATATAATTCTGATAGAGAACATGCAAGGGAAGGAATGCCCCGCCTAAACAAAGAATCTGAAGCAAGGGAACACACTGTTCCCATTTGGGTCCTACTGTTAACAGAATAAATTCATGCGCAACCAACGCCAAGCCAAACATCAGTGGGAAAGAAACAAACGAGATGAATCGTAGCATCTTTCGGAACACTCGTTCCTGACGATTCTCCTCCTCATTGATACTGGCCAGAACGGGTTGAGCCACCTGGGCCATCGTGTTGGATATGAATGAACTGCCCATCGTGTTCCATTTGTTGGCCTGCGTAAACAAACCTACCGTTGAAATTGGAAGTAACTTACCAAAAATGAATGTCAGTACGTTTTGACTGATAACAGTCAGCATATTCGTTATCAACATCTTTGATGAAAAACCAAACATACGCTTTATCGGACTGAAATCAACAGGTAGGGTAGGTATCCAACCGGTATAATAATACTTGAAGAGTGTGGCTACGGAGATATAGATAATTTGCTGCCAAGCCAAACTCCAGTAGCCGTAGCCGTTCCAGGCCATCCATACACCACAAATGCCTGAAGTGAGTAGGGAGACTATAGCAGCTATTGCTAATTCACGATTGCGTAATTCTATCCACAATTTGGCATTGGGAACAATGCCTGTAGCAGAAAGGGGTATGGTGAGAAAGGCCAGTCTGGACACATCAGTCAGCAGGGGCTGTTCGAAAAATCGTGCTATCAAAGGAGCGCATAAGAATAATACAACATACATGGAGCATCCTGCCAGAATATTAAACCAAGCCACAGCATTGTAATCGCGCTGAGTAGGAGTCTTTAGATTTGCCAATGCTTGAGAAAATCCAGCTGCTTGTATACATCCTGCCAGTAAAGTGAAAATGGTTATCAATGCCAAGATACCATAATCGTCAGTCGATAACAATCGACCTAAGAAAATGCCAAATACAAGATTCAATACTTGAGTAGCCCCATTATTGACGGCTCCCCAAGCAATGCCTTTTGCTGTCCGTTCCTTCAAATTCCCTGTCGCCATTTACCTGTATTTCTCAGGATCGACAGTTTTCGTGGCGTCAGCAACCAGTTCTGTCAGATATTCGCGCACTCTTTTAAGGCCGTCGCCGCCGGGGCGCGCATTACTACCACTGGAATACACCCTCGCCCCTTCCGAAAACGTAGCCTCGAAATGCCACATATAACCGTCCAGCACCTCGAACACAGGGCGATAGTGCTCCTTATACTTCATCATCTTCTCTTCCACGATAATCTGTTTCAGCTTCTCCAGCTCCTCCTTGCCAATCTTCTTCTGGTACAGGTCGCCATAGCTTTCCTTCATGGCTATCACTACGAAAGTGCCGTTGGGCAGTTTCTCCACGCGTCCAAAATACTCATAGCCAGCCATCGTACCACTCTTGGTATATTCCAGCAGCACCAACTGACCCTCCGGAGCCTTTGTGCCACAGCACAGCAGACTCATCATCGTCCCTATCATGCAGAATAAGAATTTCTTCATAGTCTACGTTGTTTTTATTATGTTTTGCAAAGATACGAATAAGCGAGGACAAAACCAAATAAAACTTGATTTATTTGTTTTGTCGAGCGAGAGTATCTTCGAGACGCAGTCTCAAAGGTACGATTAAGTGAGCAGAAAACCGAAAAAGCACTACCCGTTGCTAGAATCAAAGAAAAACAACGGGTGGACAAAATGAATTATTTGGTGGATAAAAGTGCGTTTTAGCGAATTATACATCTTTTTTGTCGTCTTTTCGTCCAACATTATTATAAAACAGCGTAGTTTTGTGGCGGATTTTGTTTACAAAACTCCTAAAACCGTTTTTAAAGTGCGATAATTAACTACTAATATATTTCAATAATGAGAAAACTTTACTGCTTCTTTCTGTTGGCTCTTTTGCCACAGTTTCTTTTCGCTTACACCCAGCAGCGTGTCAGCGTTCATGATCCCAGTATTGTATGGGACAATGCGGGAACCTACTATGTGTTTGGTTCGCATGAGGCTTGGGCCAAATCTACTGACCTCATGAACTGGTCGGATGTGCCAGTAGCATGGCGTACGACATCAAGCGCCAGTGTCACTTGCGAGACCGCTTTCAATGTGAATGCCACCACAACTATCAAAGTGGGGGGGGCAAATCGTGATTTCAAGAATGGTAACGGCGATGCCTTTGATGTAGAGGCCTATTCTGCCGCAGGATATGTAAAAAAGGAAGATGCTGATCCTGAAACATATCAAATCAGCGGAAACCTTTGGGCACCCGATGTCATCTGGAATCCCACGATGGAAAAGTGGTGCATGTACCTCAGCATTAATGGTGATAATGCCAATTGCAGCATTGTTTTGCTGACAGCCGATAACATTGAAGGCCCATATCTTTATCAAGGTCCTGTTGTATTCAGTGGATTTAATCTCGGTTCCACCACCTTATCTTATAAATATACCGACTTAGAGATAGCGCTTGGTACTCAAGCTTCTCTCCCCAGCCGTTATGCCGTCGGCAACCTGAGTGGCTGGCGCCAGCGTTGGCCCAATGCCATTGACCCTTGTGTCTTCTACGACCAGGAGGGTAAGCTTTGGATGTCCTACGGTTCATGGCATGGAGGTATCTATATGTTGGAACTTGATGAGAAGACAGGTCTGCGCGACTATGACGTGACGTACACCTATACGGAAGGCGACAAGGGTGCCAACGATGTCCGCCAGGATCCTTATTTCGGCAAGAAGATAGCTGGAGGCCGCGGCGTTTCTGGTGAGGCCTCGTATGTGAAGTATATCGACGGCTATTATTACCTGTTTGTGACTTATGGTGGGCTTAAAGCTAATGCAGGCTACCAAATGCGAGTGTTCCGCTCTACCAGTCCTACTGGGCCATATAATGACCCCTATAATGGTGATGGAGTGGCAATCTATCCAGAAGCAAGTATGAATTATGGACCTGATGGAACCCGCAAGACCAATCGTGGTGAGAACATCTTTGGAGCCTATGGTGATTGGGGGTTCATGGCTACTGGCGACGATTCTGAGCGTTCTCAGGGACACAACTCGGTCATAACAAATGGCGACCAGACTTTTATGGTATATCATACCCGTTTCCAGAACCGATCAATTGTTGAGGCTCATGAATTGCGTGTTCATCAGGTATTTAAGAACAGCGATGGCTGGCTCTGTGCAGCTCCGTTTGAATATACTGGCGAGACGGTAACTAATACTCAGATTAAGACAACTCAGCAGGTTGCAACGGCCAATATTCCTGGTAATTACAAGATTCTCCTTCATGATAAGAATCTCGATCATGCAAATAAACAACTCAAGACTCCATTGAACATTGAGTTGAAATCTGATGGAACCATCGTTGGTGATAAGACAGGAACATGGAGTGTCACAGCAGGAACGTCGTATATTTCTATTAAGATTGATGAAAATAGTTATCAAAGCACTTATAATGGCGTACTCGTTGAACAAACCATGGAACCTACAGATGTCAAAGTCATTGCCTTTACCGCTATGAACAGGAAGAAAGAGGATAGAAATTCAGGCGATGGTGGCAATACCATTTGGGGCTATAAGGCGCCTTCCACGATTGGCGCCACCGACAAGGGTTGGGCAGAAGCTGGATCGTATACTACGCCTCTTAAATTGTCTACCAACAGTATGGTTACCTATAATCTCGAAGTGAATAGACTCGGTTCTGGCGATTATGCAGGCCTTGTTATAAATCTGTCAAAGACAGCTGGTCCTAATGAGAATAATGATAATGCTTGTCTCTTCTTGAGGTCTTCTGACTGGGCTTTCCATATTGGTACACAAGCTTGGTGGGCAGGATCTATTATTAATGCCAATACTTTTGGAGCAACTGCGACCAACACCGTTCTGGAAGGTGCAACTGTTGCCGTGAAAGTGCGTCGTGATGGTACAAAGGCTATCGTACAGACAGATATTACAAAGTCCGAGACAACCTATCACCACTATATGGCACAGGATTTAGGCAGTACTGACGATATTTATGTACTTGTTTGTGGTGACAATGCACAGTTAACGCTAAACGATTTCGCTATTGAGAACTATCAAGTGAATGGTGTCCTGCATGGTATTAATGATAATTCTGGTACGTTCGGAGCAGGTAGTCATACCGACTATACAATTGCGCCTGATGGTATGATGTCATTCCATTTTATCAATTATACAAACAAGTTGAATCCTTGGAACAACTGGGTATTTGAAATGGAGTATGATGGTAAATACAGTGATGTTGTTGCCGGTGGTGGTAACTGGGGAGCCTTGCAAGGCGGTGACGGTGCTGCAAATGTTGTTGATACAGGATGGCCAACGATTAATGGGTTAGGAGATAAGATGGATGGTGCCGATGTCGTACTGACTATTACTCGTAGTGGCGCAACTGTTACTGGTCATGCTGTTATGACTCCGACAAGTGGAGATTCCTTTACACGAGATTTCTCCTTTACTTCCACAGTTGATGGCTTTGCCTCCGCTCCAGCTACCATACGTCTGCTCACTGAAGGCGGTCACCTTGACCTGCTCAGTGCAAAGGTTGGTACCACCATCAGTGCATACGATTGGTCAACCTTCGTATGCGGCGATTACGCCCTTGATTTCTCACAGGCTCCTGACGGACTGACCGCTTATGCTGTCACTGGTCATGACGGCACTAATATTAATAAGGTGGAAGTGGCTTCGGCTGTTCCTGCAGGAACTCCTTTACTGCTGAAGGGTGATGCCAATACCACTTATTTCATTCCTGTTGCAGCTTCAGGTACAGCTCCTACTGTCAATCTGCTGAAGGCAGGAACCAATGTTATTCCCGAAAGTGGCAAGACCAAGTATGCACTGAGTGTTGAGAGTGGGGCAGCCCACTTCAAGAAGATAACTTCTGCACGTGCTATTCCTGTTGGCAAGGCTTACCTTGTATTCGACGAGGAGATTGCTGCCCGCGAACTCGGCTTTGACGGCTTCGACGGTGGAGATGCTACAGGTATTAATATGGTTAATGGTGAAGGGTTAAAGGTTAATGGTTCTGAGGTCTACTATGACCTGCAGGGTCGTCGCGTGCTCTATCCTAAGAAGGGCTTGTACATCGTAAATGGTAAAAAGGTTGTCATAAAGTAAGTCCCCTCCCGACCTCCCCTGTAACAAGGGGAGGGAAGGGGCTTTAACAGAAAAATCTACAAAAAACGAAAGATTATGAAAAAGCAATATATCAATCCCTCTATGGAGGTTGTCGAGATTAAGGCTCAACAGCTGTTGGCTGGTTCACCCCAGTTGAATGGTACTTTGGTTGGAGGTGATCCCATCTTGGGACGTGAGGCAGACTATGATGCAGAAGATGCCTCTCTCTGGTTGAATATGTAAAAACAACAATAATATTAATCTAAAAACTTACAAAAATGAAACAAATTTTACGCAAAACACTCCTCATCCTATTAGGAGGAGTCATGAGCTCTGCTGCGTGGGCAGGAACCATAGTAACAATGGGAAACGTTGGTCAAGCGTGGACAGAGAATAAACACAGCTATACTGTCGCTGCCAACAAAACCCTGACTCTGAATTTTACAGTATCATTAATAGGAGAAGAACCTGCTGATAATTATGGCTATTATGTTGATTTAAAGCAGGATGACAGTGCTAAGATGGCCGTTGAGAGTAGCGGTGGATTCTATTTCAGTGCCGCTCCAGGTAATGGTTGGTGGCAATGGGGATATCCTGAATCTTTCGATTGTGATTGGTGGAATGAAACCGATGGATATGCTGCTTTTTTAAAGGGCGTCATCACGAATGCTACCGTTGAATTAACAATCCAAAGATGCGGAACGCAAGTAACATATTATGCAGATATTATGACATCAGAGCCTAAAAGACATTATCTTCGAATAATTAGTCCTGTGAATACTTTAGATGAAGATAAAGATCTTACTGTAGATTTAGGTGCTAATTATGCTGTTCTCACTGGCATTACAGACGATATCTCTGATGAATTTACAGGAACTCTTATTGGTAGAGGCGATAATCATGCAGATTATGATGGTACAAATGCAACACATCAGGATTTTACACTCTCTGCTGATAAGTCACTAACTCTGAAATTCATTAATTACAGTTCTAAAATAGGTTGGGGTGATAACTGGTACGTTCGAATAACAAATGGAACCAAGTATTTCGACCTTCGTTGTGATTATTGGGGCGGAGAATCTGATGGCGCTGGATATTATTACCATTCTGAGGATACTTCTTCTCCTGGCTATTTTACCTTAACTTCTTCAACTGGAGCTTATTTTGATGGTTTTCCAACTGTTCTTCATAAAGCCAACGTCACATTAACTGTTACACGTGTTGGTAAGGTTATTACGATATCCGCAGTTCAGAATTGTTCGTCTAGCGTTGTGAAGACCCAAACATACACACTTACTCATGATGATTTTGAAACAGGTGACATTACAGTTGGCTTGTATGCAGCATGGTCTCACCTCGACCTACTTCCCGTTACCAAGACAATGACTGCTGCTGGCTGGGCAACTTATTGCAGCCCATATGCTCTTGACTTCACAAATGATATTGCTAATCTGACAGATGTATACATCATCACTGGCGGCGACGGCAGCCACGTGACGACGACATCGGTAAAGGGTGGTACAGTGCCTGCTAATACTGGTCTTTTGCTGAAAGGTACTGCTGGCGATATCAACATTCCCATTGTGGGTACCGGTACAACAGACGTAAGCGTTAATAAACTGATAGGTAAGACTGAAAGTTATAACTTAGCAGCAGATGGTGGCTATGTATTGATGGCATCACCCAGCGTTGGTTTCTACAAGAATACGAACGCCTTCACCGTAGGTGCTAACACTGCTTATCTGCCTGCTAATTTTGATGTTGCTGGAGCTCGCTCATTCTTCAGTCTCGACGATGAGACAACTGGCATTAATATGGTTAATGGTGAAGGGCTAAAGGTTAATGGTTCTGAGGTTTACTATGACCTGCAGGGTCGCCGTGTGCTCTATCCTACTAAGGGCCTGTATATTGTGAATGGTAAGAAAGTAATCATTAAGTAATTGAAGGAGGACAAGACAATGAAAAAGACATATAATATTCCTGAAATGAAGGTCGTACAGATGCAGGCTTCCTCACAGATGCTCGCCGGCTCAGTTGGCTATGGCAGTTCAACAACAGAGACGAGTGGTAACTTGAGCCGTGAAGCCGATTTTGACGAAGAATATTAGTTAGCTTTTTATCTAACCTAGAGATTGATTCATGCATTTTGAAAATGGTCCCTGCTATGTGTGATACATGGCAGGGACTTCTTTTTCATTTTCACTTCATCATCCATCCTCGTTCAATGAACGGGACCAGGAAAAGACATGGGAGCGCGGCAGTGCGGCAGCGCGGCATTTATGTTTTCGAATGTATGCAGGGAGAGAGAAGAGGGTGTATATATATCTATTTTAAATTATTATATATTATAATATATAATAATTATATATAATATAATAGATGGAATGCCGCGGATATGAATTTTGCAAATGCCGCGCTGCCGCGCTGCCGCACTACCGCGCCCAAAATTCCCCCAAATGTTAAAATGAAAATTTATTGAAAATAATTGGGGGAAACTATTGTTTTGCATCTGAATTTTTCGTACATTTGTATTGTCATTCAGAGGAAAGGACAGATGCCGATGGCGAGTGCGAAAAATTTTGTAGGCCTACCAAAAAATTCTATCTCGCCTGACAGCAAAAATCCTCTAGCGTGAAACGACAAAGCGAGTAAAACAAACAAATTCTATTAACCTTAAAAATCTATTACAATTATGGCATTGAAAGTTAAAGCTGTTGAGAAACTGATTAAGTTTTCGAAGAACGATCCTGGCGTGTATCGCTATGTGATGAGTCCTGAACTCTACATCGCGCTGTCCCAGGAGAAGGTGATCAAGGAGGCTGCCCTGCGCTCGGGCGTGAGCAAGGGTGTGATGCAGGCCTGCTGGGATGCCGCTGGCGAGGTGATCAAGGCATGGGCAACGGAAGGTCACTCGGTGGCACTGCCCGGACTGGGTACCATGCGCTTCGGACTCCGTGCCAAGGCTGTCGAGAAGTTGGAGGACGTGAAGTCGTCGCTCATCTCCACCCGACGCATCATCTTCACCCCCGCTGTGGACTTGAAGGAGGAACTGAAGGCCACTGCCGTCCAGATTACCTGCTTCGACCGCACCGGTCAGGAAGTGAAGCGTGTCACCTCTACCGACGATGGCGAAGTCGAGGAGCTCGATGGACCTAGCACTGAGGGCGGACCTTCCACCGAAGGTGGACCTAGCCAGGAGGGCTGATGTACGAGGGCTGATGTACGAGGGCTGATGGCTGATGGATGATGGCTGAGAAACTCAGGAACTTGAAGAGCCGAGAGCAATTGCTCTTGGCTTTTTATGATGGTGGTGGTATATTTTTCGATTTTATCTACAGCACAATTATTATTTGGTATTTTTTTGGATAATCTAGAAAATAGTCGTATCTTTGTCAAACAATTAACAATCATTTGTTAGATTCTAATAGCAAGATAATATGAAGAAGCATGGTAATTTCCTAATTGTTTATCTAATCGGTTGCATATGTTTATTAGTTTTAGTGATGGCTGGGAAAAACATCCTTTCTAAAACTAATGTCCCCTCTGATATCTTTTTCCATACACCAATACCAGATACACTTACTGTAAATAGTAAATATAAAGTCCCTGTCAATGTAGAAGATAGATTCCTGAACAATTTGGATAACGACAGCGAGCTCCTGAGCATTAGTGAAGGAGTCGAGGATATGGATTTGCAATTGTTCCTGATATCGTTTGTGGAGTTCAATATTGACATCAATGCACTGGAGTTGGGTTCTCTGGTTTTGTTACGGATGTACTGGAATGGCAATATGGTAAAACTCGCAACACACCTCAACCATTTCTTACAACAGCTCAAGGACGCAGGCATTCAGCACGATCTGCCCTACTATGTTCCACAGAATCTTCCTCCCATCGATTTGATGGAATAAGAATCCAAAGCATTATTTTTTTGAAACCTAAAACAAAGTACAATGGAACTAAAACAATATATCGCAGACATTAACCCGCAATACCAGACAGGTATGGCAAGGGGACGCGCTTATCGTCCAACTTTGAAAGACTGTAAGCGCATAACCCTGAGTTCCGAAGATGAGAAGCACTACAAGCAAATCATCTATGTGCTTCAACAAACGGAGAGAATAATGGGTGAGATAGATGAAATAATAACTGAATATAAAAGCGAAGGAAATAGAATGTGAATAGTAATTATTAAATTGGTAAAAACATGAAAAGACTATTATTATTGGCAATGCTTTCTATCTTGCTATTGGGCACAGTGAAAGCTCAGAGTATAGCTGGCGTTTACGACAGTGATTTCAACGAAATGACCCTGCAAGTCAACGGCAACAAGGTAACTGGCACATACAAATGGGCAGACGGACGCATCGAAGGAACGCTCTCAGGGCATACCCTCAAAGGACGCTGGACCCAATCGAACGGCAAAGGACGTTTCGTGTTTGAGTTCAATTCTGACTTCTCTGCCTTCACTGGTAAGTGGAGCTACAATGATGCTGAACCAGCGTCGAAATGGAAC
>JAEEGG010025311.1_pt1 | contig 11436 bp, 7 predicted proteins | sample 9134161 | NCBI WGS metagenome assembly JAEEGG01 (sample SAMN16246543, study PRJNA631951) | gut metagenome | biome: gut microbiome; feature: rumen; material: CR-attached | host: Bos | place: Iran: Karaj | collected 2018-10 | reverse complement strand
TGCATACGGGAATTCCTCAACAGACGGAAGAACCGGAACGAGCGCCTTATCTGCGAGTGCACCGTGACCGATCTCGCGGCGTCCCGGACCTCTGGAAGGCTTGGTCTCACCGACGGAGTAGCTCGGGAAGTTGTACTGGTGCATGTAGCGCTTGGTCTCCTCGTTCTCATCCAGGCCGTCGATGCGCTGCGCATCGGAGACCGGACCGAGGGTTGCGATTGTCAGAACCTGTGTCTGACCGCGGGTGAACAGACCGGAGCCGTGTACACGCGGCAACACACCGACTTCTGCGGCGAGCGGTCTGATCTCGTCGATCTTTCTGCCGTCCACGCGCTTGCCCTGATAGAGCCAGTCGCGGACGATTGTCTTCTGGAGCTTGTAGATGCACTCGTCGATCATTGCGATACGGGTCTCATTCTCCGGATCGAACTTCTCGTGGATTGCATTCTTGATCGGAAGCAGTCTTGCTTCGCGGATATTCTTATCATTGGTATCGAGTGCGAACTCGACGTCCTTGCGAGCGAATGCCATGATTGCATCGAACAGCTCGTGATCGACCTCCATGGACTCAAACTCGAACTTCGGCTTGCCGATTTCCTTCTGAATCTCAGAAATGAATGCGACGAGCTTCTTGATCTCCTCATGTGCCTTGAGGATGCACTCGAGCATCAGATCATCCGGAACCTCGTTTGCACCTGCCTCGATCATAACGATCTTCTCGGCAGTGGCAGCAACGGTCAGCTTCAGATCGGAGACAGCTCTCTGCTCCTTCGTCGGCATCAGAATGATCTCGCCGTCAACGAGTGCGACCTCGACGCCGCCGATCGGACCGTTCCACGGAATATCAGAAATCGAGATTGCGACGGATGTACCGATCATGCCGAGGATTTCCGGCATCACATCCTGATCGACAGCCAGAACCGTCATGACGACTGCAACGTCATTGCGCATATCCTTCGGGAACAGCGGACGGATCGGACGGTCTACGCAGCGGGAAGTGAGGATTGCGTGCTCGCTCGGCTTGCCCTCGCGCTTCATGAAGCTGCCGGGGATTCTGCCGACGGAGTACATACGCTCCTCGTAATCCACGGAAAGCGGGAAGAAATCTACGCCGTCACGCGGCTTCTCGCTCGCGGTGACATTTGCCATGACAACGGTATCGCCGCAGCGAACCCAGCAGGAACCGTTGGAAAGCTCACAGGTCTTGCCTGTCTCAATGCTCAGTTCTCTGCCGCAGAATGTCGTCTTGAAAATCTTGTGATTCTCGAACATTTGGATAAGCCTCCTTAGAAATGATTTGTTTCGTGCTTTTCCGCAGTTCGCCCGACATCTGTTAGCATAAAATCACGGACTGCATAAGGCTCCAGTACATGATTTCATGCTAAACCGGCTGGGGAGACCGCGAAAGCACGATTGCGGTGAACAAATAAAAGGGAAGGGAGTCGCCTCCCTCCCCCTCATTGCGCGTATTACTTACGCAGGCCGAGACGCTCGATCGTCGCTCTGTAACGCTCGATATCCTTCTTCTTCAGGTACTGGAGCAGATTACGGCGGCGGCCGACCATTTTCAGCAGACCACGGTAGGAGTGGTGGTCGTGCTTATGCTCCTTCAGATGAGCATTCAGGTCGTTGATGCGGCGGGTCAGAATTGCGATCTGCACCTCAGGAGAACCGGTATCGCCCTCGTGGGTTGCATTTGCAAGGATGACCTCCGTCTTTTCTTCCTTACGAAGCATGGGTTTCACCTCTTTCTTGATCGTTAATCCGGTAAACGCAGGTGGGGGAAGGTGAAAACCTCCTGCAAACGGCAGGCATACTCCCGAATCCGCGTAAACGGTCTATTTATTATAACATATTTCCCGCATTTTGTCCATGAACAAACTATGAACATTTTGTGAACTCGGTATGAATGCGGAAACAGGTGCCTCGGCATCCCGCATTTCAGTTTCGATCAATTATTATAGTATATCGCATTTTTCCTGCAATGTCAAGCCGGCAGGGAATAATCCATCTTTGGCAGTTTGATTACATCGCATACGGCAGCTGTTGCCGTCCGATTACAGTCCGGCAACACGGCATTTACAATCCGATACACCGCTTGCATTTCCTCCCGATATGCGCTATACTAGGCATAACAAAGGCGATTTTCGCAGAAAGGATGCATACTAATGAAGTACAGATCTATCACGCTTCTCACCGCCGCGCTCCTGCTGACCGGATGTGCAGCCGCACAGCAGACCGATCCCGCCGGAAATCTCACCGAGCAGACCGTGGAAACAACCGGTGCAGAAACCGATGCACCGATCACTGCACAGACCGTTACGCAGGCGGATATCACGCTGCCCGATCTCTCTGCATTCGGCATTGATACGGGTGCATTTGCGCCCGCAGATGAACCGTATGTCGTTTCCGGCGAGTATGATAATATCGCATTCGACGGTGAACCGCCGCAGCAAACATTCTATGCATATTACAACCCGCAGAAGGACCGCCTGCTGTTCGATCAGTTCGGAAGACTGCGCTCCTATGATTCGAACGAACAGACAAGCTGGCACATGGATCCGAATCCGGATGCGTATACGACCGTCACTGATGACGAATCGCTCAAGACGACCGCTCCGAACGGCGAAACAGCCGAAACGCTGCCGCCGCCAAGCGGCAGTACGCCCTCTGATGACTACATCATGGAACTGGACGGCGGCAGGCTTCTGCATTGCAGAGAAGCTTACGGCGCCGAAATGCGCACCGCAGATGAGCTGCGCAGCATCGCCGACCGCCTGCTGGATACCATCGTGCCGGAGCGCGAAACCTTTACCGAGCGTTCCGAATCCATACTGGAAGCAACGCCGAGCCAGATTTTCATCCCCTGCAATGTCCATATCACACGCAGTTATAATGAGGATATCTTCGATTCCGCATTCGTTTCACTGGATGCAGACGGAACGGTACAGTGTTTCACCATCTCTTATGCGGATATCACCGATCTTTCCGTATCGGAAAGGCTCCGTGAAAAGGCGGTAAGCTACGCAAAAGAAATGTATTCCAGCAATCCGGTGATCGAGGATATGGAAGGCTCCTGCTTCCATATCGGCGACACGGACTACGGCTGGTATACTGTCACATTCCTCTTTAGTGACGGCGAAGGCTGCGACGAGATCTTTGTCCGCGGAGACTGACAGAAGGCAGAATCCCTGAATCGAAAAAGCCGCTCAATCAGCACTGTATGCTGATCGGGCGGCTTTCTGTATGCCTTTATTTCGTGCCGAAGATGCGGTCGCCGGCATCGCCGAGACCCGGAACAATATACGCATCTTCATTGAGATGCTCATCGAGACAGCCGCAGTAAATGTCAATATCCGGATGCGCTTTCTGCAAGGCTTTCAGTCCCTCCGGCGCTGCAATGATGCACATGAATTTGATATGATTGCAGCCCTTGTCCTTGATGAACTGCACCGCCTGAATCGCCGAGCCGCCGGTCGCAAGCATTGGGTCCGGCAGAATCACAAGGCGGTCTTCGATCCCCTTGGGCAGCTTGCAGAAATACTCATGCGGCTCGTGCGTGACCTCATCGCGGTAGAGACCGATGTGTCCGACCTTCGCCGACGGCACCAGATTCAGGATGCCGTCCACCATGCCGAGACCGGCGCGCAGAATCGGAACAATCGCCAGCTTTTTGCCGGAGAGCATCGGTACCTGTGCCATTGTGATCGGCGTCTTGACCTCGACAAGCTCCGTCGGCAGATCGCGCATCGCCTCATACCCCATGAGCATCGCAATTTCACTGACGAGAATACGGAAATCGCGGGTGCCGGTGTGCTCATCGCGCAGCAGAGAAATCTTGTGCTGAATCAGCGGATGATCGAGAATTACTGTAGTTGCCATAATCGAATCTTCCTTTCAGTTTATGAAATATAATATAACCGGTTTGATACTGTTATGAACCGTAGCGGCGGGATTGCCAAGTCAAAATCACCGGTCACGCAGATGAATGTCAAAATCGCCGCACAAAACATACCCTGTTTACTTCTTCTTTTTCTTCTTATGGTGATTGTTGTGTTGCTGCTTCTGTGCCGGAGCGGATTTCACCGCAGCAGCCGCCTTGACCGGTTCCGCAGGGGCTTCCTCCTTCGCTTTGGAGAGCATCCGGTTTGTCAGGATGCCGAGAATCAGTGCCGTCGCAATTTCGGTGATTGTCACCGAACCGAAATGCAGGCTCAGTCCGCCGATGCCCGCAATCAGAATCACGGATGCCGTAAACAGATTGCGGTTATTGCCGAGATCAACACCTTGCAGCATCTTCAGACCGGAGACTGCGATAAAGCCGTACAGCGCGATGCAGACACCGCCCATGACACATGCCGGAATCGAATCGACAAACGCAACCAGCGGCGTAATAAACGAGAACAGGATGCAGCCGATTGCCGCCGCGAAAATCGTCAGCGTGGAAGCATTGCCGGTGATCGCCACGCAGGCAATGGATTCACCGTAGGTCGTATTCGGGCAGCCGCCGAAGAATGCACCCGCCATAGAGCCGATGCCGTCGCCGAGCAGCGTCCGCGTCAGGCCCGGCGTTTCGAGCAGGTCTCTGCCGATGATCGAGGACAGGTTCTTATGATCGGCGACATGCTCCGCAAACACCACGAATGCGACCGGAACATACGCCGCGAAGATCGTTGCAAAATAGGATGCGGAAAATTCACCGGTGCCGCGCAGCGCTTCCGCAAAGGTCAGGTGCGGCAGGCTGAAAAATGTATTGACCGTCACGGCGCCGTCTGCAAGCATGTAATTTGAAAATACGCTGAAATCGACGATTTTCAGTGCGTCAATGCCTGCGGAATATCCGATTGCCGTCAGGATCGCCGCAGCAAGATAACCCGCGAGAATACCGAGAATGAACGGGATCAGCTTCATCATCTTTTTGCCGTAAGTCGAGCAGAGCATGACCGTCGCAAGCGTGATCAGTCCGCAGATGATTGCTGCATACGGCGAGGCTGCCGCTACGCTTTCGCCCGTATCACTGAGGATGCTGACATCGCCCTTCTGTAAATCACCGACCGCATTTCCGGCAAGCGACAGCCCGATGATCGCAACCGTCGGACCGATCACAACGGGCGGCATCAGACGATTGAGCCAGCCGACGCCCACAGCCTTGATAATCAGCGCAATCAGGACGTATACAAGCCCTGCAAGCACTGCGCCGAGCAGCAGACCGAGCATGCCGAGCTGCATCGAAACGCCGCCTGCAAATGCGGCTGCCATAGAACCGAGAAACGCAAACGAGGAGCCGAGAAAGACCGGACTTTTCCGCTGCGTGAACAGCAGATAGACAATCGTGCCGACACCGGCACCGAACATCGCCGCAGCAGGCGTCAGACCGTTTCCGATAATCATCGGCACGGCAATCGTCGCCGCAAGGATCGCCAGCATCTGCTGGAGCGCGAACACAACGAGCTTTCCGCCCTGCGGCTTGTCCGCAATGTCATAGGTGAGCTTCATACACATCCTCCTTTTTCCGCGGCAGAAAAAAAGCCCTGTCTTTTGCAGACAAGGCAGCCGCGGCGGCTGAGGGTATGTGCGATGCTTGTCTGCACCGGGATACGCCGCATGATTAGTTTCATTATACCCGACGCATCCGTGTTTGTCAAGCGTTTTCTGGATTTTTCATATACGGAAAAATGCAGATTCCGGTCCGCGCAGCGTTTTCTTTGTATCTGCGGATTTTTTCCGGCACGGCGCATGAAATATCTTCCGGCAACGGCGTATTTCAGAATAATCACTTGACAAACTGCCCCCTTTGGGTGTAAAATATAAGAGTATATTTATGCATGAAAGGCAGGAATCCAAAATGGGACTCACAATGACGGAAAAAATCCTCTCTGCACATCTCGTAGAGGGTGAACTGATCCGCGGTACCGAAATCGGCATCCGCATCGACCAGACGCTGACGCAGGATGCAACCGGCACCATGGCTTATCTCGAATTCGAGGCAATGGGCGTGCCGCGCGTCCGCACGGAGCGCTCTGTCGCTTATATTGACCACAATACCCTCCAGAACGGCTTTGAAAACGCAGACGATCACCGCTTCATCGGAAGCTGCGCCAAGAAGCACGGTCTGTTCTTCTCCCGTCCGGGCAACGGCATCTGTCATCAGGTGCATCTGGAACGCTTCGGCATTCCGGGCAAGACCCTGATCGGCTCCGATTCCCATACCCCGACCGGCGGCGGTCTCGGTATGCTCGCAATCGGCGCAGGCGGTCTGGATGTCGCTGTTGCAATGGGCGGCGGTGCATACTATATTACTTGCCCGAAGGTCGTCAATGTCAAGCTCTCCGGCAAGCTCAGCCCGTGGGTCGCTGCAAAGGATGTGATCCTCGAGGTGCTCCGCCGCATGACCGTCAAGGGCGGCGTCGGCAAGGTTATTGAGTACACCGGCGAAGGCGTCAAAACGCTGACCGTTCCGGAGCGCGCAACGATCACGAACATGGGCGCGGAGCTCGGCGCGACGACGTCCGTCTTCCCCTCCGACGAAACGACGCGCGCCTATCTCGCGGCGCAGGGGCGCGAGGACGTCTGGAAGCCGCTCGCCGCCGATCCGGGCTGCGTCTACGATGAGATGCTCGACGTGGACCTTTCGGAACTCGAGCCGCTCGTCGCCCTTCCCCACTCCCCCGACAACGTCGTCCCCGTCCGCGAGGCCGGCCCCGTGAAGGTGGACCAGGTCGCGATCGGCTCCTGCACGAACTCGAGCTTCGCCGACCTGATGAAGGTCGCCGCGATCCTGAAGGGCCGTTCGGTCGCGAAGGACGTCAGCCTCGTCATCGCCCCCGGCTCCTCCGCGATCCTCGCGAAGCTCGCGGAGAACGGCGCCCTCGCGGACCTGATCCGCGCGGGCGCGCGCGTGATCGAATGCGCCTGCGGCCCGTGCATCGGCATGGGCCAGTCCCCGTGCTCGGGCGGCGTCTCCCTCCGCACGTTCAACCGCAACTTCCGCGGCCGCAGCGGCACCCCCGACGCCGGCATCTACCTCGTCAGCCCCGAAACGGCCGCGTACAGCGCCCTCTCCGGCGTCCTCTCGACCGGCTTCGGCGGCGCTGGCGACGCGGACGGGATCGCGCTTTCCTCTCTTCCCGCCGCGGAGCCGCTCCGGAAGAACGACGCGTTCTTCCTCTATGACGCCGCCGCGGACAAGACCAACACGCCGCTCGTCATGGGCCCGAACATCAAGCCGTTCCCGCTCAACAAGCCGCTCCCCGATACGCTCTTCCTCCGCGTGACGATGAAGGCCGGCGACAACATCACGACCGACGACATCATGCCCGCCGGAACGAAGGTCCTCCCCTACCGCTCGAACGTCCCGTACATGAGCAACTTCTGCTTCGAGACGATCGACACCGGATTCCCCGAACGCTGCCGCACCGTCACGGAGGAGAACTCCGGCTACGACGGCTGCGCGATCGTCGGCGGCCAGAACTACGGCCAGGGCTCGTCCCGCGAACACGCCGCGCTCGCCCCGCTCCACCTCGGCGTCCGCGTCGTCCTCGCGAGATCGTTCGCCCGGATCCACCGCTCGAACCTGATCAACAGCGGCATCCTTCCGCTCGTCTTCGAGGACCCGGCCGATTACGACCGCCTCGCCCTGTTCAACGAACTTTACTTTGAAGACCTCCCCGGACAGCTCCGCTCCGGCGGCCCGATCACCGTCCGCAACCTCGCGGACCAGTCTTCGTTCCGCGTGCTGGGCGGCTTCTCCGAACAGGAGATCGACCTGCTCTTCGCCGGCGGTAAGATCAACCTTCTGAAAGGAGGATCCAGATGACACACGAAACGTACACGAACGCCTTCGCGGCGATCGTCGAACAGCAGCTCGCCCGCATCGAACGGATGAAGCGGGACACGTCGTTCGACGACTACAAAAGCCTTGATAAGATCGTGATCGGCGTCATCGGCGGCGACGGCATCGGTCCCGCGATCACGGCCGCGGCGGAGCGCGTTCTCCGGACGCTCCTCGCGAAGGAGGTCGCGCGCGGCAAAGTCGAATTCCGCACGATCGGCGGCCTCACGCTTGAAAACCGCGTCCGGACGCTCCAGCCGATCCCCGACGGCGTGATGGAGGAGATCAAGGCCTGCAACGTCCTGCTCAAGGGGCCGACGACGACGCCGAAGAAAGGCGACGGCTACCCGAACATCGAATCGGCGAACGTCGCGATGCGGAAGGCGCTCGACCTGTTCGCGAACGTCCGTCCCGTCCGCGTCCCCGAACTCGGCATCGACTGGACGTTCTTCCGCGAGAACACCGAATGCCTCTACGCGATGGGCTCCTCCGGCCTGAATATCACCGACGACCTCGCGGTCGACTTCCGCGTCATCACGACGCAGGGGACCGAGCGCATCGCGCGCCTCGCGTTCGAATTCGCCCGCGCGAACGGCAAGAAGCGCGTCACGATCGTCACGAAGGCGAACGTCGTCAAGGCGACCGACGGCAAGTTCCTCGAGGTCTGCAAAAAGGTCGCGGCGGACTACCCCGAGATCGAGACGGACGACTGGTTCATCGACATCATGACCGCGAAGCTGATCGATCCGAAGCGGCGCGGCGAATACCAGGTCTTCATCCTGCCGAACCTCTACGGCGACATCCTGACCGACGAAGCCGCGGAGATCCAGGGCGGCGTCGGAACGGCCGGCTCCTCGAACATCGGCCGCCACTACGCGATGTTCGAAGCGATCCACGGCTCCGCCCCGCGCATGGTCGAAGAGGGCCGCGCGAAATACGCTGACCCCTGCTCCGTCATCCGCGCCGGCTCGATGCTCCTCTCCCACATCGGCTATCAAAAGGAGGCCGACCTGCTCGCGGAGGCGCTCGAGATCTGCACCGTCACCGAAAAGAAACTCGTCACGACCGGCCGTAGCGACGGCGCGACATGCGAAGAGATGGCCGATTACATCCTGGAAACCGTTAAAAAACTGGAGGAACTGAAATGAAGCGCAACCCCGAACCCCTTTCCGGCAATGCCTATCAGCTGATCCGCAAGGATATTCTGCAGAACAAATTCGCCGTCGGCGAGAAGCTGACCGAGCAGGTCCTCTGCGACCGCTACGAGATGAGCCGGACGCCCGTCCGCGAGGCGCTCCGCCAGCTCGAGCTCGAAGGGCTGATCGAGATGGTCCCGAACCGCGGCGCGTTCGTTCTCGGCCTCTCCCCCCAGAACCTGCGCGACCTCTACGACATGCGGCGCGATTACGAGGTCCTGGCCGTCCGCTGGGCGATCGAGCGCATGACCGACGAGGATCTCGCGCGGCTCGAGGAGGCGTACGAATTCATGGAATTCTACACGATGAAGAACGAGTCCGACAAGATGCTCAACATCAACACCCAGTTCCACGAGCTGATCTACGCGGCCGCCGGGAACCGCATCCTCCAGAACACGCTCTCGACGTACCAGGCCTACATCAAGCTCACGAAGACGAACACCGCCTACGTCGACGGCTACCTCGACGAGGTCCTTCAGGAGCACAAGGCGATCTTCGAGGCCTTCAAGGCGCGCGACCCCGAGGCCGGCGCGAAGGCCATCGCCCGCCACATCGACAACGCGAAGAAACGCGCCCACTTCATGGACTGAATGACCGCACGAAAAAACCGCGCCCCGCGGGGCGCGGTTTTGTTTTGCAATGTTTATTCCGTCAGTCGAAGATCGTCAGGTTCTCGATGCCGATGAGGTCGTAGCGGAGGACCTGGAGCGCTTCGGTATAGACCCAGATCTCTCTCGTCAGGTTATCGCCGCCGTACTGTCTGACGAGATCGTAGAGCGACACGTATTCCATGCCTTCGGGATAGACGCTGAGTTCCTCGCTGCCGATGGCGAAGAGAAGGCTGCGGCCGTAAAGATCGTCGAGCAGATCGTCGAACCAGCCGTTCATCCGCGCCTCCTTGACGTAATCGTAGCCGGACGCTTCGAGTTCCTTCCAGGCTGTCTTCTTCAGAAGCGCCGGGATGTCCGCGCCCTTCCGGAAGAGGTCTTCGATCGTGAGCGGTTCGGTCGAATCGCCCTTGAAGACGGTGTATTGGCCGGCGCTCCTGCTTTCAAGCTGGTTGACCCAGGTCCCGTTCCGGTAGGCGGACGCGTAATAGCTCTGTCCGCTGTAGACGCTCGTGTAGTCCGCGACGCGCGTGACGTAGCCGCTCAGGCTCGCGGTCATCCGGATGTCGAGATCGGGATTTTCCGCCTCGATCCGTTCGTATGCCTCCGAGACCTCCGCGAGGAACGAATCCCGCTCCTCCTCCGAGACCGGAAGAGACGCGATCTGGCCTTCCGGCATCGATTCGTAGTACGTCAGGTCATAGCCGAACGAGCTGCCTTCCTTTCCGAAGAGCGAATCGCTCCAGTCCCATACCGAGACGGTCTCGCTCTCCGGGAACGGGTGCGCGATGAGGCGCATCGACGGCGTTTCGTCGATGAAGAGAGACCGTTCCGTACGGAACTTGTCGAGGGAGATGCCGTCCGTCACGTCGACCCCGATCGAGGCCGGATAGAATTCGCTGAGGCTGACCCACGGCGTCTTCTCGTCGAAGATCAGCTGGATCGTGCCGATATCGGTCAGGATGAAATTCTGGTCCTCCGTCAGGCCGGGGAACGTCCCCGCGAGGCGGAACGTCGACGTTCCGTAAGGGCCGTAATAGCCCCAGTCCTGGCTCTCCTCGGAATCCTCGTTCTCGATGTAGTCCTGGACCCTGCCGTTCAGATACGCGAGGCCCGCTTCCGGGTCGTCGAAGAGATCGGTGATCTTCAGCTGCTCGCCCGTCGAGAGGTCGAACGTCATGCCGCGCTGCGCGGACCAGGACATCCAGCCGCCGTTCGGATCGTTGTAATACCGCGACGTCGAGACCATGACCGAGATGATGTTGCCGAAATTCGCGTAGGACCACGCGTTCGCGCTCCGGTCCGGTATGATGCCGTCGAAGTCGGCGGTTCGGACGGCGATCCCGCGGTAAGCCGGTAGCTCGTCCGTCTCGATCATCTCGATGAACGCATGGGCGATCGCGCGGTTGATCTTATTTTCGACCGCCTTGTCCTTCAGGCCCGCGATCTGGACGTACGCGCCTTCCGCGCCGTCGCCGTTCTTATAGTCGACCGTCGATTCCTTCAGATGATTTCCCGTGACGACGCAGCGCGTCTCGTGGAGCGGCGTGCGGATCATCGCGGGAAGCGCGGGCGCGACGAACGGGCCGGCATTTTCCTTTACGGGGATGTAGGACAGCTTCTTCGCGAGCGCCTGTCCCTGGTCGGAGAGGCACCAGTCGATGATCTGGCGGAGGAACGTTCCCTCGGTCGCCTCCCCTTCACGCGTGACGAGGCAGTATTCCGGCACCATCGGGTATTTGTCCGAGCGGATGTTCTCCTCGTCCGGTGCGAAGCCGTCGACCTTGAGGAGTTTGATGTC
>JAEEGG010025308.1_pt1 | contig 11436 bp, 7 predicted proteins | sample 9134161 | NCBI WGS metagenome assembly JAEEGG01 (sample SAMN16246543, study PRJNA631951) | gut metagenome | biome: gut microbiome; feature: rumen; material: CR-attached | host: Bos | place: Iran: Karaj | collected 2018-10 | reverse complement strand
CTTCATTAATTTTGTTCCCATAATTTTTCTCCTTGTTTTTTCTTATCGTATGACTATGTTATACATCATAGCAGGGTTAAATAGTAGTGTCATAAGTCACAATGTATAATGACTAAAGTCATAAGTTGTATCACTTGCTTTGTGATTATGAGTATATCATTATATTTTACCCGGTTAAAGTATTATGATAGCGAAATAAGACTCCATTTTCCCTTTTGAAAAGCGGATTAATGTCAAATTAGGGTTCCGTTCCTTTTGACAGATCATGCATTTTGGTGTATCATATAACAAAACGCTGAATGCGTTTTCGAGGTTATATTCAATGCAATAAATATGTCGGAGGAACAACGTGAGACAGAATATACAGATAACCCTAAATCCCGAATATGTTCTTTCCAGGCAGTATGCAGAGGTACTGCCCATAGAGGATATCTATGCCCATATAAAGGATCTGGGTTTTGAATTTATGGAAAAGGAAAATGAGAGTCTGACCGGACTTACCCTTAAGATAGAAGCCAAGGACTGTTCGGAAACAGCGGATTCGCTGCTCACGGTACTCTCTGAAACCATAGGACTTCCAAAAGAAAAATTTGAGAATAAGAATGAAGGCAAAGCCTATATGGTGGTCTGCGACGGTGTGGCATCCGCTGTGATCACCGAGATAGGAGCAAATGCACCTTCAGTTTATGAATCATATAAGAAAATATCCGAGAAAGTAGGCTGGAACGAGTTTAAGGATCTCTGCAGGGAGATACTTGTGGTTTCTCCACAGATAAAGAGAAACGCCATATTCAAGAGCTTTCTTTTCCAGAACTATCTGATCTCGGTAAATGACGGTTGCGGTCTGTCCACCGCTCTGGATGATTTTGCACAGCTGATATCCGATCTGGAGCTCTTCAGCTTTAATGAAAAGCAGCCGGTAGTGGAGATCAGGCTTTCATCAAAGTCGGAGCCGGATTCCATGACTGTACCGGAGGCTCTTGAAGCCCTTTATGATGATGAGGACAATAATAAGCTGGTGTGCCTTGATATCAGTGAATATCTGGAAAAATCAAAGCATAACGAGCTGAAGACCTTCTTAACCAAGCTTGTGGCATTACAGGAATCGTACATATTTTTCTTTAGGATACCGTTTTTGGAGCCCGATGCCTTTAATACTATAAGAAAGGTTTTGGCAGATGTGCTCTATATCCGTGCCATTTCGGTACAGCCCTTTAATAACGATGAGTTAAAGGAATGTGCCGTAAGAGCCATTACTGAAGCAGGATTTTCCGCAGAGGATATCGTCTGGGACGTATTTTTCTCCAGGATCTGTGAGGAAAAGAGCGACGGGCGTTTCTACGGCATACAGTCCGTAATGAAGGTCGTTTACGAGATGCTCTGGCTGAAAGCAAAAGCAGAGGCAGCCAAAGATGATGAAGCCCATGACAGCAAGCTGATAGTACAAAAGGATATCCTGGAGCTTTCACCCACCTTCCAGAAGGAGGTACATGACGGCTTTGACGCATTGAGCGAGCTCATCGGTATGGAAAAGATAGCTGACAGGATACGTGAGATAGTAGCGCAGGTAAAGCTTGCCATAGAAAACAAGAGCATGGAGCGTCCATGTCTCCATATGAGATTTGCCGGAGCTCCAGGTACAGGCAAGACCACGGTAGCGAGGATACTCGGACAGATACTGCGTGAAAACGGGATCCTAAGAAACGGATATTTCTTTGAGTATTCCGCAAGAGACCTGTGCGGAGAGTACATAGGACAGACAGCACCCAAGACCAGTGCCATCTGCCGTGATGCATACGGTTCGGTACTTTTTATAGATGAGGCCTATGCGCTTTACCAGGGCGATGACAAGAGCTCCGACTACGGCAGGGAGGCTCTGACCACGCTTGTATCCGAGATGGAAAACCACCGCGATGACATGGTGGTAGTCATGGCCGGATACAAGGATGACATGAATAAACTGATGGAAGGAAATGCTGGCCTAAGGAGCCGTATGCCGTTCCTTTTGGAATTTGAAAGCTACAACAAACAGCAGCTCTTCGAGATTTTCATGTCCTTTGTAAAGAAGCATTTTAAATATGATGAGGACTTTTCAAATGCGGCTTCGGAATATTTTGATTCCTTATCTACCGAATATATGAAATCAGCCGAATTTGCAAATGCGCGTTTCGTAAGAAACCTCTATGAGAGATGCTGGTCAAAGGCAGCAATGCGTACCTCTATGTCAGGCATTAAGAATATAACACTTAAAAAAGAGGATTTCTTAGCCGCATCCGGTGAAAAAGAGTTCTCAGAGAAGCTTGCGATGAAGGCTAAGATAGGATTTTAGGAGGGGCCATGACACAATCAGAGATGAATGCAGCTTCGAGCAGGCTGTTCAATATAGGAAAGGAACTGTTCAAAAAGCTTTCCATAGGTGATTCACTGTATATTAATGAAGAGAATCTTCAGATAGACGGGGATTTTACCGCAGAGCCCTTTAAGGTACATCTGAAGCTTTCGGTTTATCCTGAAAACGGGATAATGACACTGTTTTCAGTACTGCCCTTTGATGTGCCGGCTACAAAGGCCAGTGAGTTTGCAAAGCTTATCTGCAGCATAAACTACAATGATTTTTATGCCGGAAACTATGACTATAACCCCGAAAGAGGAAAGGTAGTGTTCCGTCTCGCTATGCTTTACCGTAACAGCATAATATCCTCGGAGCTGATGGAAGAGAGCATCCAATATGCCATTTCAACAGTTGCAAAATATAATGACAGGCTATTTGAGGCAGCCAGGGATAACTAAAGTATAAAGTTTTTTCAAATAAAAGCCGATATTCTCTATGGTGAAGTATCGGCTTTTTTTGTCTTATATGATTTTGGAGGACAGGGAACTATGAAGAAAATCCTTGATTACGGAATACTTACAGCCTGCATGGTTGTTGTCATATTATTTTTTGCAAAAGGAATATCGGGTTTTGGAGGAGTTATCCCGGTGGAGGCTTCTGCCACTACTCCGACTCCCATACCGACTACCACAGGTGTCAGGATGGCAACACCCACACCTGTTCCCGTCAATTACTCAAGACCTTCGCCCACACCAAAGGCAGAAAATCTTGTGGCATATTATGCGGGAACATCGGTACTGGTCGGTGAGAAATATGATAAATCCAAGCTGATGGTTACTGCTAATTTTGATAACGGTACTGTAAAAGTCCTGGAACCTTCAGAATATACTGTATCGAGCGAGCTGGTATATAAGAACGGATTAAATACCGTAGTAATCATGTATCGTGATCTGTATACCACTGCATATATAAGCGGCAGGTCGCTGAGCAAACTTATCGTAACACCGAAAAGATATGACTATGGTATCGGGAATATGCCTGATAAAAAGGACCTGACCGTCATGGCATGTTACAGTGACAACTCCATAGAGATGATAACTGAGGGATACAAAATATATCCGCAGACACTCACTAACCTGGGAGAAAATGAGGTAACTGTAGTTTACGGCGGATGTGAGGCAAAATGTAAGGTCTATGCCAAATACTGGACTAGTGTTGTAGCCATAAACGTTACCTATAATAAACAGGAGCTGTTTACAAATGAACTCCTGGATAAAGAGGATTTTACAGTAATGGCAGTATATTCAGATCTGTCTGCTGAGAGAGTAACTACCTTTACATTATCCAGGAACATGTTTTATGACAGCGGGAAACAGCCCATTACCGTAACCTACGGCGGAGTAAGCAAGAGCATAGAGCTCGAACCCATTGAACGTTATGTAGTTGGCATAAGAGCCGAGTATACAGGCGGGATGGTGACTGTTGGCAGAAAAATTAACAGAGATAACCTGCATGTATATAAGAGATATGTAGACGGAGAAGAGGAAGAAACCGACGCCTATACCATACTTAATCCGACGATCAATTATGTGGGTTACAATACGATCACGGTTTATTACGGTGAACTCACCGGAGAAGCGGTCGTAGAGGGTACAGGATATGTGCAGCCGGATTTCAACTATGTTTCCACAAATCTGGCAACGGACGGTAAGGTACTGGTCAAAGTAGAAACATCCATACCATATTACCTTGATCAGGACTGTATAAAAATAGAATCCCTTGAGAGCAAGGCATTGAAAAAGGCTTATAGAAAGCTGAAGTTAAAATCAGGCAGTTACATGGCATTTGATTTCGGCTTTGTAGATGAAAACGATGAGCTGGAGCTGCCGCTGCCTGTAAGGATCACTATCCCGGATGAATATGATATCGAGCATACCTACTTATATTATTGTCCCAATCAGAAAAGTGTGATGGGACGCATAAGCAGGAAGATAATCAACAGCAAGACCTTTGAATGCACCCTGTTTAAGGCCGGCACATATATGCTGGTATATTCAAAAGAGCTCGAGGGACAGGAAGAATAATTAGTAATATTACTAAACATTTGTTATTGACAAACTCGTTTGCATATATTACAATAATTATTGTGAAGTTTATCAAAATTTCACATATTTTAAAATTATTTTATTTTTTAGGAGGGTTAAAAAATGGCAAAGGGTGCAACAATGCTTAAAGTTGTAGGCATTCTGATGATCGTCTTTGGTGCAATTGGACTTATTATTACAATTGTCGGCTTTGGTGCAGTAGCACTTTTGGATGCTGCAGGTGCAAGTATGGGATTGGCATATTTTGGTTGTGTGCTTGCTTTACTCAGCGCGGTTGCGGAGCTCGTTACCGGTATCTTAGGTGTTATCAACTGTGATAAGCCCGAGAAGGCTCAGATGCTTATGATCTGCGCTATAGTAATCGTTGTTTTATCATTCCTTGGCAATATTATCTTCCCGATCATTTCAGGCTCAAGTGTAAGTGTAGTTTCATTCCTTATCGGACTTATCCTTCCCGGCCTGTTCGCATTCGGAGCATTTCAGAACAAGCAGGGCTGATAGAAAATTTTGTAACATCGGGCATAAATCCTTTCGGGTTTATGCCTTTTTTTATTCATTTTGTTACCGAGGAAACGCTGAAGGCGTTTTTCGAGGGGACATTGACTCGTTTAGTAAATTTAATAGATTTAATAAAATTTTAATGTTTTAATTGACAAAGAGGCCATATTGTGATATAAAAAGATTGATTTTTAAATATTTTTTCTAATTGGAGGTTGGAAAAATGAGCAATAGTGGAACAGCTACAGCGTTAGGTATTGTTGGTATCGTTGTTGGTATCCTTGGTGGTATCCTCTTCGGTGTAATCGGTGGAGCAGTTGGTCTTGTTTGCGGTATCCTTGGTATGATCATCGGCGTTAACGCTAAAAAGGCAGGAAATCCTAAGGGCCAGACAGGCTTTATCTGTGGTCTCCTTGGTGTTATTTTCTCAGCTATCTTCATCATCGGTTGTGCAGCATGCGGTATCTGCGCTAAAAGTGGTGGAGCAAGCAGTAACTATGGCTGTACAGGTTGTGTTGGTGCTTCATGCCAGGCTAAGAAGGATGTTAACGATCTCGGCGATGAGTGGGAAAAGGCTTGGAACGATGCATTAAAGGATGTTGATTGGGACAGCCTTAATTAATCATTAGTAGATTAGATTTTTCCTGAGGGCTTCGGAAATGTCCGAAGCCCTTTTTCTAAATTATTTGACTTTACTTATTATATTGTTTTTGTGAGGAATACTAATGCTACCCTTTATAGATTTGGGCATATTACAATTACCTTTATACAGCCTTCTCTTCATGATAGGCTTTGCTATCGCACTGCTTTTGGCCAGGAAAATAGGCGGCTCCTACGGTATAAACAAGGATGATATCATATTTGCTGCCATTTATGGAGCTATAGGTTTACTGATAGGTGCAAAAGTAGTTTTTTTCATAACAAAAGTGCCCAAAGTAATAACACATTTTGAGGAATTTAAAAAGTTCATAAAAAACGATACCATGGGAGCTTTGAACTATCTGTTTGGCGGTATGGTATTTTACGGTGGTCTTATCGGATTCTGCCTCGGTGTACTCAGGTACTGTGTTCATTTTAAGGTAAAGCTTTTTGATCTGGCAGACCTTTATACACCGTTTCTGCCTTTTGCGCATGCATTTGGCAGGATAGGCTGTTTCTGTGCAGGCTGCTGTTACGGTATAGAGTATCATGGTCCTTTGGCCATACATTTCCCCTATAATGAGCTTACACCCGAACTAAGCGAGGTACCGAGATTTCCGGTACAGCTGCTCGAGGCCTTGTTAAACTTTATCTGTTCAGGAATTCTCCTGTATATTATGAATAAGAACGCTAAGAAAGAACCTAAGGACAGGAAACTTAAGCAGGGGCAGCTCCTCGGGATATATGTTGCATATTATCTGGTGGCAAGGACCTTCCTGGAGATGTTGAGAGGAGATGCCGTAAGAGGTAAGGTTGGCTTCCTTTCGACCTCTCAGATAATAAGTATCTTGCTCATCCCGGTTGCGATATTCCTCATATTAGCTAAAAAGAAACAGATTATATTTGTCGGTTTACCCTTGACCGAAGAACATAAGGATTCGCATGAAAATATGGTTCAGGACGCCCTCAAGCCTGATAAATAATGGTTGACTTAAAAGCATGGAAACTGTTATAATCAATATAGGGTTTAAAATCAAAAAGCCTTTTGGCAGATAGGAGAAGAGTATGTTTTGTACAAATTGTGGGAAAATGATACCTGATGGAGCGGCAGTTTGTCCTAATTGTGGGGTAGCTATTGCAGGAGCAGTACAGCAGGCAAACGCTCAGGCCCCCATATATAATGAAGTAGTACCGGAGGCACCCGCTGTACCGGATATTCCGCTTAGCGAGCCCGTACCTATGGATGCTCCTATATACAACGAAGCACCTGTTCAGCAAAATGCGGATCCCAATGCATATCAGTATCAGCAGAATGTTGATCCCAATGCATATCAGTACCAGCAAAATGCGGATCCCAATGCATATCAGTACCAGCAGAATGTTGATCCTAATGCATATCAATATCAGCAGGCAGCACCTCAGGGTGCCGGATATTATGCCGGCTTTAATGCAGGCACTCCCGAACAGCAGAACTGGAATGCAGGCCAGCCCGGTCAGCCCGGAGCTTCAGGTGGCGGCGGAGCATCACTTGCATGTGGTATATGCAGTATCGTTATCGGTATTCTTGGCGGCGTGATGTTTGGTGTTATCGGTGCACTGATCGGTGTCGCATTAGGTGTTGTAGGTCTTGTTCTTGCAATTAACTTTAGAAAGTCAAATCCCGGAGGAGCTTCGGGTGGTTTGGTTTGCTCTATAATCGGTCTCGCACTTTCAGCAGTTATGCTCATCAGTTGTGCAGCTTGTGGTGCAAGCACCAGCGGATACGGATGCATGGGCTGTGTAGGCGGTACCTGCGGAGCAGCTAACGATGTTTCAAACGCAGCAAAGAGCTACAGCAAGTATTTTAGATAAAAAAATTAAAAAAGTAGTTGACATTTCCCATTAAGGGTGATATTATAATCAAGCGTGCTGAGGAAACTCGGCTACGGATTATAGATGCGGAGTTGCTGGAATTGGCAGACAGGCATGACTAAGGATCATGTATCGCACAGATGTGAGGGTTCAAGTCCCTTACTCCGCATATAAAAAGGGGCTGTTTTCACAGCCCCTTTTTATTCTTAGCCTAACGAAATACCCCAGCCACCGGCAAGGTATCTTCTGAGCATCGTGACATCCTTAGGAGTAACTTTACCGTCTCCGTCTATATCTGCATTCTTAACTGAAACTTCAACATTCCAGCCGCCTGCAAGAAAACGCCTAAGTTTTGTAACATCCTTAGGGGTAATCTGTCCATCACCATCTACATCACCTGTAATAGTTATAGTTACATCATTTACAGGATTCTTTGTAACCTTCAGCGTCCCATATACATAGTTAATATCATAATTTGCAGTAACATCAGTCTCACCCTTCTTGATGACAACGCCACTAACTGTATTATCACTACTTCCAATCTCTGTCTGACTGCCGGTAAAGGTAATACCCGATATCTCGTCACCGCTTGCAAGACCGGTCTCACTTATTTCATATCCTTCTTTTGTAAGTGCTGTGCCGTCATATACCTTTTCATCGCTGCCCGTAGTAATGGTAAGAGGCCTTGCAGTTATGCTGAATTCAGCAGTTGCCTCACCACCAAAATAGTCATTTGTCTCCGCGATAACTGCTTTAACGGTATAATCTCCTATGGTAGTAGGTACAGTATATTCAAACTCAGCATTCTCGTCATTTGTGAGTTTATAGAGATAGGTCACCTCTCCGTTTCCGAGATTTCCTGAAACTTCAGGTACACTTGCTTTATCGCCGTATACCCAGTTTGCTAGGCTAACAGTAGGCTCTATATGCTCTTTGTCTCCATAAACTGCATATAGTGTAGTAGTAAACTCTTTTTCTATTTCTATCCCATCACCTATTTCAGTTCCATCTTCAGTGACTTTGACTATAACATATTGACTTTCTACATCATCATAATCAATCTTAACCCTTTCTTTCTCTGAAAATACAACCGCACCATTTTCAGTGAAACTCCAGCCTATGAATTTCTTTCCTGCAGGAGCTTCAAACTTGCATTCCATTAACCAAGTAAACGGGGTAGAAAGAGTACTCTGCATAATATACTGCTCAGACATGGAACCGGTACCACCATTTTTATCAAATGATAGAACAAAGCGAGTACTATACTCAGAATTATCTACATCTCCTATAGTACCACCAGTCATTATAAAATTATTGTTATGGGTATATACATCATTTCCATGATGACTGGCATGATTACCCGAGACGATACCCCCATACATATTGAAAGTACCATTATTGTGTATACCTCCTCCATCTCCTTCACCAATAGCATTATTATCGGTTATAGTACCATCAAACATATTGAAAGTACCATTATTATATATGCCACCACCACCATTATAATTTACTACTGATGTATTACCTGTAATCGTACCTCCGTACATATTAAGAGTACCTTTACTATAGATATAGATACCCCCACCCTTTTCACCATTTGAGTATCCTCCAGTAATCTTACCTTCAGTTTGACTGTCATTATCATACAGATCTAATGTAGCGCTAGATGATATATATATAACATAACCTCTTTTTATGTTAGAATCAGCAGTAAGTCCTCTGTTAATGGTATAACCGTTAAGATCAAGGATTACATAGTTTCCATTACCAACAACGAGATGGGATCCGTCTTTCTTTTCAAGGTCGGTTACATCCGACCCAAGCTTTATGGCACCACCTTCTGCCATAGCCGCCTTAAGTTCGGCCCAAGATGTTACAACCTTAGGGTTTTCTTTTGAAGCTTTAACTAAAGCTAAAAATGCAGCTTCTACATCAGTTAATTTATTAAGTATCTCCTCTGATATCTTGTTCTTTTCCTCTTCACTAAGTGCGTTATAAGCCCTTCTAGCATCATCTATAGCTTTATTATCTGAGAATGATACATTTTGTGCGTCCGGAAGTTCCGATATCGTATCTGAAACAATCTCATACTCTTCTATATATTTATATGTATAGGTAAATATCCTGTTCTCATCTATATATACATCTGTAGTCGGCTCAATATTCCAAGATCCTTCTTTATAATGATATTCAGGATTTTCACCAACAGACGGTATCTGATCTGCAGTTAGATAATGCTTATCTAAATCTAATAATATAACTATATCATCAGCACTCTCGTCTTCCCAGGATCCATTCTCTACCTTAAATGTTACTATATAACCTGAAGCTTTAAATTCAGCACTAATGTTAACATCACCCGCGGGCATAGTAAAGGTATAGCCGTTATCTGTTGAAGTCAGTGCAACATCATTACCGTCACATTTAACACTGATTGATCCGAGCTCACAATAATGATCGGGTTCGATAAATATTTTAACCTTAGCCCCCGGCCATGCTACTGAAGATTCTCTGTCTTCAACTGAAACCCCAAGGGAACCATTCTCAGGAGTATTTTTACTTATATTGTATACTTCTTCTCTTTCTTTAAACTCAACGCTAATGTCAACGTTACCGTCAGGCATTATGAATGTATAACCTATATCTGATAAGATAACTTCTTCAGATCCACATTTTACACTAATTGAATCCAGTTCATACATAAAATCCGGTTTAATATTTATAGTTACTTCCTCACCGGGACAAGCTTCTGAAGATTCTCTACCCTCAAACAAAACATCAAAAGAACCGTTATCAGGAGTGTTTTTACTGATATTATAAGTTTTCCTAACCGGGTATAAATATTTGATCCCATTCTCATAATCTTCTATTATATCAGAAATATAAATTCCACCTGGATTCCAAACAAGTCCAGATTCATCAAATGATATAACATCAAAGCTATATAAATTGAATTTCTCATCATAGTCATACACTTGACTTATATATTTTATTTGTTCATTTTCTTTTCTATTACTTAATGCCCAGGCTACACCTTGCACAAGTATTAGATTATTTATAAAAGGCACATCATCTAAACTAAGATAAAGTTCGTCGTCAATTGATAATTGATCAGGATCTAATTCCCTAAAAATAATACTAGTATCCTCTTGCCATACACATATTTCTGCACCATTCCCTTCCGTAGGATGTTTAAAACAAAACCATCTCGAGCCTTCCGTATAAGGATATTGGTTCTGGCCATTAAAAACAAGTCCATCCTTAGTTATGGTAAAACTGTTAACCCACGCTCCTTGACCCGAATCATCTTTGCCATAATAAAGTGAGAAAGCCTCATCATTTTGTACAGTATCACCTACTTCCAGTTCTATACCATAATCTAGATCTGAAAGAGAGTAGTTATGTCCGAACTCTGCATTGATAATAACATCACCTGCAGGCATAGTAAAAGTATTGTCCGTTATAGTGATATCATTATTATCTTTGTCCTTAACAGTCCAAGATAGGAACTTATAACCGGTATCGGGTGTTGCTGTTAATGTCAAGGTATCATTATACTTTGCTGCTGTAACCTCTGTATCACCTTTCTTTACGGTAATTGTTCCGTTCTCTGCTGAAGTGGTGATATTATAAATCGGTGTCCAGGTTGCAGTATACACCATATTCCCCGTACTTTTCTCTGGAATGGTTACACTAGTAGTTGCTGTTTCCAGCCCTGTTCCTGTCCAACCTGCGAACTCATAGCCCTCCTTGCTGGGATTGTTCAGCGTGATGGAATCCTTTATAGTGTACCTGTTCGGATTGGAGTTTTCGAATGATGCACCATCCACACCTTTGTAAGTGATGATGTATCCCTTATCTTCAAGCACAACTCTATATGGAACAGAACCTAAGGTACCGATTCTGTCAATCATGAAATGAAAAGTACCACCTCTGCTAGTAGGGGCTTGTATCTTAATCTTAACGGTCGCTAATGTTTTTAAAGCTTCTCCACTGGATATTGTTTGATCC